>JGI24708J26588_10000005_pt1 | contig 150819 bp, 141 predicted proteins | sample BioPla1DNA2_FD_26588 | JGI IMG/M metagenome (IMG submission 26588) | reverse complement strand
CATTGAGAGATCCTTTCTTAATATTATTTGATGATTTATATTATACCAAAGGGTCTCTCGTTTTTCCTTTCTCGTGTCATAAATGTATTGTAGCCTAACATAATAATGCTCATAATACGTTTGCGACACTTGCGCTCAAATTGCAATTGGTATATAATCAGGTACACGCTAAGGCGGAAACATTAGGAGGTATGTATTAATGGCCTACAAGATTACCGATGATTGTATCAGCTGTGGAGTATGTTCCGCAGAATGTCCGCAGGATTGCATAGTTGAGGGCGATGCCAAGTATGAAATCAACGCCGATGAATGCATAGATTGCGGCTCATGTGCCGATGTTTGCCCCACGGGCGCCTGTGTTCCCGAGGAATAGGCAAATTGCCTTTCAGGCAGATTATATCCGCTATATGGCTTTCATGTAGCGGATTTATTTATATAATATGTTAGATGTACAGATTTATCCGGGAGAAATAATAGAAGACCTTCAAAGAGGGAACATTAAAATAATCCGTGGTGAAAAAGGTTTTACATATGGCACGGACAGTGTTTTGCTTACCTATTTTGCAAACGTAAAAAAGAACAGCAGGGTATGTGATTTAGGCGCCGGGAATGGAATACTTTCTTTGCTTTTATATGCAAGGGAGAGTAGTATTTCAGTAGATGCCGTTGAGATAGACGCTTTACAGGCGGATAGGATTAAAAGAAGCGCTATATTAAATAACATCCAAGACAAAATAAAAACATATAATGCCGATTTTCGTAATATTGATGAGGTGTTGAAATCTTCTAGCTATGACATGGTAATATCAAACCCGCCTTATTATGAAATGCGTAGGGATTCCGCCCGAACGCAGGTTACTGCGAGTTTTGAGGATTTGGCGAAAAGCGCGAGGTTCTTGCTTAAAAATAAGGGAAGGCTTGTAACCATGTGCCCTGTTATGTCTATGTTTAAGATGAGTTACGCAATGCAGAGTGAAAGGTTTTCTATATCCCGTTTGCGTTTTGTAGTATCAAAGATGGGCAAAAAACCTTACCTAGTTTTAATTGAAGCTAGGCTAAATACAAACAGTGAATGCATAATAGAGCCTACGCTTACAGTGCTTGATGAACATGGGGATTTTACAGATGAAGCGCAGCATATTTATTTCGGCTCTGAGGTAGATGAATGATAGTAGTTATTGCTGAAAAGCCTAGTGTCGCAAGAAGTATAGCCAATGTGCTTGGATGTAAAAACAAGGCGGAGGGATATTTATATAATGATAAATATACCATAACTTGGGCACTTGGACACCTTATAAGCCTTTGTGAGCCGCAGGAAATAGATGAAAAACACAAGAAATGGCGTATGGAGGATTTGCCTATATCCGTTGATAGAATACCAACTAAGGTAATTGGCAAAACTCGCAAGCAATACAACATAGTTAAAAAGCTTTTAAATGAAAAAACTACCGAAAGTGTAATATGCGCTACAGACGCAGGGCGAGAGGGCGAACTTATATTCAGGTTCATATATGAAAAAAGCGCCTGCAAAAAACCTGCTACAAGGCTATGGGTAAGCTCACTTACCGATTCTGCTATAAAAGAAGGCTTTAATAACCTAAAACCCATAAGCCATTATGACGGATTATATGAAAGCGCACTATGCCGCGCTGAGGCGGACTGGATAGTAGGCATGAATGCAACTCGTGCATTTACCTTGCGCTATGGTGTGCTGCTTTCAGCTGGGCGCGTGCAAACGCCTACGCTATCTATACTTGTTAAAAGAGCGGATGAAATTAAGAATTTTATTAAGGAAGAATACTATACAGTTACAGCCGATTTTGGGGATTTTACAGGCGGTTGGTTTGATATTACTTCTAAAGATGAGCGCACAAGTGGCAGGATAAAGGAGCAGGATAGGGCAAGGCAGATAGTAAAAAAAGTAAGCGGAAATATTGCAAACATTATAAGCCTTAGCAAGGAGCAAAAAAGGGAGCTGCCTCCGCTTCTTTATGACTTAACTAGCCTTCAGAGGGATAGCAACCGAAGGCTTGGTTTTACAGCCAAAAAAACTTTGAGCATAGCCCAGTCATTATATGAAAACAAGAAATGCATAACATATCCGCGCACGGATTCAAAGTATCTAAGCGAAGATATGTTGCCTACAGTATATAAGACCCTTGAAAACCTTCCCGAAGATTATAAGGAACTTAAGGGCGGCATACCGGAAGGTAAAATACGTATAACAAAAAGAGTGTTTGACGATACAAAGCTTACCGACCACCATGCGATAATACCGACACCGACAAAGATTAAGCTTTCATCATTAAGCCAAGATGAGCGCTCTGTGTATGATTTAATTACAAGGCGTTTTATTGGGGCGTTCTACCCGCCGTATGAATATATGAGCGTTAAACTGATAACTAACTGCGAGGGGGAAAACTTTAAGAGCATAGGCAGGGAAATAATCAACATAGGCTGGCGTGCTGTAAGCCCAAGCGAAACGAAAGAAACCGTGCTTCCCGATATAAAAGAAGGGGATACAATAAAAATAATATCCGCGCGCTCAAAAAAGGAAGAAACCAAACCCCCGCCCCAGCACACAGATGCTACGCTGCTTGAACAGATGGAAAACGCTGGGAAGGATATAACGGACGAAGAGATAAGGGAATCCATGAAAGGTTCAGGCATAGGTACGCCCGCAACTAGAGCTGCAATAATAGAGAGGTTAATTCAGGTTAAATATGTAATAAGGCGTGGCAAATCCCTTATAGCGACTGAAAAGGGTGAAAAGCTTATACAAGCAGTGCCTGATGAGCTTTCTTCACCCGAGATGACTGGTAAATGGGAAAAAGCGCTTTTAGATATAGCTCAAAATAAAAGGGACGGCAAGCGTTTTATGCAGGGCATAAATAGGCTAAGCGCATTTTTGGTTGAATATGCTAGGGATAAAGCGCCTGATGTGCATTTCGATAGTGAAGCGCCAAAGCAAAGCCGAAAGCGACAAACAAAGAATATGCCTATAAACTGTCCTATATGCGGTAGCCCTCTTAGAGAAAATTCAAAGGCTTTTGGCTGTAGCGCATGGAAGAAGGGCTGTAATTTTACACTATGGAAAAATTGCTTTGAAAGGGTAGGAGGACCTACGCTTAATGAAAAGATAGTTACCTTGTTAATAAAAGAGGGAAAAGTTGTAGGCAGCACAGGTACTATATTTCTGGATTCAAATAACATAAGCTTTTTTCCAAGTGGCGCAAGTACGCCCTCAATAACGGTACCTATAATATACAAGGCAAAGGCTTAATAATTGAAAATAGGTAATGGCTATGCTATACTTCAAGTGTAATTAGGGGGTAAATGTATGGGAGTATTAGTAGTATTATTGGGGCTGTTTGCACTTGGGGTGTGGATGTTATATTCATCTGCAAACTCCATGATGGAATCAGGTCTAAGGCGGCGCAAGGGTATAGAGCCTGAAGGCGAAAAACCCATGATGAAACTAGAATATTTTGAAGATAACCCCTACTATGTTTCATCTTATGAGTTTTTTCAAAATGCTAAGTTTGAAAAACTTTCCATCGTTTCAGAGGACGGTCTTGCGCTCTGTGCGAATTATTATAAGGTAGATGGCGCAAAGAATGCTGTTATAGTTATGCCCGGGTGGCAAGATACCAAAGAGAGCTTTTATGCGTATACGCGTATGTTCATAGATATTGGGCTTAATGTGCTGCTTGTGGATCAGCGTGCTCAAGGTGAGAGCGAAGGGGAGTACAATACCCTTGGCGTTATGGAAACAAGGGATATGCTGCTTTGGATAAAATTGCTTAAAGATAAAGGCCTAGAGGGGAAAATTGTGTTGTTTGGCGTTAGCATGGGCGCAGCAACTACTATGATGACAGCCAGTACCCAGCAGGACAATTCTATAGTTGCCTGTGCAATTGAGGATTGCGGCTATACCAGCTTAGAGGAGCAAGCCGCCGTTTATATCAAAACTAAATCCCCTCATATTCCGGCAAGTTTTGGTTCGCTTATGCTTAAGTTAGCAAAACCTATGATGAAAAAGCGCGCAAAGTTTAACCTTGATGACGCTATCCCTGTAAAACACCTTGCTAAATGTAAAATTCCCATGCTGTTTATACATGGCAAGGAGGATACTTTCGTACCCTATGAGATGTTGGATAGGCTTTACTCAGCTCACCCGGGACCTAAGCAGCGCTTAATAGTTGAGGGTGCTGAACATGCGGTATCGCTTTATAAGGATAGCGAGCTTTATATAGATACTGTAAGTAAATTTGTAAATCAATTTATTTAGGAGGATATAATGGCTAGGAATAAATTCGGTGGATTTGGCGGCGGAGCAAATATGCAACAGCTTATGCGTCAAGCGCAGAAGATGCAGGAGGATATGGCAAAGGCGCAGGAGAATTTAGAAGAAAAAACATACGAATCAAGTGTGGGCGGCGGGGTTGTTAAATGCAGTGTATCCGGCAAACAGGAAGTGCTTTCTATAACAATATCGCCTGAAGTTGTAGATCCTGATGATATAGATATGTTGCAGGATATGGTAATATCCGCAGTAAACGAAGCTTTGCGTATGTGTCAAGAAGATAGAGAAAAGACCATGGGCGCTGCCATACCCGGAGGGCTTGGCGGGTTATTCTGATGTTTCAGCAAGTAAAACCTATAGAACTTATGGTGCAGGAGCTATCAAAGTTACCCGGCATAGGTAAAAAGTCTGCACAGCGGCTGGCATATCATATAGTTTCAATGCCTGCTGAAAATGTGCGCCGCTTAGCAAATGCCATTCTTGAAGGGCGGCAGAATATACGCTTTTGTGAAATATGCGGCAATTATTCTGTGGAGCCACTCTGCGATGTATGCTCAAACGATGCAAGAAACCGTAGTATGATTTGCGTCGTTAGAGACCCAAGGGATGTCGCAGCAATGGAGCGCGTGCAGGATTATAAAGGGCTTTACCATGTATTGCATGGCGTATTATCCCCTATGGATAATATCGGTCCTTCAGACCTTAATATAAAGTCGCTCTTAACTCGCCTTTCAGATGGAGAGGTTAAAGAGGTAATAGTCGCTACCAACCCCGATATAGAAGGCGAGGCTACTGCGTCATACCTTGCTAGGCTTATCAAACCTATGGATGTAAAGGTTACTCGCATAGCCTACGGCGTACCCATAGGGAGCGATTTGGAATATGCAGACGAGGTTACGCTTGCCAAGGCGCTTGAAGGAAGGCGGGAAATATAGTGCTGCACTTCATGTATGGTGTTATGGGTTCAAGCAAAACCGCGCAGCTTTTAATGCAGAGATATAATTTACAGCAGCTTGGCTTAAAGGTGGCGGTTGTAAAGCCGGCAATAGACACTAGGGCGGGGGCAGATATAGTTTTTTCAAGGGTAGGGCTTCAAGCGGAGGCTGAAATAGTGCTGGAAGCGCACCATAGCATAAAGGAGCAGCTTATGTGGCTTGCGGTGCAGAAGGCGCACCATGGTTTTAAATTTGTGCTGGTTGATGAAGCGCAGTTTTTGTCTACAAATCAGGTGCAGGAGCTTGCTGACATGGCAAAGGATTTAGAGATATACTGCTACGGCCTTCGTACCGATTTTTCGGGTAATTTCTTTGAAGGTTCAGCCGCGCTTTTAAGGCTTGCTGAGGATATACAGGAAGTGCCGGGCGGTCTTTGTTGGTGTGGAAAAAGAGCCACCATGAACGCTAGGATAGATTCCACCGGCAAGGTTATAAAAGAAGGCGAACAGGTGCTTATAGACAATCAAACGGATATTAAATATATAGGTTTATGCTATGAGCATTGGCGCAAAGGTATTTCGCGTGGAGATTAATATAGATACTAATACATTGCTATTATTTATTGCGGCAGCGCTACTAATTTGCATAGCGCTGTTTATAGTGCTTTTTAAGCGTATAAAGGAATTTAGCTATTACACTGATAAAAATGTGCATATGCTTGAGGATACATTTACGGGCTATCTTGAACAATCCATACAGGAAAGTGAACGAAGACTATACCAGAACATAGGGCAAAATCACTTAGCTGTGCAGAGCATGATGCAGGAAGCAGAGCGGACGCAGGCGGGTAGGGCTGAAAGCCTAGGTCAGCGTATGGATAACGCGCTAACTTCGCAAGATGCTAAAATAAGGCACCTTACTGATACTGTAAACCGTCAGCTAAATTTCTCAGATGAAAAAATAGAACGCATGCGTGTAAGCGTACAGAACAGCCTTAATACCATACAAAAGGAAAGCTCAGAAAAGCTTGATGCCATGCGTAAAACCGTAGATGAAACCCTAAAGCAGACACTAACTAAGAGCGTAGGGGAAAGTTTTTCACTAGTAAATGAACGTCTTGAACAGGTGTACAAAGGTCTTGGTGAAATGCAGACGCTTGCTGTTGGTGTGGGGGATTTAAAGCGCCTTTTCTCAAATGTAAAAACCCGCGGCGTATGGGGAGAGATGCAGCTTGGTACATTACTGCAGGATATACTAGCGCCTGAGCAATATGAAGCAAATGTAGCAGTAAAGCCCGATACTAGAGAGCGTGTGGAATATGCTATATGTTTGCCCGGAAAAGAAGGAACCGGTATGTACCTGCCTATAGATGCTAAATTTCCATTAGAAGCTTATATTAGGCTGCAAGATGCCGTTGAGGCAGGCGATGACGCAGCTGCAAAAAAGGCGAGCGATGAGCTTGCCTCTATAATAACAAGGGAGGCGGGCAGAATATCGGATAAATATATATCCCCGCCTAACACTACGGATTTTGCCATAATGTACCTGCCTATGGAAGCGCTTTATGCCTATGTAATGCAATTAAGCGGTACAGTTGAAGCCCTTCAGCGTGAAAAACACGTGGTGATTTCGGGTCCCTCAACACTATCTGCGCTGCTTAATAGCCTTCAGATGGGCTTTAGAACCCTTGCCATAGAAAAGCGCAGCTCAGATGTGTGGATATTGCTTAGGGATTTACAGAAGGAATTTGCAAGCTTTGAAAGTCTGCTTTCAAAGACCAGTCAGCGCCTTAAGCAGGCGAGCGAGAGCGTGGATTCCGCCTCGCGCAAGACCCGCACTATAGAGAGAAAACTTAGAAATGTTGAAAAAATAGACATGGAAATAAACAGCATAGATGAAGACGATGACGAGTTTGAAAATATCGATACATTGCCTGAGTGATATCATATAAATATTGCAAATGTAGAGTAACTTTTAGAATAACAGTAGAAACAAAAAGCGCAGGAACCGTCTGCGCTTTTAATCTATATGCAAGTTTAATAATAGTGAGCTAAGCTGATTTAATAATGCCTAATAGCTAATTGCAATAACTAGACCGCCCATGTTATCTGTGGATACTGAATATTCCTTTGCGCTTGCGGGGAGTGAATGGGTTTGGTCTTGCCCTGTTTCAGGTATTCTGAATATCTCATATTTTAGATTGCCTTCGTTGAACACCTGTATATGCGGATGTTCTACAAGATAATCTATATACTCTTCAAGGCAGAAGCCTTGTATGTGCATTACAGTTGAGTGAGGTATACCAACATAGCGGTATGCGTCCATTTGAAGGCGTGTGTTCTCTATGCCTGTGGCATAATCCTTATCTACGGTATCGGCAGTGGGGTAGCCCTGTGCCGGGAAGCGGTAGACTATGCCGAATTTCCAGCCTTCTTCATTAAGGAGTTCGGCTTGCTTAGATTCTTGGAATTTAGTGGTATTTATAACGCTGTCATCCCTGCTATATATGCCAACATGGAAGCTGAAGCCGGATTGATAGTCGCTGGTTCCGGGATATGATACATTGCGCCTAGCTGCGGCTATAAGACCATCGCCTTCGCGGTTGGGGTGGCGCTGTATTTCTTTATTCCAGTATTCAGTCTGCTGCGCCATGGTACGGTAGCCTTCTCTAATTATGTAAAATTCTAGGTTATGCTCGTCCTTAGCGTATTTTATAAAGTTTTGCAAAGCATCTATTGCTGAGGGGAAAAGCTTTACATTTCGGCTACTTACAGGAACAGTATAGTTAGAATGGTCCATTATGCTTATAATTTCAGGCTCAGCAATTACAAAATCCCCGGGTAGTCCGTGCCAACGGTTAAGCAGCATAAGCCCGCCACTTAGAGCGTCCAGCCTAGTTGTGGTTACAGAAACACCGCCATCAACGGGGAAAGCGCTCATGTCGAGTATATCCCAACCTTCACTTTTTGGGGTGGGGGCTTCCACTACCTGCCTTTGGCTAAGCTTTTGTTTTTGCTCTGCTACTTTTTGCTCGTAATCCGCTACAAGCTTTGCGTTTTCAGCATCTACCTTAGCTTGAGCGTCCGCCAGATTGCCCTTGTTGTATTGGTCAAGCAAAAACCAGCCCGTGGCAAGTAGAACCGCAAATACAAGCAGCACTATCATAATTTTAGTTAAACTGCGATAAGGATCTTTTACTTTATCTTTCGCCATTTTACTCCATCCTTTCTGCTAAAAGCAGGATGATAATTAATGTAATAATTGAATACAGATTATTTATATCAAAAATGTTACAATATGTCAACATTTTTGCGGGAATTATCGCAAAAAACTTTATTAAAGTTATGCTAAAAACTGCTTGTTAAATAAAAAAAGCTGAAGGGAATGAACCCCTCAGCCCTAAGCTTAATATATTAGAATATATGGAAATGCACGAAAAGCTGCGCCATAATGCTTGCTACAAGGGATACAACAGTAATCTGCGTATTTATGGAAGGACCAGCGGTATCCTTGAAAGGATCGCCTATTGTGTCGCCTATTACAGCCGCCTTGTGGGCATCGGAGCCTTTTCCGCCTTCATTGCCGGCTTCTACATATTTTTTGGCGTTATCCCAAATGCCGCCTGCGTTTGACATGTAAAGCGCAAGCAGAAGACCTGTAACTATATTGCCAAGCAAGAAGCCGCCCACAGCTTTAACACCGCCAACAAAGCCAACTACTACTGTGGCTAATATCGCGACAAGTCCTGCAGGTATAAGCTCTTTAAGTGCGCCGGTGGTTGCTATATCTATGCAGCGGTTGTAGTCGGGCTCTACGCCTTCTTTGCCTTCTTTAAGACCGGGTATTTCACTGAACTGGCGGTGTATTTCAGCTATCATGCGCTGTGCGTTCTTATCAACACCGAGTATTAGCATTGCGCTAAATACAGCGGGTATGGCAGCGCCAACCAGTATACCGAAGAACACGGTGGGATCCATTACATCAAATCCTGTTAGCTTTACTAGAGATATGGCGTTTACTTCTTCTAGGAATGCGCCAAGCAGCGAAATAACCGTAAGCCCAGCTGCGCCTACAGCAAAGCCTTTAGTTACGGCTTTTACAGTGTTGCCTGCGGAGTCAAGCTCATCAGCTACGCGTATGGTTTCTTCGCCAAGACCGCCCATCTCGGCAAGACCGCGGGCATTGTCAACTATGGGACCGTAAGCGTCGTTTGAGATGATAGTGCCAACTATTGAAAGCATACCAACTGCGCTCATCGCTATGCCGAACATTCCGCCCAGCCTATGGGCTATAAGCGCTGCAAGCGCAATACCAACCATGGCGGGAAGGGCGCTTAAAAAGCCGTATGATGTGCCCGATAGTACTGTAAATGCAGGACCTGTTGCCGATGCCTTTGCAACTTTCTTAACTATAGGCATATTATCATCTGTAAAGTAGTTTGTGGCAAGTCCTATTATAACGCCAACCATAAGACCAACTGCGGCTGCCAACCAGTAATTCCAAGAGAAGCCGAATATTAAAGTGGCAAGCGCGGTAAGCACAAGGTATATACCGGTTGCTGTATAGGTTGACAGGTTAAGCGCCTTTGTGGGTGTGCCATCTTCGCCGTCTATTTTGCAAAGGTAAATACCTATACCGCTTGCAAGTAGACCAAGCGCCGCATAACAGATAACCATTGCAGGGTTCTTTCCACCCATTGCGGTTGCCATAACAAGCGCCGCTGCCATTGTAGCTACGTTAGAGTCAAACAGGTCTGCGCCCATTCCGGCAACGTCACCAACATTGTCGCCTACGTTATCTGCAATAACTGCGGGGTTGCGGGGGTCATCCTCTTCTAGACCAAATTCAACTTTTCCTGTAAGGTCTGCACTAACGTCTGCAGCTTTAGTGAATATTCCACCGCCCGCCTTTGCAAATAGAGCAAGCGAGCTTGCGCCAAAGGAGAAGGATAGCAGCATGCTAGCATCGCCTACAAAAATCATAACTAGGCATACGCCAAGCAGACACAGGGCAACAACCATAAGCCCCATAACAGCGCCGCCGCGGAAACCTATCAAGAAAGCTGGGCGTATGTCTTCCTGTGCAGCTTCTGCACACCTTGCGTTTGCAAGCGAGGCTACGTATATACCTATTTTACCGGCGATTGCGCTAAAAATTGTACCTGCTATATAACAAAGTGCCATCGTTAGGTTTTGAGAGCTATCCGCTCCCTCTATCCACAATGGCTTAGGAAGGAATAAATATATAATAACCGCAACTATAAATGCAAATATGGCAAGTATAGTATATTCCTTCTTCATGAACGCGTTTGCGCCCGATTGTATAAGCCCTGCTATCCGAGCTATTTCCTTGTTTTCGTTTTTCTGTTCCTTAACCCATTGGATAATGTACACGGCAAATGCAAATGCCGCAATAATTATCAAAGCGCTAAGCACGTATACGATGGTTAAATGTTCCACGATATATGCCTCCTTAAAAAAATATTTCAATGCGTATAGTATACTCCAAACGTCTGAAAATGCAAATGTTTTTTAGCGTTTTTAGGTGGTACATATAGGCTTTTAATGAATTATCCCCCGCCATATAGCAGGGGGCTTTATGAGAGGTGTTATTAATATGTTAATTAAGCTTTATCCGCAAGCTCCCTCTGTTGTCTGCGTATATCGGCATCCGATAAAAGTATAACCTTGCATATGTTAGCAAGCACGGGACCTACTATAAGACCTATAAAGCCCATTATACGCATTGCAATGTACATGCATAGCATGGTTACAAGGGGGTATAGCCCAAGTTTATTGCCTACTATGCGAGGTTCTACAACCTGCCTTATTGCAACAACCGCAACATATAATATAAGCAACTTAGCGCCAAGCATTATATTGCCTGCAAATAAGTTAAAAAGCGCCCAAGGTATAAGTATAGTGCCTGCGCCAAGTATAGGGAGCAGGTCTACAAAACCTATTACTGTACCCATTAACAGCGCATAATCCACATTAAGTATAAAGAAGCCAAATATAAGCACTATTGTTATGCAAAGTGAAACCAGCACCTGTGCCCTTATCTGCTGACCAACTGCCTTTAGAACGCTGTCTGTGAGTGCATCATAACGATTTATTATGCCTTCAGGAAGCAGCTTTTCAAGGTAAGAGCGTATTAGTTTATTATCGCTAACAAAATAATATGAGGACATTATTATAACAACAATAAAAAGTATGGCGCCCGGTAAGCCTGATATTGTGCCTATTGCGCCGGTTGCTACCGCAGGAGCTGCTTTGCCAAGGAGAGTTTTAATATTGCCCGATAGCGTCTCTAAAGCTATATCAAGCCAGCCGCTAAGCATATTGTGCATACCCTCGACATTATCAGGATGTAGGCGCAGCGTCCATTGCTCTATGGTTTGTTCCACCCAAGCTACTATTCCTGGCAGGGCATTTACAAGCTTTTCAAGCTCAATATATATCTGCCTTATTAGCAGGCTTATAAGAAAGCCCAGTACACCATATAAAAGTAGCATGGACAGTAGCACGGCGAGCTTTTTTCCGAACTTTATTTTTGAAAATATCTTTGCAAAAAAACGGCTTGGGTATATAAGCACAAGCGCAAACATATAGCCAATAATAAAAGGCAGCACATAGGGTACCGCCTTTGCCAAAAAAAACGAACTGATAAGTACTGCTAAGACAAGGAATATCTTACGGGGTAAATCCTTATACTGGTCGTCTAGCTGCCTAATTCTTTCTTTTATATTCAAGGTAAAATACCTCCCTATTTGCCTACACAGAAATTACTGAAGATGGAGTCTATTACTTCTTCGGAAACACTGTCGCCTGTTATTTCACCTAGCAAGCGAAGTGCGTCCTGAATATGCACAGCGCAAAGGTCTGGACTGTCGCCGTCTATAAAAGATTGTTTTGCGTTTGTTAGAGCCTGTGCCGCTTTTTTAGCTAAATCCACATGGCGGGAGAGGGTAAGTTCACTATCCTGTACGCCGTTTATATTAGCAATTATGGCACTGCGTATTTCATCCATGCCTTCGCCTGTGTATGAGGAGAATAAAAGCGCGCCATCGTAGTAGGGTGTGCGGTTAATATCAACTTTGCTTTGAAGCACTATACGGCTTCTGTGCGTGTTTTCTTTAAGAATTTGGCGTGCTTCGCGGGATAGCGGTCCCGCACCGTCAAGCACTATTATTAACAGGTCTGCGGTTTGCATCTCCCGTTTGGCGCGCTGTATGCCAAGCTTTTCAACGGCGTCTTTGCTGTCCTGTATGCCTGCGGTGTCGTTAAGTATTACCGTAACACCGGATAGTACTATGCTGGCTCTAAGTACATCCCTGGTGGTACCGGGCGTTTCGGTGACTATTGCCCTATCTTCCATAAGGAGGGTATTAAAAAGCGAACTTTTCCCTGCGTTTGGAGTACCAACTATAGCAACCTCAAGCCCTAGGCTAAGTAGCTTTGCGCTCCTTGCATCGCTGGATTTTAACAGCCTATTTGCAATATCATCACAAATTGAGGCGAGCTCTGAAGGAGAGTAACTGTCCTCAACTTCTTCTGGGAAATCTATAGCGGCTTCTATTGTGCTTAGTATATCTATTACTTCTTTTTGTATATTATGTATGAATGAAAACGTACCGCCTCTTAGCTGCCTTAAAGCGGCTTTAGCGGAAAGCTCTCCTTGGGCGCTTATAAGCTGCATAACAGCTTCTGCGCGGCTTAAATCCATCCTGCCGTTTTCAAATGCGCGGCGGGTAAATTCGCCAGGTTTTGCGGGCTCTGCGCCCAGCCTATATAGTAGATTTAGACATTCCTTTACTATAAGGGGCGAGCCATGCAGATGTATTTCAGCGGAATCCTCCCCTGTGTAGGAGCTTGGGGCGGAGAATATTACCGCCATACACTCATCAACGGGATGCTTGTTATCATGCAATGTGCCGTACATCATGTAACGGGGCTTAAATGCGTCCTTTGAAGATGCGGGCTCAAATACTTGCCTAAGCATGGCATGGGAATCATTGCCAGATAGGCGTACGATGGAAATACCCGCCATTCCCGGTGCGCTTGCAAGCGCTGCAATCGTGTGTGCCATAGTGACCTCCTTTGCCGCAAAGTCCCCCTTGATATGAGCGAATTATACTACCTAGCATGTATTAATGCAAATTGTTTTATCCGTATAAACCTCAGATTATATGCAAAGACAATGTTTTTGCGGTTTACTTGCATTGCGAAAAAGCAAAGAGTAACATATAATAAATACAAGGAGGAAACTATGGCTTTTGCGCACCTGCATTTACATACCGAATACAGCCTGCTTGATGGCGCTTGCCGTATAGCGCCGCTAATGGAAAGGTTAAAGGCGCTTGGACAAACTGCCTGTGCAATAACCGACCATGGCGCAATGTACGGCGTTGTGCCTTTTTACAGAGCCTGTAAGCAAAACGGTATACACCCCGTTATAGGTGTTGAGACCTATATATGCGAGGATAGGTTTGTAAAAACCACTGGGCAGGAAAATGCAAGCCATTTAATTTTGTTGTGCGAAAATAACACTGGTTACCTTAACCTTATGGAGCTGGTAAGTACTGCCTACCTTGATGGCTTCTACTACCGCCCCCGTATAGATTACGATATATTAAAAGAGCATAGCGAAGGGCTTATAGCCTTATCCGCATGCCTATCGGGTAAAATACCCACATTGCTGCTTGAAGGCAGATATGATGATGCAAAAGAACATGCCCTTTTCATGCAAGATATTATGGGCAAGGGCAATTTCTTCATAGAGATAATGGACCACGGTATAGCTGAGGAAAAGCTTATACTGCCAAAATTGGTGCAGCTATCGCTAGATACGGGTATAGAGCTTGTGGCCACTAATGATTGCCACTATCTAAGGCGAGAGGATGCCCACGCCCAAGAGGTGCTCATGTGCATACAGACGGGCAAAACCTTGGAAGAGGAAGACAGGATGCGTATGACAAACGACAACCTGTACCTAAAAAGCGAGGAGGAGATGCTAAAGCTCTTCCCTGATTTGCCGGGTGCTGTACATAAATCACAAGAAATTGCTCTAAGGTGCAATATAGAGCTTGATTTTTCAAGCATACACCTGCCCGCATTTCCAACGGTTGATGGCGAAACAGCAGGGGAAATGCTAAGAAGGCTATGCTATGAGGGCTTCAGTAAGCGTTACCCTGAGCCTGGCGAAGAAGCAAAGAAAAGGCTAGAGTATGAGCTTAACACCATAGAGCAGATGGGCTATCAGGATTATTTCTTAATAGTGTGGGATTTTATAGCCTATGCAAGGGAGAACGGCATAATGGTAGGTCCCGGGAGGGGTTCATCCGCAGGCAGCATAGTTGCGTATTGCCTTAATATAACCCAGCTTGACCCGCTTAAATATAGCCTGCTGTTTGAGCGTTTCCTAAACCCTGAGAGGATAACTATGCCCGACATAGATGTTGACTTCTGCTTTGAAAGAAGGCAAGAGGTTATAGACTATGTACAGGAAAAATACGGTAAAGACCATGTGTCGCAGATAATTACCTTTGGTACTATGGCTGCAAGGGGAGTGTTACGCGATGTGGGTAGGGTGCTTGGATACAGCTATAAAGATACAGACCGCATAACGCGTATGGTGCCTACATCGCTTGGCATGACGCTTGAAGCCGCGCTTAAAATAAATCCGGAACTCAGCCGAGCATATGAGAGCGATGATAAAGTTAAAAACCTTATAGATACCGCCATGCTGCTCGAAGGTATGCCCCGCCATGCGGGCACTCATGCTGCAGGGGTGCTTATAACAAAAGAACCCATAACCCGCTATGTACCCCTTCAAAAGAATGACGATATAATAACCACTCAGTACCCCATGGGAGATGTTGAGGCGCTGGGCTTACTTAAGATGGATTTTTTAGGGCTTAGAACCCTTACCGTTATACGCGATACACTTGAACTTATAAATGCTGAAGGCGTGGAACTTACAATAGATGATATACCCCTTGATGATGCAAAGACATATGAAATGATATCCGCAGGCGATACCGCCGGTGTGTTCCAGCTTGAGAGCAGCGGTATGAGGAGCTTTTTAACCTCGCTTAAGCCCGAAACATTTGAGGATATTATAGCTGCAATCTCCCTATACCGCCCGGGGCCTATGGATTTTATACCAAGGTATATTCAGGGCAAGCAAAATCCCGATAAAATCAAATACGCTTGCAAGGAACTTGAGCCTATACTCTCCGTTACATATGGTTGTATAGTGTATCAGGAACAGGTTATGCAGATAGTGAGGAAGCTTGCTGGATATTCACTCGGCAGGAGCGATCTTATGCGCCGCGCCATGTCTAAAAAGAAGCACGACATAATGGAACAGGAGCGCAAAAATTTCTTATACGGTATACCCGAGGAAAATATAAAAGGCGCAATAGGCAACGGCATAGATAAGGCTGTCGCAGAAGCAATATTTGATGAGATGGCGGGCTTTGCAAGCTATGCATTTAACAAAAGCCATGCCGCAGCCTATGGTGTACTTAGCGTGCAGACTGCATACCTTAAATGTCACTATCCGGCGCAGTATCTAGCTGCTGTAATGAGCAGCCTGCTTGGAAATTCCGGTAAAATTGCGGGATACATACAATATGTGCGTAAAATAGGTATAGAGGTGCTGCCACCGCATATAAATAAATCCTTTGGACGCTTTACCGTTGAAAGAAAGCGGGGTAAGTCCTGCATACGCTTTGGGCTTTCCGCTATTAAAGGGCTTGGAGCTAAGGCTGTTGATTCAATAATTGCCGAAAGAAACTCAAAAGGAAGCTTCACAAGCGTATATGATTTTTGCTCAAGGCTGGACAGCGAATATATCACAAAACGCGGAGTGGAGGGGCTTGTAAAGGCGGGCTGCTTTGATGGGCTTAATGCAAACCGCAACCAGCTGATACTCGTATATGAAAGGGCGCTTGAATCCAGTAGCCGCAAAAGGAAGAATAATATAAAAGGTCAGATGTCGCTTTTTGATTTAGGTACCGCTGCAATGCCGACCATGCTTGAACAGTATCCCGATGTAGATGAATTTCCACCGGATATGCTGCTCAGCATGGAAAAAGAGATGACAGGTGTGTATATATCGGGTCATCCGCTTGAAGCTTATGAAAATGAGCTTTCTAACTTAACATTCAATACCCAAAGTATAGAAGAGCTTGAGGAAGAGGGTGAACTTGCGCTTGAGCAAGATGGCAAAAGGGTGCGTATAGGCGGCATTATACATGAAATAAGAACTCAATCTACTAAGAAGAACAGGCTAATGAGCTTCTTAACACTTGAGGATTTGACAGGACAGGTTGAATGTATACTATTCCCTCAGGTGCATGACAGGTTTTTTAGCCTATACTCAAAGGATGAGGTGGTGCTTATAGATGGCAAGCTATCTATAAGAGAAGATGAGGATATAAAAATAGTTGTGGAAAGTATCTCTCCTCTAAATGGCAACACATACGAAGAAAATTCCCCTCAGGATGAAATAAGCATGGCTAAAAATTCGGACACTAAGCTCTATATAAGGACAAACAGAGAAGAAATGCCTGAGATTAAAAACATTTTATCCTCATCCGGTGGCGATGTGCCTGTGTATATAAACCTCCCCGATGAAGGTATCACGCTGCTTGCCCCACGCGATTGGTGGTGCAGCGAGGAAAATTTGGATATTATAGCTGATAATAGCGACAATATAAAGGTGGTAAGAAAAATATGAATGAACTAAAAGTAACTATTCCCGCGCAGCGCACATGGCTACTAGCATTGCGCAGCTGTATAGGCGCATGTGGGAGCATAGCAGGTCTTTCTATAGATACTATAGGCGACCTTAGAATAGCCATAGATGAAAGCTTTGACCTTCTAACCCATCAGGCAAGGGGAATAAGCAGCATTACCATGCTCTGCAAGGTTGATGACGAGGGTATTTCTGTATCTCTAACAGGTGAGCGTACTGACTGTGCGCAGGAATGTATACCGCAAGACCCTGAGATAGCCGAGCTTATAATAGGCACGCTTGTAACTGAAATAAAGCTTGAAAGCGATAGCTGCGGTACGCATACTGTGCATTTTTCCCTACCAGTTGGCGGAGAGTGTTATGAGTGCAGATAGGCTGCACGATGCCGCTATTGCATATGCACTTAACCCAAGTTCTGAGCTGCTAGATGAGGCGGTTAACATAGGTTTGCCGCTTGCATATGCTGTAGCAAGGCGATTTCGTGGTAGAGGAATAGATTTAGACGATTTGAATCAAGTTGCGGCGCTTGCAATGGTTGATGCCCTTAGGCGCTTTGATGCTGAGCGTGGACTTAGGTTTTCAACCTTTGCCATGCCTACAATTACAGGCAGGCTGCGCAACTATATTAGGGATAAAGCGGATATATTAAGGTCTCCCCGAACGCTAAGAGAGCAGGGCATAAAGATGGATAGAGCCAATGCGGAGTTAACTCAAAAGCTACATAGAGAGCCATCTGTAAAGGAGCTTGCGGACTATCTAGGCTGGGATATTGAGCAGGTGCTTGATATAGAAACTATGAGGGATAGCACTAAAGTGACTTCTCTTGACAGCCCTGATGATGATGGCTTGTATCTGTCTGACCGCTTAGGTGAGGATGATAGCAACCTCAGCTTTTTTGAAGATAGGGAGGATTTAAAAAGCGCCCTTTCAACATTAAGTGATCAGGAAAGAAACCTACTGTCCTATAGATATGCCAATATGCTATCCCAGAGTGAAACGGGAAAGCGTCTCGGTATGAGCCAGATGCAGGTTAGCCGTATGGAGAGGCGTATACTAAATTCACTCAGACAGACTCTGCAAAACGAATAGGATAAGTATATGCTAGAAAGAGATGATGCACTCCGCATATTCGGAGTTACATCTGTAGAAAATTTATTCTTTACCCAGTACATGCCCGATGCTGACGGCGATTTTGTAAAGGTTTATTTAAGCTGTCTTTATCATAGCCAGCTTGGTGATACATCATTTGGTATAGCTGAGATAGCAAACGAACTTAATTTAGAAAAAAGCAGGGTGGAAGCGGCGCTTAGGTACTGGGAGAGGCGTAGGCTCTTAACCCGCAAAAGCGACGACCCGCCTCGATATGTGCTGCACAGCCTTGGCGAACATATGCTTACAGGCAAAGATAGCTTCAGGGCAGATGATGAGTATCTGCACTTTTCAGAATCTGTATATGCGCTGTTTGGCGATAGAAGAAAGATAAGACCCAGCGAAATCGCCACCGCATATGAGTGGGTGAAGGATTTATCGCTTGAACCTTCCATAGTGCTTATGCTGCTTAGCTACTGCATATCCGCAAGAGGGATAAATTTTACTTTTTCGTATGCGGGTAAAATGGCTGTTAAAATAAAGGAAGAAGGCATAGAGAGCGCTGATGAGGCGGAGAAGTTCTTCAGCAGGAGCGAAAAAATCAGGGAAGGCGCAAGAAGTGTTCTTAAGCGCTTCGGGCAAAGGCGAAGACCTACCGAAGATGAAATAAACATGTACGAAACTTGGGTGTACGAGCTTGGTTTCACAGACGAGGATATACTAAGCGCCTGCCGTGAAACAGTTAAGGCTACTAACCCTTCTTTTGCATACCTAAACGGGATTTTACAGGGGCTTAAAAAGCGCTCTGGTGGAGAAACAGTAAAAGCGCAGCTTAAGAGCGAGGATATATTAATAGGGCAAACTAAGGAGGTATTAAACGCCCTTGGCGTTAGAACTTCTGCCCAAGGGGTACAGAACGCATATAAAAACCTGCTTACTAAATATCCTCATGAAATATATTTGCTTGCAGCAAAAGACGCAAGAAAGCGCAATTTAAGGTTTGAAGATTTGCTTCCCATAGCTGATTCATGGAATAAAAAAGGGCTTGATACTGTAGATAAAATAGAAAAACATCTATCCGAAATGGCAGATATAAGCCCGCTTGCCAAAAAAGTGCTTGCTGAAAGCGGTCAGGAGGGCAGCCCCACATCCGGAGACTTAAAATATATTAATACATGGCTTGAAAGCCACAGCGAGGAAATAATATTATATGCCGCAAGCCTTTCTAGGAGCGCAAAACAGAAGATGCCATACATAGACAAGGTGCTGTCGTCCTTTAAGGAAAAAGGCATAAAAACAATAGAGCAGGCGAGAAGCACAGTGCCCACGCAAAAAGGCACGGTTACAGCGCAGAAATATCAGCAGCGCAGCTATACCGAGGAAGAGTTGTCAAGGTCTGCTCTAGACCTTCTTAAGGAGGCTGAGATAGATAATGAATAGCGAAAAACTAAAACAGGCGCTCCAAGAAACTAGAGATGAGCAGCATAAAAATAGGCAAATAGAGCTAAAAAATGAGCAGTTGGCATATGAAAAATGCCCTGCACTTGTGCAGCTTGTAAATGATAGGCGCAATTTAATAAGGGAGTCGGTAATTTCAGCCTTATCAGGCGATGTGCCTGAAAATATAGAAAAAAATATGGACGAGCTTAACCGCTCAATAAAAAAGGAGCTCAATGCTGCAGGTCTGCCTGAAAACCAGCTTGAAGCTGTATATACCTGCAAGCTCTGCGCAGATACCGGCTATGTAGGCAGGTATAAGAAAGAGCTTTGTAAATGCGTGCTTACAAGGTACCGCAAGTTGCTTACTGATAGCTATTCAATGAGTGATAGCATAGAAACATTTGAAAATTACGATGAAAATGTTTTTTCAGATGAATTAATACCCGGCAGCCGTGCATCGCAGAGAAGCTATATGAATGTGGTTAGAAATACCTGTGAAAAGTACGCAGAAACACTTCCAAGACCCGCAGTTAAAAATATGCTTTTTTACGGAAAGAGCGGTCTTGGCAAGACTTATCTATTAAACTCAATAGCTATGAGAGCAAAAGATCGTGGTGTGGCTTATATAAGCATAACAGCAAATAGTCTGCTTAACAGAATAAGAAAGGCGTATTTTTCAAGCGAAGAAACAGAACTTAACGCTATATACAATGTTCCACTGCTTTTAATTGACGACCTTGGCACAGAACCCCTGTGGGAAAACATCACAGTTGAGCAGCTTTTTGCGCTCATAAACGACCGTTTTTCAAAGGGGAAATGCACTATAATAAGCACAAACCTACTGCTCACAGAACTTCAGCAAAGGTATACAGAGCGTATAAGCTCCCGTCTGCTTGACCCTAGGCTGTGCAAAACCATACAATTTATTGGTGACGATATAAGGAAAAGGGCGTTGTAATAATAAGTGTTTTATACCAACATCAACCAAGTAAGCGAAACCTAACAATAATTTATATAAATTCTAAATAACTATGTGTAGCTGCCTTGAATTTGTTTTTTCTGTCGTTTTTTACGCTAAAACTTGCCATATCCCTTGACAGCGCTTTAAACGCGTGTTACCATGCATTATGAAATTTGTGGGCGTTTTCGCCGCATGGAATGGACGGCACAGTAGCTAATGAGATGGTTAAAAAATGCACCTGGGAGTGGTGAAGCCTTGGTGGTGTGCCTTGGCTATTTTGACGGCGTGCATATTGGGCATCAAAAACTCATAAGCACTGCAAAGGAATTAACGGAAAGGGAGGGGATTAAAGTATGTGTACATACTTACGATACCTCGCCTGTTTCTGTATTATTTCCTGAGAGAGAAAACCCTATTTTAACGGAACTCCCTGAAAAAGAAAGGCTGCTTATGGACGCAGGTGCGGACTATATCGCCATAAGCCATTTTGATAGGGAATTTATGCAGATGAGCGGTGAAGAATTTATTGACCATGAACTTAGGGGCAATATGCTGGTTAAGCACATAGTCATAGGTTTTGACCATCGTTTCGGTTATAAGGGAAGGACCGATGCAGCTAAATTGCAACTTATCTGCAATGATAGGGGAATAGGTCTAGTCGTCGTACCCGAGGTGTATACCCAGCTGGGGGAAGCGGTGTCGAGCACTGCTATAAAAAATGCGCTATCTAAAGGCGATATCCCATTAGTTGAGCGCATGCTGGGTAGAAAAGCGTCTGCGGATTTAGTGGACAGGTTCAAAAATCGTCAATTTTAGAGGAGGAGGCTAATGCTTATGAAAAAGGAAATACCGGCATGGTTAGTGCTGGCAGTTATCATGCTGGTTGCATCTTTTTGCCTTGCCGGCACTAATTTGATAACCAAAGATGTAATTAGCGAGCAAGCTGCCCGTAATGAGGTAGAAGCCCGCCAACGGGTATTACCTGATGCGGAGAGTTTTTACCGTGTTGCGCTATCGCCAGTTGCTTCGCTTAACAATCTGTTTATCGCAACAGGGGAAGGCGGTGATGTCGGCTATGTCGGTTCAATTACCGTGTCTGGCTATGGCGGTCCTATCGATATAATTGCGGGCATCACACTTGAAGGTGTGGTTTCAGGCGTTGATATTGGAGGTTCTGATTTTGCAGAAACAGCAGGTCTTGGCGCTAAAGCCAAGGATGAGGCGTTTATGTCTCAGTTTACAGGCAAAATGGCTCCAATTAAGGCGGTAAAAGAAGGCGAGCCAAAGGGCGATAATACAATAGATGTTATTACCGCTTCCACCATAACTACTAATGCTGTAGTCCGCGGAGTAAATGATATAGTTAAAAATGCTATAGGATATTCAAACAATGCTGTGAAGCTTGATGCAACTGAGGAATATCCGGCAATAGAAGCCCTATTCGGCTCTAGTGGCGCTCTTGAAGCGTTGCTTGTAAAAACGGATGAGGAAGTTGACTATGCATTACTAGAATCCTTGCTAGGCAGCGCCCCTCCCTTTGAAAAAGCGGAAGGTGAAGAAGATGAACTGCTAAGCAAACTGCGCGTAGCTGTAAACGCTGCATATGAAAAACAGAGTTCGCCTGATGTAGTAGCATTTGCAGGCGGAACAGCAAGCGCAAGCCCCGAAGGCTTTGGCGGCCCCGTGTTTGTAGAAGTTACATTTGATGAAAACTCAAACATAACAGCGCTTAAAATAGGGGACGATAATTTCGCCGAAACCCCCGGCATAGGCGACGTAGTGCTTGAAGATGATTTCATCAAACAATTTATAGGTAAAGCAGCTCCAATAGATATTAAGGACATAGACGCGGCTTCAGGCGCAACTGTTACTACACAAGCTGTAATTGACGGTATAAATGAAGCTAGGAAATCATTAGAAGTAGCGGGCACAGCAGCGGCGTTTGTTGGCGGAACTGCAAGCGCAAGCCCTGATGGCTTTGGAGGTCCTGTGTTCGTAGAAGTTACATTCGATGAAAACTCTAATATATCAGCGCTAAAAATAGGGGACGATAATTTTGCCGAAACCCCCGGCATAGGCGATGTAGTGCTTGAAGATGATTTCATCAAACAATTTATAGGTAAAGCAGCCCCTATGGATATTAAGGATATAGATGCTGTATCCGGCTCAACCGTTACTACAGAAGCTGTAATTGATGGAATAAATGAGGCTTGGGAATCTTTAAATGTAACTGCGCCTGCTACCAGCTCTTTTGCGGGCGGAACTGCAAGCGTAAGCACGGATGGTTTTGGCGGTCCCGTATTCGTAGAAGTTACATTTGATGAAAACTCTAAAATCACTGCGCTTAAAATAGGGGACGATAATTTCGCCGAAACTCCCGGCATAGGCGATGTAGTGCTTGAAGATGATTTCATCAAACAATTTATAGGTAAAGCAGCTCCTATAGATATTAAGGATATAGACGCGGCTTCAGGCGCGACTGTTACCACTCAAGCTGTGTTAGACGGTATAAATGAGGCTTGGGAATCTTTAAGTGTAACCTCCCCTGCTGCCAGCTCTTTTACGGGCGGAACTGCAAGCGCAAGCCCAGATGGCTTTGGCGGTCCCGTATTCGTAGAAGTTACATTTGATGAAAACTCTAAAATCACTGCGCTTAAAATAGGGGACGATAATTTTGCCGAAACCCCTGGCATAGGCGATGTAGTGCTTGAAGATGATTTCATCAAACAATTTATAGGTAAAGCAGCTCCAATATCTATAAAGGATATAGATGCTGTGTCCGGCTCAACCGTTACTACAGAAGCTGTAATTGATGGCATAAATGAAGCGCTTAGACAATTGCAAAAATAGAAAGGTGGGATATATTTGAGCTTATTTACATTTCGTGGCGGAGTTCATCCTCTAAAAGAACGCGGAGCGGGAAAAGACGCTACTTGTTCAAAGGCGATAAGAGAGTTCGTACCGGAGGTAGTATATATTCCGCTTGACACCCATATAGGAAGCGCTAGTACACCCTGTGTTAAAAGGGGCGATACAGTGCTTATGGGACAGAAGATTGCAGATGCGGTTGGCGGTATAGGCATACCTGTGCATGCGAGCGTTTCAGGAACCGTAAAAGAAGTCGGAAATATGCAGATGCTCCGCAAGATGTCATCGCCCTATATCGCAATAGAAAATGACGGAAACGACACATGGGCTGAGCTTAAGCCTATGGAAAATTATGAAAACGCAAGCAGGGAAGAAATTATATCTGCCATAAAAGAAGCAGGCATATGCGGCATGGGTGGAGCTAGTTTCCCGACTCATGTAAAGCTTAATCTACCTGAAGGAAAGACTGTGGATACTGTCCTTGTAAATGGCGCGGAGTGCGAAACATTCCTTACCGCAGATGATAGGCTTATGGTAGAGCAACCTGAGGGTATAATTAAAGGCTTGCTTATAGCAATGCGTGCGGTTGATGCTAAAAAAGGCATTATATGTATAGAAGATAATAAGCCCGCAGCTATTGAAACTATTAAAAAAGCGGTTTCGAATGCATCTAATGTTGAAGTTGCTATACTTCAAACCAAGTACCCGCAAGGCGGTGAAAAGCAGCTTATAGATGCGGTGCTAAAAAGACAGGTGCCATCAGGCGGTTTGCCAATGGATGTACATGCCGTTGTAATTAATGTTGGCACCGCAAAGGCGATAAGCGAAGCTGTTTTAGAAGGCAAACCCCTTATTAGCCGTATAACAACCGTAACAGGTGCTGTAAAAGAGCCTGACAACCTTTTAATAAGGGTTGGCACTAGGGTAATAGATGCGGTTAATGCCTGCGGCGGCTATACCGAAACGCCTGGAAAAATTCTTTTTGGCGGCAGCATGACAGGCAACGCTATACCAAACGATGAGGTTCCAATTACAAAGGCGAATAACGGCATAGTAGTTTTTAACGAACAGGAAGCTAAAACGCCAGAGGAATTTGCCTGCATACGTTGCTCCCGCTGCGTTGATGTTTGTCCTATAATGTTAGCTCCCTATGAGCTTAAAGTATTGCTTTCAAAGGGCGATTTGGACGGCGCTAAGGAGAAAAATCTTGAGGATTGCATACTATGTGGTGCGTGTTCGTACATATGCCCTGCTAGGCGTGTGCTAACACCTGCATTCAAAGAAGGCAAGGATATGCTTGCAATGAGGAGGAAGAAGGCATGAAATTACGAGTTTCACACGGTCCGCATCTGTTTACCCGTGAAACAACGCAGACCTTAATGCTGAATGTGCTAATTGCACTTATGCCTGCGACGCTGGTGGGTATATATTTGTTCGGCACTAAGGCAGCCCTTGTTATCGCGGTGAGTGTGGTATCAAGCGTGTTGTTTGAGCTTGTATGGCAGCTGCTTATGAAAAAGCGCGTTACCGTAATGGATTTATCCGCTGCAGTAACAGGTCTTTTGCTTGGGCTTAACCTGCCATGCAATGTGCCGCTTTGGATGCCGGTTTTAGGCTCGGCGATTGCGATACTGCTTGTAAAGCAGCTGTTTGGCGGTCTTGGGCACAACTTCATGAACCCTGCTCTATTTGCAAGGGCGGTGCTTCTCGCCTCCTGGCCCCTTCATATGACCACATATCACCTTCCCGAGCGTCTTCTTTTCGGCTCTGAAACTGCTCTTTCAGGTGTAGATACAGTAGCATCCGCAACTCCACTTCTTAGCCTTGGCAAGCTTACCAATACCGACCTACTTATTGGTAATATACCAGGCTCAATAGGCGAAGTGTGCAAGGTTGCTATAATAATAGGCTTTGTTTACCTAATGTTTACAAAGACCATTACTTGGCATGTACCTGTTACATTTATAGGAACTGTTATAATTATGTCCTACCTTATTGGTGTTGACGGTATAAAAGCGGTTCTAACCGGCGGCGTGTTGTTTGGAGCCGTGTTTATGGCGACAGACTATGTAACAAACCCCATGTATAGGCTAGGTCAGTGTATATTTGGCGTAATGTGCGGAATAATAGTTGTAGTTATCCGTAAATACGGCGGATATCCTGAAGGCGTTACATATGCAATAATATTCATGAACTGCTTATCACCGCTTATAGACAGGTACTCAAAGAAAAAAATATATGGGGAGGTAAAAAAGAGTGTCTAAGAATGACAATAACTTGCGTGGCGTATTTATAAACGGCATATTCAATGAAAATCCGATATTTCGCCTTGTGCTTGGCACCTGCCCGACGCTTGCAGTAACTACAAGTGCAATGAACGGTATAGGTATGGGAGCCGCTGCAACATTTGTACTAATAGGTTCTAATGTGGTTATTTCTCTAATCCGTTCATTTATACCAAACAAAGTGCGTATACCAGCATTTATAGTTGTTATATGTACATTTGTTACAATGGTACAAATGCTCATGCAGGCATATCTGCCCGCGCTCTATGATTCGCTCGGCATATTCATCCCCCTTATAGTTGTCAACTGTTTGATACTAGCAAGGGCTGAAGCCTTTGCCGCTAAAAATAATGTAGTAAGGTCTGCTGTTGATGGTGTTGGAATGGGTCTTGGCTTTACCCTTTCATTAACTTTAATCGGTATTATACGTGAGATAATAGGTGCGGGTACGCTTTTTGGAAACCAGCTTATGGGTAGCGGGTATGAACCTATGTTGCTACTGGTGCTGGCACCGGGTGGCTTTATAGTTTACGGCTTGTTGCTTGGCATAATAAATGCAATAGGTGAGCGCCGTAAGAAAAACAGTAAGGAGGTAACTTCAGCATGAGACTTAGCGAAGTAGGTATTTTACTCTTCATGGTTGATTGTATACTATGCAATAACTATATATTTTCAAGGTTTCTTGGCTGTTGCCCTTTCCTTGGCGTATCTTCTAAGGTTGAAACCTCCATCGGTATGGGGCTTGCTGTTACCTTTGTTATGGGGCTTGCGTCCCTATTCACATGGGCAGTGCATGAATATGTGCTTATGCCTCTCAACCTAACCTACCTTAACACTATAGCTTTTATATTCATAATAGCTTCCTTGGTGCAATTCGTAGAAATGTTCATGAAAAAATCCCTTCCTGCGCTATACAGCGCGCTTGGGATATACTTGCCGCTCATCACCACGAACTGTGCTGTGCTTGGAGCTGCGTTGCTTAACATTCAGAGCAGCTACGGGCTTTTAGAATCTGTGCTAAACGGCGTGTTTGGCGCGCTGGGCTTTATGCTGGCTATAGTAATTATGGCGGGAGTAAGGGAAAGGCTTGAAAGTTCGGATATTCCGCTGCCTTTCAAGGGTTTCTCAATCAGCCTTGTCATAGCCGGCATGATGAGCGTTGCATTCCTCGGCTTTAAGGGCCTTGTATAGTAAGGAGGGAAAAGAATGCCGATTGTATATGCAGTTGCTGTGATGTGTGCTCTAGGGGCGGTATTTGGTGTAGTGCTTAGCTTTGCCGATAAAAAATTCGCCGTTCCCGTAGATGAAAGGGTGCAATTGATTAGAGAAAAACTAGCGGGCGCAAACTGCGGTGCCTGCGGATTTCCGGGTTGTGATGGCTTTGCAGAAGCTGTCGCTAAGGGTGAGGCGCCTGTAAATGGTTGTCCTCCCGGTGGTTCTGACACCGCTACCGCGCTTGCTGAGATAATGGGAGTTAGCGTTGGTGTAGGGGTGCAGGAAGTTGCAAGGCTGCGCTGCCAAGGAGAAAAAGGCGTAGCAAATGAAAGCTTTGAATACGATGGTATAAAGACCTGCTTTGCGGCAAGCGAGTTTTCCGGTGGTCCAAAGGCTTGTCAATATTCCTGTATAGGTCTTGGGGATTGTATGCGCGCATGCGTTTTTGATGCAATAGAAATTGTAAACGGTATTGCCGTAATAAATCCCGATAAATGCACTGCCTGCGGCATGTGTGTGGATGCCTGCCCTAGGAATTTAATAGCGCTACTTCCTAAGGAATCCACTGTGCTTGTAAGGTGCATGAGCCTAAATAATGCAAGGGTTACAAGGCAAAGCTGCTCAAAGGGATGCATAGGCTGCAAACGCTGCGAAAAAGCATGTGAGTTTGATGCAATCCATGTGGTAAACGGCATAGCCGTAATAGACGCGGAAAAATGCACTAATTGTAAGGCGTGCGTCGAAGTATGTCCTAATGCCTGTATAACGGTTGCGTAAACCATATTTAATAGCCGGCGTTTTTGCCGGCTTTTTGCTTTAAAAAAGTTATTAAGGGGGCAGTATGAAGAGAGCTTTGTGTATTATTTTGCTGCTTGCTGTTATGCTTGGAACATCATATGTTTTTTCAGAGGGGCAGGAATACATCCCTACAAGCGATGAACTTAATCAAAATGACGACAGTCAATATTTAGTGCTGCCCGATAATTTTGCCGAAAGCATACCCGAAGAAAGCAAACCATATAGGCTTCTTATTATAGGTGTAGATACAGATTCACTGTCCGTTCGTGGTAGAAGCGATACTATGGTGATAGCTGTATTTGACGCACAGCATAGTAGCCTTAAGTTGATATCATTCATGCGGGATTTGTATGTTCAAATACCACGCATTGGGAAAAGCAGGCTAAACGCTTCATTTGCCAATGGCGGTCCCAAGCTTTTGATTGAAACTCTTAAAAATAATTTTGGCGTAGAGGTTGATGGCTATATCGCAGTTAATTTTTCGTCTATGATAAAGCTTGTAGACAGCATAGGCGGTATAGAAATAGAGGTGCTGAAGAAAGAGCTTAAGCCGTTAAATGGAATACTTGAGTATTATAACTACCAAAGGGGCTTACCGGAAAAACAGGGAAGGCTTGACAAGGCGGGTTTCAAGCGCCTAACTGGATTGCAAGCTATGTCCTACGCCCGTATAAGGAAGATAGATAGCGATTATGAGCGTATAGGCAGGCAGCAGAGGGTGCTAATGGCCATATTAAACCGTATTAGAAGCCTTGAAATATCTAAAATACTTGAAATAATTTCGGAGAATATTGAACTCGTGGATACTAATATTACCATGAGCGATGCAATAAAGCTTGCAGGCGATATGCTTGCAATAGAAAGCCTTAACACTAGGTATTTAAGGATACCTGTAAAAAATGCATTTGCTAATAAGCAGATAGATGGCACATACTATGTTGTACCTAATATAAACAAAAATAAGAAGGCAATAGAAGAGTTTATATACGATAAATAAGCTTATTTAGGGTTTAGGGCGTTTGCTTTGAAATATGAAAAAGGGTACAATAATAAGGAACTTTGAAGGAGGAATATTTATGTATAAGGATGTAATCAAGTCCGCAGAGAACAGAATGAAAAAAACGCAGGATGTACTTAAAAGAGAGCTGCAGTCCTTGCGCGCGGGCAGGGCAAACCCCCAGCTGCTGGATAGAATAACTGTAGATTATTATGGCACACAAACGCCGCTTAAGCAGATGGCGAATATATCCGCGCCCGAGCCGCGTATGCTTACAATTTCCCTTTGGGATGTAAAGGCAATACCCATGGTGGAAAAAGCGATACTGCAGAGCGACCTTGGTCTAAACCCCGCAAATGATGGGAAGATTATCCGCCTTGTTATTCCGGAGCTTAACGAGGAGCGTCGCAGAGAGCTTACAAAAATTGTAAAGAAAAACGCAGAGGAAGCTCGTATTGCCGTGCGTTCTATCCGCAGGGACGCCATAGACCAGTTCAAGAAGATGGAAAAGGATTCCATACTTTCCGAGGACGAGCGTTTCCGCGCTGAAGACGAAATACAAAAGGTAACGGACGAGGCGATAAAGGTAGTAGACTCCATTGCTGAAGATAAAGAAAAGGAGATTATGGAGGTTTAATGTCGGCTTTAATAGGTATGCTGCTTGAAAAACTGTTGAGTAGCCTATCTGAAAAAGAGATTGAGAACCTTGAAATCCGCCATATTTACTCAAGAGATGAGCATACCGCCTGCGTGGATAGGCAAGCGCATATAGTTAGGCTACAAAACAATGCTGTTGATGTGTGCTTTTTTCTAAAGGATAAGCCTGTTAAGATGGAGGAAAAACCCAAGTGAAAAAAGCAACGAGTATAATATACTATGTTACTCTGGTAATTAGTATGTTGACCGGCTTATGGCACTTTTTTGTACCTCATCTTTACAATTGGTATGACTACCTTCCCATGCAATATGAAAACCTTATTGTCGGAATAGATTATACAAACTACTGTTTTTCCGCCCTGCTTTTTGGTAGCAGCTTAGTTTTGATTTTTCTAGGGAAAAGTTCACTTTCTTCAAATTTTGAAAGCCTAGTGTTCTATACCTTTTTAACAATAGTATGGGTGTTTAGAGCCTGCCTTGCTACTTTCATAGAGCCTTGGCCGCTTGAGCCTGTTCCGGCGGCAGCCATAGGTCAGTTGATTGCTTCAATTATTTTGGCATTATCAATGGTGTTTGTTACATTAAGGCTTTGGAAGACAAGGCGCAAGCTTAAATTGCAATCTGCAAAAAGAGAGGATACAAACAATGCTTCCTAGGCATGTAGCTATAATTATGGACGGAAACGGCAGGTGGGCAAAAAAGAACGCTCTTTCCGTTGCATTTGGTCATAGAAAGGGCGTTGAAACGCTTAGGGAAATAATACGCTATTCGTCGGATAGTGGCATAGAGGTACTATCCCTTTTCGCCTTTTCTACTGAAAATTGGAATAGGTCTCAGCAAGAGGTAAATGCTCTTATGCAGCTAATACTTGAGTATTTTACTTCCGAAATAGATGAGCTAAATGAAAACAATGTGCGTATACGCATACTGGGTGATATTTCAGGACTTCCTAAAAGGCAAAGGGATACCGTGCAAGCTAGTATGGATACAACCGCAGATAATATAGGTATGCAGCTCAACATTGCCCTTAACTACGGCGGAAAGGACGAGATATTAGACGCTGTAAAGGTTATATCTAAGCTGGTGCTTGAAGAAAAGATTTCAGTAGATGATATAGATGAAGCCATGTTTGAGGAGCATCTCTATACTGCAGGGCAGCCGCCTGTGGATTTACTTATTAGAACAAGCGGGGAAATGCGAATAAGCAATTTTATGCTGTATCAATGTGCGTATGCGGAGATGATTTTCCCAAAAACCCTTTGGCCGGAATATACTGTGGAAGAGTACAAGAGCGATTTACAAGCCTTTGCTAAAAGGGAAAGGCGCTTTGGGGGCAGAAATTTATGAAAAAACGCACTATTACTGGGGTATTTCTTGCATTAATTCTGATATTTGCGCTTGTAATGAGAGGCTGGGTATTTTCTCTATTATGGGTAGGGGCGCTTTGTGTTGCTCTTTATGAGCTCCTACATGCGTTTTCGCTTGCCGGTCATAGACCTGTTGGGCTTCCAAGCTGGGTGGCGCTTTTAGTAGGTATTCCTGTATTTACTTTTGTACAGAGCAAAAGCAGTTTATATCTTTTAGCGGTATTTGTATTCTGTGCGTTTGTCGCCATATGCGTTCAAGTAATGTTTAGGAGTGAACCTAAAATAGATGATATGCTGGTATCTCTATTGCCTATGAACATGCTTCTGTTTCCTGGGTTGTGTATGTTGAGTCTTTTAGGGATTCAGGATGTAGCTCTTAGCAAAATGCTTATGTGGCTTGTGTTTATAATCCCAGCCGCTACCGATGTGGGAGCATACCATATAGGCACTAAATACGGGAAAACCAAACTGATACCCCAGATAAGCCCTAATAAAACTGTGGAGGGCGCATTGGGTGGGCTTTTGACCGGTGTACTTGGTGCAATTGTCGTGTATCTGGTGGCATTAAGTCAAAATGTAGCTCTCCCTCCTTGGTGGCACATTCTGCTTTTGGGTTTTATTGGCGCAATACTTGCGCAGGTGGGCGATTTATTTGCATCTCTTATTAAGCGGCACTGTAATGTTAAGGACTTCGGCCATATTTTCCCTGGTCATGGCGGCATGATGGATAGGCTTGATAGTATACTGATTGTAGTTGTGCTTATATTTTTATATCAGGTAACATTATAATGCGCAAGATAGCTATACTCGGTACCACGGGTTCAATAGGCAGCCAGGCGCTATCGATAGTTGATGCATATCCGGATAAGTTTTCTATCTCAGCTCTAAGCGCTCATTCAAATGCTGTGGAGTTATTCAACCTAGTTAGAAAATACCGTCCCAGTGCAGCGGCTCTTACATCAGGCGAAGTACAAATACCTGAAGACTTAAGTTTTTGTAACTGGTACTTTGGAGAAACTGCGCTTGAAAAAATCACAAGGGATGTGCCGTGTGATGATGTGCTTGTATCCGTTGTAGGCATGTCTGCGCTTAAAGCTGTTATAAACGCAATAGATACTGGTAAAAGGGTGCTTCTTGCCAATAAGGAAACCATAGTTGCAGGTGGCAATATTATAATGCCAAAATGCGATTTGTTTTCAGAAAATGCTAATCTAATACCCATAGATAGTGAGCATTCTGCAATACATCAGTGTTTACTTGGAGCAAAGGATAATGCATTTAACAGCCTTATACTGACGGCTTCAGGTGGTCCGTTTAGAACTTGGTCTATTAAAGAAATGCAAAATGTACGCCCTGAAGATGCACTAAAACATCCAACTTGGGATATGGGTAAAAAAATCACCATAGATTCTGCCAGCATGTTCAACAAGGCGCTTGAGATAATAGAAGCCAAATGGCTTTTTTCGGCTGAGCCTTCGCAGATAGATGTGCTAGTACACCCTGAAAGCATAGTGCATTCGATGGTAGAATATAAGGATTTTGCTGTAATGGCGCAGCTTGGCGTTCCAGATATGCGAACAAGCATAATGTACGCCATGTTCTATCCCGTGCGCATGGGGGCGGTTTCAGAAAGGCTTAATCTAGCGGATATTCATACACTTCATTTTGAAAAGCCGGATACAGAGTGCTTTCCCTCCATAGCCTTGGCTTATGATGCTCTGCGCCTTGGAGGCAGCGCTCCATGTGTGCTAAATGCAGCTAATGAAATTGCGGTTGAAGCTTTTTTAAATGGTAAAATAGGCTTTTTAAACATAGCCGATACTGTAAAATATGTGCTAAGCAAGGAATTGCCAAAGGCGAAAAACGCAGATGAAATAATATATGCAGATAATTGGGCAAGGTGCAGAGCTTCAGAGTACATAGATTCTATAAACTGACGGAGGTAATATGACTATTTTTTATATACTGCTTGCCGTGCTTATGTTCGGCATAATGATATGCGTACATGAATTGGGGCATTTTTTAGCTGCAAGGCTCTCAGGTATACCTGTTAAAGAGTTTGCCATAGGCTTTGGTCCTCAAATCGCCTCATGGAACAGCAAAAAATACGATACTAAGTTCTTCATACGCATAATACCTATGGGTGGTTATTGTATGTTCTATGGCGAGGACGATGTGGACGAAAAAGAAAAGGATGACCCAAGGGCGTTTAAAAACTATCACCCCTCAAAAAGGCTGTTCACTGTATCGATGGGTTCCATAATGAATATTATGCTTGCTTTTTTTGTTGCTGTGCTGGTGTTTCAGTTTAGCGGCGTGCCTAAAATTGTAGGCTCATATGAAACCACGGTACAAAGCGTAAATTCAGGCAGTCCTGCGGAGGCGGGCGGAATGAAAGTAGGGGATAAGATACTAAGCATAAACGGCGAGGAGCTTTCAAATAATTTATCAACTATAGTGGATAGGCACGCCGAAAAAAACAATGCCCCGCTTGAAATAATAGTAGAAAGGGGCTATGGGAACAATGCTCGCGAGGAAAAGCTTTTGATAAGGCCGCTTTACAGCAGCACGGATAGGCGCTATATGATGGGCATAGTTGTAAATATCTATGCGCCAACGGAGGTGGTAAGGGGTAGCTTTGGGGAAGTAATAAGCTCTGCCTATAGGCTCTGCAAAGGTGCTGGAGGGGCTATAATAGACGGCTTCCGCGGGCTTATTACTCGCGGCGAAGGTTTTGAGGAATTGAGCGGCATAGTAGGCGTTACCGATGCAATAGTAAAGGAAAGCCAGAGATCTTCTTATATGGTGTATCCATCTATGCTAATATTGATTTCAATAAACCTAGGTATAATAAACCTATTCCCTTTCCCCGGGCTTGACGGTAGTCGCGCGTTGTTTTTAATTTACGAATGGATAAGAGGCAAACCCGTAAAAAACGAAGCGTATATACACGCAACAGGCATGATACTTTTGTTCGGCCTACTCATATTTATAACCATGCGGGATATATTCAGGCTGTTTTAGTGAAATGAAAAATCAAGTAAGTATAGGTAATGTAAAAATAGGTGGAGGCGCGCCAATCAGCGTGCAGTCCATGACAAATACTAAGACTGAGGATGTAAATTCAACGCTCAGTCAAATTGAAAGCCTTTATAAAGCAGGCTGTGATATAGTGCGTGTATCTGTATATAATGTTGAGGCGGCAGAAGCTGTAAAGAAGCTTGTGGATAAAAGCCCTGTACCGCTTGTTGCTGATGTTCATTTTGATGCAAGGCTTGCTATTAAAACAGTGGAAAATGGCATACATAAGCTCCGCATAAACCCCGGCAATATACAGAGAAAAGAGGATGTTGCTCTACTTGCCGACTGTGCAAAAATGCACGGTATACCAATAAGAATAGGCGTAAATTCCGGTTCTATACCGGAAGATGTATATAGGGCTTTTGGCGGCGCAAGCCCAAAGGCTATGGTGGAGAGCGCAAGAAGGCATATAACATTACTTGAGGAATGCGGCTTCTATGATATAGTGCTGTCTATAAAATCTAGCGATGTTGAAAACATGGTAAAAGCTACTAGGCTTGCCTATGATAGCTTTCCATATCCACTGCATTTAGGGGTTACAGAATCCGGTCTTCCGGGGCGTGGAACTATAAAATCCGCAATAGGCATAGGCAGCCTGCTGCTTGACGGTATAGGTGATACCATAAGGGTGTCTCTTGCAGGGTCTCCTATACCCGAAGCAAAGGCGGCAATGGATATATTAAAGGCGCTTAACTTGCGCAAAGGTGTTGAACTTATAGTTTGCCCAACTTGCGGGCGCACCAATATAGATGTTGAAAAAATTGCAAGGGAAGTAGAACAAAAAACTGAACATATAGATTATAATGTAAAGATTGCCATAATGGGCTGTGTGGTGAACGGCCCTGGCGAAGCTAAGGGTGCGGATATTGCCTTGTGTGGCGGCAAAGGCAGTGCTGCACTATATGTTGACGGAAAATTTTCTCGCAAAATAGAGGATAATTATGTGGGAGAGCTTTTAAGCACACTTGATATATGGCATAAACAAAATGAGGGAAATAATGAGTAATGATAATAAACTGCTTGAATATATATACGAACAATTACCGGAACTATCTGGTAGACTAAAGCTCGATAAGCTGCATTATAACAAAAAGAAAAGGCACGTAACGGTATTTCTCCTCTCAGATGAACCTATAAGGGAAGAAAACTTTCTTAATATAAAAAAAGCTATTAAAAAGCTCCTGCCCGGAATGGCGGTATCGCTTAGAACAGCATCGCCAAATTCAGCGCAGCATTTTTTAAATGAACCTGAAAAGTATTCAGATATATTTACTGGTTACCTTATTAGGAAGTTTCCTGCAATAGTATCATGGGTAAAGGATATTATTTGGAGCCCGCATCTTGATGGAATATCTCTAGAAGCGCCTGATGAATTTTCCCTTGCTTATCTTAACCAAAACAATGTTTCAAGTATGCTAACGGATGCCGCTGAGCATGTGTTTCATATAAGACCTCAGTTTCATCTGCGCCTCAGGGGGGATGCAGCCCAAAGGCTTGAAAATATTGAGCAAAAAAGAAAGCAGGAGAGGGAGCGCAAAAAAAAATACCTTCTAAAACAGGAGGATAACAGGCAGTATACAAGCAAAAAGAAGTCCAACTGCATTAAGGGCAAGAAGATAAAGGAAGAAGCTATGGATATTGCTTCCCTCAACGAAGTTAGCGGAATAGTAGTAGTGCAAGGTGAAGTTATACAAAAGGAGCGCACTGATATACGCGGCGGGGAGATGGTGCTGTTAAGCTTTATCATAACTGATAATACAAGCTCTATAAAATGCAAGATATTTCTGCGCCTTACTAGAAGAGGCGGAGGTGCTTTTTCTGAAAATATAAGCCTTGATAATGCCGAAAAAGTTGAAGAGGTTATTAACAGCATAGTTGTTGGAGAGGGCGTAAAAGTAAGGGGAAGCTGCGAAAAGGATAATTTTGAGCGCGGAGAACTTGTTATAATGGCAAGGGATATAATGCGCTATGAGATAGAAAAGAGGATGGATAATTCTTCTGAAAAACGCATAGAACTTCATGCCCATACCCAGATGAGCAATATGGATGCCACCGTGTCCGCGGAAAAGCTTATAGAAACCGCGGCAAAATGGGGGCATTCAGCCATAGCTATAACGGATTCAGGGGTTGTGCAAGCATTCCCTCAGGCGTTTTCTGCCGCACAGAAACACAATATTAAACTTATACCCGGTCTTGAAGCCTATATGATACAGGAGGGTAGCATAGTAAAGGGCGCAAGCGGGGAGAGCATAAACAGCCCTATTGTAGTTGTAGACTTTGAAACAACAGGTCTTAATACCAATATTGAGCGTATTACAGAGATAGGCGCTGTTAAAATTGCGGACGGAAGGGTAGTCGATACCTTTTCAAGCTTTGTAAATCCTGAAAAACCGCTCAGCCAAGAGATAGTTAAGCTTACAGGCATTACAGACGCAATGCTTAAAGACGCTCCCAAGGCAGCGGAAATACTGCCTAAGTTTTTAGAGTTTGTAGGGGATAACCCTATAGCTGCGCATAATGCAAAGTTTGATGCGGGAATGCTCTATAGCGAGCTTAAACGCCTTAATATGAGCTTTGATGGAACGGTGCTTGATACCCTTGCCATGGCGCAAAAGCTATACCCGGAGCTTCCGAGGTATAGGCTGGTTACGCTATGTCGGCACCTTGGCGTTTCGCTTAAAAATGCACACAGGGCTGTGAACGATGCCAAGGCTACTGCCAAATGCCTGCTTATAATGCTTAGAGAAATAAGCAATATGGGTGTTGAAACCATAGACGATATAGATAATTTTATAAAGGGCTATGTAAAAACGCAGAGAAGGCATGTGGTACTGCTTGCTAAAAACAGAGAGGGTATGGAGAACCTTAACCGCATAGTTACGCTTTCTCATATTGAGCATTTTAGAAATGTACCTCTTGTACCTAAGGAAGAGATAATGCATCATAGGGAAGGCTTGATTATAGGCTCAGCTTGTGAGGAAGGTGAAATTTTTAGGGCGATATTAGATAATGCAGAAGATTCACATCTTGATAAATTGGTAGAGTTCTATGATTATCTAGAGATACAGCCTGATGGCAACCATGTATTGTTGCTTGAAAGTGGCGAAGTTGAGGATAGGGAAGAGCTGCACAGAATAAATAGAAAAATAATTGAGCTTGGAGAAAAGAACAACAAACCCGTAGTCGCAACGGGCGATGTGCATTACCTTAACCCTGAAGATGCGGTGTATAGGAGCATACTTCATTGTGGTCAGAATATGCGTGACTTTCAAATACAGCCTGAACTTCATTTTAGAACTACAGAGGAAATGTTAAAGGAATTTTCCTATCTTGGAGAAGACAAGGCTAGGGAAATAGTTATTACTAATCCTAAGATAATAGCGCAGCAGGTTGAGGAAATAAGCCTGTATCCTGAGCATCCCGAAGGTAAGACTACGTTCGCGCCTACATGGGAAAATGCAGAGGATGAGGTACGTGATTTAACAATGCAAAAAGCCCATGAGCTATATGGCGATGAACTTCCAAAACTTATAGAGGATAGGCTTAATAAAGAACTGAACGCAATAATAGGCTATGGCTATGCTACGCTATATAGGATAGCAACTTTGTTGGTCGAAAAATCGCTCTCCGATGGTTATGTAGTAGGCAGCCGTGGCTCTGTGGGCTCATCACTTGTTGCAACACTATGCGGGATAACAGAGGTAAATCCTCTGTCCGCTCACTATAGGTGCGCTAGATGCCGCAAAGCCTATTTTGATGTAGATAAGCAGTACAAGGTAGGCGTTGACCTTCCGGATAATAACTGTCCCGAATGTGGGGAAAAGCTGCTAAAGGATGGCTTTGACATACCCTTTGAAGTGTTCCTTGGTTTTAAGGGCGATAAGGTGCCGGATATAGACCTTAATTTTTCAGGTGAGTATCAGGCAAGGGCGCATGCCTATGTGGAAGAGCTTTTCGGCAAGGGTAATGTATTTAGGGCAGGTACCATAGGTACGCTTCAGGATAAAACCGCCTATGGTCTAGCGCTTAAATACCTAAGAGCAATTGAAAGGGAGGCTCCCTCAGCCGAGGTAGAGCGCCTAGCAAGCGGCTGCGTAGGCGTTAAACGCACTACGGGGCAACACCCCGGCGGCATGGTTATAGTACCCAAAGAATATGAGATATATAATTTTACCGCGGTTCAGCACCCGGCTGACAGAAGCGGACTTGGCATAGTAACCACGCATTTTGATTTTAACTCCATGCACGATATTTTAGTAAAGCTGGATGTCCTAGGGCATGATGACCCTACTATGATATATGTGCTTGAAAAGCTGACGGGCGTACACTATGCGGATATACCTCTGGATGATGAAAAAGTCTTAAGCCTTTTTACATCCCCTGAGGCTTTGGGTGTTAACGTAGAAGATATAGACTGCGAAACAGGTACCCTTGGCGTGCCGGAATTTGGTACTCCCTTTGTAAGGCAGATGCTACAGGATACTAAGCCTAAGACAATGGAGGAACTTATACGCATATCTGGGCTATCGCATGGAACGGATGTGTGGCTTGGAAATGCCAAGGATATAATACTCAGCGATACCGCCACCCTTAAAGAATGCATATGTATAAGGGACGATATAATGAACTACCTCATAAGCGTTGGTGTTGAGGCGAAAATGGCATTTGATATAATGGAAGATGTACGCAAGGGCAAAAAGCTTAAAAGCAACCCCGAAATGGAAAGCGTGATGAAGGAAAATGGCGTGCCGGATTGGTTCATACAGAGCTGTAAAAAGATAGGCTATCTGTTCCCCAAGGGGCATGCGGTTGCATATGTAATAATGGCGCTAAGGATTGCGTGGTTTAAGCTCTATTATCCTCTTGAATACTACTGTGCCTATTTTAGCATACGCTGCGGCGCTTTTAACTCTGAAACTATGCTCGTAGATAGGGAATACTTAAAACATATGCTTTCAGAGCGCAAGAATATGGACCCTAAAGAGCAAACCGGAAAAGATAAGGACGAAATAACAGCGCTTGAAGTAGTAATAGAAATGGTATCAAGGGGTTATAAGTTCCTCCCTGTTGATTTATATAAAAGTGAAGCTACTCGCTTTGTAATAGAAGATGGAGCGCTCCGCTGCCCCTTTACATCGCTTAGCGGCTTTGGAGAGCAGGCTGCAAACAGCATAATAGCAGAGCGCAGCACGCCCTTTATATCGGTAGAGGACTTGCAAAACCGCACAAAGGTTACTGTTACCGGGGTTGAGCTGCTTAGAAATTGCGGCGCGCTTAGCAGCATAGCCGCAAGTAATCAGATTTCATTATTCGATTTTTTATAATTTTTAATTTTATATATGGCGCTTTTATTACCGTATAGCCTATTTGACAGTATAATATAAATAAAGTAAACTTAGGTCTAATCTTTTTGGAGGGAAAATATGAAATACGATCTGGTTATTGTTGGTGCAGGACCTGCGGGTATATTCACCGCCTTTCAGCTTATTAAAAGGGGCTCAAAGAAAAAAATACTTATGATAGAAAAGGGAGAGTCCATAGAAAAAAGACACTGCCCTAAGGCAAAGGTGGGCTACTGTACGAATTGCCGTCCCTATTGCCATATAACTACAGGTTTTTCTGGCGCAGGAGCATTTTCAGACGGTAAGCTTTCTTTGTCAACAGAAGTTGGTGGCGAGCTGCCGGAATTGCTAGGGGAAAAATATACGCAAAAAATGATAGATTATACCGATAGTATATACCTTTCCTTTGGCGCGGATACACATATAGAAGGGCTTGAGCATAAAGACAGCATAAAAGAAATACGCAAGAGGGCAATAAAGGCAGGGCTTAAGTTAGTTGACTGTCCTATTCGCCATATGGGTACCGAAAAAGCGCAGGAAATATACGGCGCAATACAAAAATGCCTTATAGATAGTGGGGTTGAAATACGCTTTGGCTGTAACTGTACCAATCTTATACTAAAAAATAGCGAATGCATAGGTGTAAAAGTTGAATGTTCAAAAACAGGTGTAGAGCAGGAGATTTTTGCTGATACAACAGTAGTTGCAACCGGAAGGCGGGGCGCTGAATGGCTTGAAAGAATATGCGAGGAGCACAAAATAGCCCATCAGGCGGGCACGGTAGATATAGGCGTTAGGGTGGAAGTGCGCAACGAAGTTATGGAAGAGGTAAATGAAGCTCTGTACGAGAGCAAGCTCATAGGCTATCCCAACCCTTTCAAGGACAAGGTTCGTACATTTTGTCAAAACCCGGGAGGCGTAGTATCTCAGGAAAATTACGATAACGACCTAGCTGTAGTAAACGGTCATAGTTATAAGGATAGAAAATCCCCCAATACCAACTTATCTATACTATGCAGCCATAACTTTACATTCCCCTTTAACCAGCCTATTGCATACGCTCAAAAGGTGGGTGAACTTACAAATATGCTGGCTAACGGACGCATACTCGTTCAGCGCTTTGGCGATATACTAGACGGCAAACGTACATGGGAGAGGGAGCTTAGCCGCTCAAATGTAAGACCTACCCTGCCCGATGCCGTGGCAGGTGATATCACCGCCGGTATGCCGTATAGAGCTATGACAAATATTATAAACTTCATAAAGGCTATGGAACATGTTGTTCCCGGTTTTGCCGCATATGAAACCCTCCTATATTCGCCGGAACTTAAATTTTATTCCAACAGGGTAAAAATGGATAAGGATTTGAATACCAATATTAAAAATCTACATACACTGGGGGATTCCAGCGGCTGGACCCGCGGGCTTATGATGGCATCCGCCATGGGCGTTGTAATGGGAGACAGGATGGCGGATAAAGAAGCGTTGCCCGTTGTTTCGGAATAATTGTAAAATTCACAAAAAACACTTGCAAAGTTATTGTAATATTATTACAATAAAGCCGAGCTTTTTTTGAAGGAGGACGGGATGAAACGCTTAGCCATACTATTGTTGACAGCTACACTCATCTTTTCTATAGTTGTTGCTGAGGAAACGGATGTATTTGTGCCTGAGGAGGACGAGGTTGTAATAATAACTTCCGAGCTTAAGGAACTTAAATACGGCGACAAGGGGGATGAGGTGCGTGCCCTGCAAACGAGGTTGCGTGATGTAAAATATTACACTGCAAAGGTTACGGGAAACTATTATAAATCCACAACCGAAGCGGTTAAAAAAGTGCAGGAGGCATATGCCTTACCTGTAACAGGCGAAGCTGATGCCGCTACGCTGCAAGTAATATATGGTGATTGCCATAGACCGCTAAAGAGCGGAAGCCAAGGTAAGGATGTTTCAAGGTTGCAGACTATGCTTGGCGAACTTGGCTATTATTCTGGCAATATAAGCGGAAAATACCTTAAAAATACTCAGGCTGCTGTACAGGCGTTTCAAACTGTAAACGGCTTAAATGCAACGGGCGAAGCGGATGTTTTCACTCAAGAAAAGCTATATAGCGGGCGCGCTATAATGGCAACACCCGATCCAAACATGACCCCAACCCCCATACCTGAGCCAACCCCCGTGCCGGATTTAAGCTTTCCCGGCAACATGTCATACGGCAGCAAGGGGGAGAGGGTGCGCCAGCTTCAGGAGCGTTTAAAAGAGCTTGGCTATTTCAATAGAAAAACAACGACTACAGGTTATTATAAGATGACACTTGCTGCGGTTGAAGAGTTCCAAAAGCAAAATGGTCTGTTTGTAGACGGCAGGGTGGATGAAGAAACCTGGGAAGCGCTATATAGCGAAGATGTAGTCCTCCCATTTGAAATACCAAAGCCTACAAAGGAGCCAAAGCCACCGGAGTATTTCCTTGAGGTGGATGTAAATAACCAGCTTATTAAAGTATTCGGCATAGATGAAGAAGGCAATTATTCTAAGTTTCTAAGGGCAATGTGGTGCTCAACCGGTACCACGGGCTATCCTAGCGATGTAGGCACATTTACGCTTACCAAAAGGCGCGCTCTCTGGGCGGAGTTTCCAAACTGGGGCGGCGGTAAAGCCAGATATTGGGTAAGCATTACGCCAAGTATTGCCTTCCATTCCTTTATATATAGCTCATACAATACTAAATCCGTAAATCTTAAAAGCGTAAACCGCCTTGGAAGGCGCGCCTCGCACGGCTGCATACGCCTAACCTTGCAAGATGCCAAGTGGGTATATCAAAACTGTGGTGAGGGAACGCAGGTATATATACATGAAGACGCGCCAATAGATGCCGAACTAAAATCGGCTCATCGCCCCGCAACTTACGATAAAAAGCTATATGCACACCCAACCACCCCTGCGCCCTCTGTAGCGCCACCCTATAACCCTGCGGTGCTGCCCGGCGGTGAAATAAGGGCATTAAAGCTAAAATCCAAGGGCGAGGATGTGTATTGGCTCCAGAGCAGGCTTAAGGAACTAGGCTACTATCAAGGCACTATTACAGGCGAATATCTAGACGGAACTAAACAGGCAGTTAGCAAATTCCAGAAAGATAATGGCATTAAGGCAAACGGTACTGCGGATAAAAAGACGCTTGAACTGCTTTACAGCCAAGCCATGGAAGAGTACAAAACCCCGGCACCTCTTCCAACAGACGCTCCTCCAACGCCTTCTCCAACGGAAGTGCCGCCTACACCCTCGCCGTAATACAAGAGGGGACTTATGCCTTATATAAAAAAGATAGTACTTAAGTACCGGAAAGAGATATTCTTAGGTCAGTTTTTTAAGCTGATAGAAGCTATTTTAGAGCTGATGATGCCCGTTGTTATGGCAAGTGTCATAGACAAGGGCATCGCTCTTGGCGATAAAAGCCTTATATTCAGAAATGTAGGTATTATGTTCCTGCTTGCCTTTGTGGGAGTATGTTGTGCCATGGTGTGCCAAGTTGTGGCGACCAAAACATCGGTTGGCATGAGCGGGCAGATGCGAAGAGAAGCTTTTGAAAAAATCAACTCACTCTCCGCACAGGATTTAGACAGCATAGGCACAAATTCCCTTGTAACCCGTATGACCATAGATATAAACAACCTACAAGATGCTATGGCTATGCTAATAAGGCTTGTTATAAGGTCTCCTTTTATTATGATAGGCTCCATAATAATGGCGGTTATACTGGATGTAAAGCTGTCATTGGTGCTGCTTATTACAACTCCTCTTGTTTCTATAATAATGTTCGTAATACTAAAGGCGGTTGCGCCTAAGTTTTCTGCGCTCCAAAAGAGCCTAGATTTGCTCAGCCGTAAAGTAAACGAAACTATTTCAGGCATAAGGGTTATAAGGGCTTTTTCGCGCGAAGAAAGTCAGGTGACTTCATTTGGTGAAAGCTCCAAATTCTATGCGGATTTTGCTCTTAACACTGGTAAAATAACATCGCTATTATCCCCAATAGTAAGCCTTTGCCTAAATATGGCGATTATTGCAGTGCTTATGTTTGGCGCTAAGAGGGTGCAGCTTGGTAAAATAGAAATTGGCATAGTAATAGCCTTTATGGAATACTTAATACAGATATTCCTTCAAACCGCTGTTGTTGCAAACCTTGTTTTAATTTATACAAGGGCATATACGTCTGCAATAAGGGTGGAGGAGCTTATGGGTGCAAAGCCCTCTGTTTCCGATAAGCATGGTATAAAAAAGGGCGAATTTACGCCGGTAGAAAATGCGCTACTAATATCATTTGAAGATGTGTGTATTACCTACCCCGATGGTAAACCTGCACTGCAGGATATAAGTTTTTCCCTTAACAAAGGGGAGAACCTTGGCATAATTGGCGGTACTGGAAGCGGGAAGAGCACGCTAGCTTCGCTTATTCTAAGGTTCTATGATACTACAAAAGGTACAGTTAAGTTTTGTGGTGAAGATGTAAAAAACATTCCCATAGAAGAGCTTAGAAAACGCATTTCTTTTGTGCCTCAGCGTGTATCGCTTTTAAAGGGCAGCGTGGAGCAAAACTTAAAGCTTGGAAACGAATATGCAAGCGAAGAAGAAATAAAAGCTGCGCTTAATATCGCCCAGGCGGATTTTGTGTATGAGCTTCCAGGAGGGCTCTCTTACAATATAGAAGAGGGTGGGCGAAATCTATCAGGCGGGCAAAGACAGAGGCTTACCATAGCTAGGGCAATACTAAAGCCCTTTGAAGTATTGATATTGGATGACAGCTTCTCCGCACTTGATTTAAGCACAGAGTCTAAACTCAGGCGTGCGCTTAAAAATAATCTTGGCGACAGAAGCTGCATAGTGGTTTCCCAGCGTATTTCAACCATTATGCACGCGGATAATATTATAGTGCTAGATAACGGTATATGTGTAAGTATGGGTAAGCACGATTATTTGCTTAAGCACTGTAAAATATATGAGGAGCTGTATAACACTCAGACTGCGGGGGCTGAATATGCGTAGAAATCTCATGCGCCTTATGGGCTTTACAAAAAACGCTAAGCTGTCCCTAATTGTGCTAGTGTTTTCAGGTATAGCAGGGTCAGTTTGCTCGCTGCTTGCACCCGTGTTTATAGGAAAAGCTATAGACAGCCTTGCGCTTTATAATGTGGATTTTCCACGCCTTTACCATTTCTTAAAGATACTTGCGGCTCTATATATTTCCTCGGCATTTTTTGAGTGGCTGCTCATGCAATCCGCAAATAATGTTGGCTACCGTACAGCTGAAGCATTAAGACAAGCGGGATATGAAAAGCTGCACATGCTGCCCATTTCAGATATAGACAGAAGCTCAAGAGGGGATTTTACTTCTCGCATAATAATAGATACGCAAAATGTTTCACAGGGGCTTATTCAGGGGCTTCCTAAGATGGTGCAGGGTGTATCTGCGATAATAGGTACCATGATAAGCATGGCTATTATAAGTTTGCCAGTTGCGCTTACAGTTGCGCTGCTTACCCCTCTTTCTGTACTTGTTGCAAGGAAGATAACGCTTTCATCGCATGAACATTATGTAATGCAGGCGGAAGCGCAGGGGGAATTTTCGGGCTTTATAACAGAGCGTATAAGCAATAGGGATATTATAAGCGCTTTCTACGCTCATGAAGGCAATATTAAATCCTTTGACAAGTATAATGAAACGCTAACTAGTAAAACCTATACCGCTCAGCTATATGGGGCGCTTGTAAACCCCAGCACTAGGTTTGTAAACCATATAGTATATGTATCAGTAGGCCTTGTGGGTTCGCTTCTTTCGCTTGCTGGGTTAATATCAATTGGGCAGGTATCATCTTTATTATTTTATACAAACCAGTACACTAAGCCCTTTAATGAAATAAGCGGAGTTATACATCAGCTACAAAGCGCATATGCCGCGGTAGGAAGAGTATTCGCTCTTCTCGATAGGGAAAATGAAAAAGCAGACTATGAAAACCCGCCCGAATATATTTCAGCCATAGGAAATGTGGATTTTCAAGATGTACAATTCAGCTATGAAAAATCAAAACCGCTTATAAGGGATTTTTCGCTTTGCGTAAAGCCCGGAGAGAAGATAGCCATAGTGGGTGAAACAGGCGCCGGTAAAACTACTATTGTAAACCTGCTAATGCGCTTTTATGATATTGACTCTGGGGATATCAAAATAGACGGCAATTCTATATACAGGATAAAACGCTCGCAGCTTCGTGAAATGTTCGCAATGGTGCTGCAGGATAGTTGGCTTTTTACAGGCAGCGTAAGGGAGAATATTGCTTTTGGTAAACCTGATGCCACTATGGAAGAAATAATATCAGCCGCAAAGCGCGCTCATGCTCATGGATTTATATCAAGGCTTCCAAACGGCTATGATACCCAAATTTCAGAAGAAATGGGGCTTAGTGCTGGAGAAATGCAGCTTCTGTGTATCGCAAGGGTGCTTATAAACAATCCGCCTATTTTAATACTAGATGAGGCTACAAGTTCCGTTGATACCCGTACTGAAATGTTGGTAAACAGAGCCTTTGATGATATGATGAAAGGGCGTACTTCCTTTGTAATAGCGCACAGACTTAGCACTATACGCAGCGCCGACAGAATACTTGTAATGCAAGATGGCGCCATAGCAGAGCAAGGTAATCACGATAGCTTAATTAAACAAAAAGGCATATATTTCGATATGTATAATAGCCAGTTTTTACAGGAATAAAGGAGAGTAAATGGCAGAATATTCGCAATCATTGTTAGAACTGCTTGAAAAACGCTGTCCCGGGGAAATACCTATGCATATGCCCGGGCATAAGAGAAATAAAAATTTAGCGCCATATCTAAAGCGCCTTAGCGCAGATATAGATATAACCGAAATAGACGGTTTTGATAACCTTCAAAGGGCAAGTGGAATACTGCTTGAATCCATGAAAAACGCAGCTAAGCTATATGGAAGCTATAGAACATTTTTCATGGTGAACGGCTCCACAGGGGGTATATTATCCGCAGTACATGCACTAACTATGCCGGGGGATACTGCAATAATCGCGCGCAACTGCCATATGTCCGTATTCCATGCGGTTGCGCTCAGACGCCTTAAGGCGCATTATATAGACCCTGAGTATGACCATAACTTTGAGGTTGTGGCTTCAATGTCGCCCTATGCAATTGAAAAAGCGCTTATTAAATACCCGAATACACGCTTAGTAGTTGTAACAAGCCCTACATACGAAGGGGTTATTAGCGATATACCAAAGATAGCTGAAATAGTACATGCACATGGCGCAGTGTTATTAGTTGACGAGGCGCATGGCTCACACCTTGATAGAAGCCCTTATTTTACAGGGGGCGCTATTAATGCGGGCGCTGATATAGTAATACATAGCCTGCATAAAACTATGCCGTCGCTAACACAGACGGCAATAGCGCATGTGGCTACTGCAAAAAAATCACAGCGTTTTGTTGAGGCGCTTGAAACATACCAGAGCACAAGCCCCAGTTATCTTTTGCTTGCATCTATCGATGCTTGTATTAGACTTGTTATAGAAAAAGGCGATGACCTGTTTTTGAACTGGCATAATGCCTTAAACGCCTTTGATGAGAGTGTAGCTTCTCTTAAAAATCTAAGCGTCCTCTGCCATGGGAATGACAGCCTAGATAAACACCCAGGCTTTTTTAGCTTTGATAAAGGCAAATTATTTATTTCAACTCTGGATACTGATTTGTCAGGCCCTGAGCTTATGGATTTACTTAGGGAAAAATATAAAATAGAGGCGGAGATGGCAAGCTCAAAAGCTGTGCTCTGCATGACTGGTCTTGGCGATACTGCATATAATCTAAACCAGCTTGCCTATGCACTTAATGATATAGATGGGCAAATAAAGCTTGCCGCAAGGCGAGATAGCGTAATTAATATGCCCAGCCTTGAAATATCTATGACTATAGCCGAAGCTGAGGAAAGACCTTGGCGCGAAATACCGCTTGCGGAATCTTTAGGGCAGGTTAGCGGCGAATATATTATGGCATATCCACCTGGAGTGCCCTTGTCTATACCCGGCGCTATAATAACTGAGGACACGCTTTCCTGCTTTGAATTAAGGCGGGACAATGGGGTAAAGTTAAAATTCTCCCGCTCAAGGGATAGTTCAAGCGTAGCGGTGCTATAATGTATAAACACTTGCCATATATTTGGATTAGTGCAATAATACATATGAAGACATGAAAGGACCATTTTTATGAAGAGATTATCAGCAGTTTTAATAGCAATTATGCTAATAATAACCCTAGTTTATGCGGAAGAGCCAAGCAAACGCGAGCTTGCGAGGGTTGAAGATACCGTAATATATCAGGCGCAGGCGGATGAAATTATGCCAAGCTTCGTAAGCTATAACTATGTTTCAACCGAAACGGACTATCAAACCGTGGTTGAGTATTTAGTACAGCAGGAAGTAATGCGCCGCAAGATTGCAGATATGAAATTTAATGAGTTTTCTCAGGAAGAGCTTGATGCAATCACCAAGGATGCCGAAGCTGAGCTTAATTCCTACATAGAAAACTATATAAAGCAAAACATATCAGAAGACACGCAGGAAGCAAGGGATAAGGCGCGCACCCAAGCTGAGGAGTTTTTTACAACTCATGGACTAACCCTTGATGTACTTGTTGATAGCATGAAACAAAGGGAAAGCTTTAATAAAATGGCAGAATACCTTCTTGCGGGCTATGCGCCTACAGAGCAGGAAGTTCAACAGGTTTTTGAAACAGTTGGTCAGCAGTATAAAGAGCAATACGAAAACAATATATCGCTTTTTGAGGGTATGACAACATACTACGGTCAGCCCAAATGGTATACGCCAGAGGGTTATAGGGGAATAATACATATATTAATCAAGGTTGATGAAGATATTTTAGAGCAGTATATGGCAATGCAGGCGGCATATGAGGAACAGCAAAATTCCGCCGGCAATGATAGCGCTGAAGAACCTAATAAACAGGATGACAGCGCAGTTGTAACAGAACCTGTAACATTAGAACAGGTTGAAGTTGCAAAACAAGCTGTACTTGATTCTAAAAAAGATATAATAGACACCATCTATGATAGGCTTGCTGATGGAGAAAGCTTTGAAAAGCTTATTGAGGAATTCGGTTCCGACCCCGGTATGTTAAATGCGGACAACCTGCGCGACGGCTATCCTGTGCATAAGGATTCCATAGTGTATGACCCGGCATTTACAACCGCAGCATTTTCCAACCGTATGAATGAAGTTGGCGATGTTAGTGAACCCTCAGTTGGTAGCTTTGGAATACATATTGTAAAATATCAAAGGGATGTTCCGAGTGGTCTTATTATGACCGATGCAATATACTCTCAAATAAGCGAGGCGCTGCTCATACAGAAGGAAACCGAAGTACTTGATAGCGCACTTAGCGGCTGGATGGCTGAAATGAGTATTAGCTATAACGATGCCAATATAGCCCTTGCTACGCAAGAAGCTCATGAGAGAATAAGTAAAGAGCAGTCGGAAGATAAGTCCGAAGCTCCACTTGAAGCTGTACCCATAGAATCTGAAGGAAACTAACATATAGACCGTGCCTAAACGCAGATCACGCAAACGCTCCTACAATGTTAAAATAGGTAAGAGGGGTATTAGACATAAGCGCATAAATAAATCTAGGTTGCTTATTCTGCTATCCTTTGTGCTATTTATTTCCGCAGGTATTATTTTGGTGCGCTATCTAATAATGACGCATAACACCAGAGAACTTCAGCGCAGTCTTAGGGAAGAGTTTCCTGATACTGAAATTACAAAAACCGCTGCGGTAGCTGAAGCTGTGGCGACTGTATCTCCCTCTTTACCAGAGGTATCCTTTGCACCTATACAGGATGATTCTTTTGTGTCCGTAGCTGCTCCTACTCAGGAGCCTGCAATGAGAAGTGAATTTGTTAGCCTTTTCAGTAAAAACCACGACATTATAGGCTGGCTTAAGCTTGAAAGCGTTAAGGAGATAGATTTTCCTGTTACCCAAAGGGACAACAGCTTTTATGTAGACCACGATTTTTATGGTAGGAAAAGTGCCTCCGGAACGGCGTTTTTAGATGCGTCTTGCTCTGTACTTCCAAAGGCGGAGAATATGATAATACATGCCCATAACATGAAGAATGGCACTATGTTTGGTAAGCTATATTATTTGCTTGATGAAAATGTAATCATTAATAGCCCGCTTGCGTCTTTTAAAACCCTTTACGATGATGGAGTATACGTACCCTATGCGGTGAGCGAAGTATCTATAGACCCTGAAAGCGATAGATATGTACCGCTCATAAAAGCGGAATTTAAAAGCCTTCAGGAGCGCAATAAATATATAGAGAATTTAAGAGAGTTCTCTGTATTTGAACTGCCAACTGACATATTATCGCAGGATGAACTTTTAACCCTTATAACCTGCCATGGCAAAGAAAAAAGCGAACGCCTTGTGGTAGGCTATCGCAAGCTTAGGGAAAACGAAACCTCTTATGAGGTTGAAGAAAGTATAAAGAATAATTTGAGAAAAAATTAATGCTTTATATTTACTGAAAAATTGTTTTTACATACGGGACAGGTGATATTAACCGTCCCTATTTGTTTTTTGAGCCTTAGCGTGGTTTTGCAGCTTGGGCATTTGCGGTACCTGTGGGTATCTCTCTCCTTCCAACGGTTTTTAAGCTGAAGAAGCTGCTTTTTTGCGCTGCTCTTGTAGCGCAAGAACTTAACATTTTCTTCCCTGCGCTTTGATATATCCTTTGAAAGCAACCTGTAAAAAATAAACACAAGAAAAATAGGCGTAATAAGCGACAAAGTAGGTATAAAAAGCCCCAGCACAACAAGAATTAGGTACAGCCTTACTGAAAAAATGAACAAGTCATCAGCACCATACCTGCCTTGCATAAATTTTCGTATCCAAAGTACAATTTTATTAATGTATTTATTCATAATATATTCATCTCTTAACAACAGAAACGGCAGTTAAAGCATAGCCACATACCCCAGCAGAAAGGCATTATTCCGCCGAATACCGGGAAACCAAACTGGCTGCTCCTCTGCTCGTATACTACGCTACGGCTTTTAATTTGTGCCTGTATCTGTCTAAATTCAAAGTTATTGGGCTCCATCTGAACCGCCCTATCTATATGCTCCATAGCTGTTATTGTGTTGCCAACACCGTAGTTTGCAAGCGCGCTAAGCGCATACCATCTGGCGCTGCCGTCTTGGTATTGGGAAAGCACGAAAAGCGCTTCGCGGTATCTTCCGTTTAATATATAATGCCTTGCGGTTTCAAGCTGGCTAGCTGAGCCGCTACTGCGCTGAGTATTTTGATAAAAACCACCATAAAAAGGTCCGTAATCTTGGCTTTGTCTGCTATTACCATAGCTGCCTGTGTAACTTGAAGTATTGCCGCTTTTTATCTGCTCATAAGCTACATTTATTTCAGCCATTTTTTTCTGAGCATCGGGATTATTTGGGTTAAGGTCAGGGTGGTATTTCTTGGCAAGCCGCCTGTATGCAGCGGTGATTTCTTTTTCGGAGGCATTGCGCGAAACTCCCAAAACTTCGTAAGGATCTTTGCTCATTGTTTGCCTCCTTTTTGCCTTGAATAATTATATTTAGTCCATACCCCGGAAAAAAGTATGTTTTCCATAAGCTCCTTATTGCGCTTAACAGGCAGTTTATAGAACTTATCTGTGCATTCTGCTAGCAGCGCTGTAAGTATATCCTTGTGCCTTTCAACAGGTATTGCAACAAGCGGGTTGTACTGCTGTTTTTTTAAATCTTGCCTTAAGTCGCAGGCAGCGTCCATAATGTATATGAACCTACCAAGCAAATTGCCGAATATTCTAAGCTCGTCCTCGGCTATGCTGCCAAAAAGAAATACATAAGAAAGCAGCTCTCCAAAACAAGCGGAAGCTACATCAGGATTGAGTACATTATCTTTTTCAATTCTAGATAGCTCATCAAGGCAGCGCTTTATGTTTTCAAGCTTTGAAGGATATTCTTCCTCTAGTTTTTGTATCTGTTTGCTCATGCTTTTTGCTGATAAAAACGCGCCTATATTATGGTCATCCACCCAAGAATCCATAAGCTGGTAGTATGTTAAAAGCACCGACATATCAGCGACATAGTCCATGGTGTCATTTCTAATGCCTTTTACCTGTTTTATAGGGTGCTTGGGGCATTTGCACTCAGTAAACGCGGGTTCTTCTTCATGCAAAGAGCAGAGAACAAGCGCAAGGAAACACATATCGTAGCTTAATGTAATGCGGTAGCGAAGACCAAAGCGGCTATCAAGTGTAGCGCAAAGCCCGCAATAATATGCGCTGTATTGCTCCTCTTGTTCTTCGTTTAGCAAATCCTTGTTTGCTATAATAAATCCGAACATCACTACCCCCTATGCTCAATAAGACATTTTAGCACAGAGGGCGGCATACATCAAACATGCTTTATTAATTTCATTGCCGAATTTAGAGTTACCCCTATCTTGTCTTTTATAACAAGGTCAGCTGAGGAATCCATATAGGTAGCATCGCGGTTTATTATAACGATTTTTCCACGGCATTGCTGCACAAATGCGGCAGCAGGGTATACAGTAAGCGATGTACCGCCTATTATAAGCAGGTCTGCATTTTTTATCTGGTAGAGAGATTCGGCTATGGTTTCTTGATTCAGCGGTTCTTCGTACAACACTACATCGGGTTTAATGGTGCCTCCGCATGTGCATAGAGGTATGTCCTTTTGAGATAGGATATAGTCAAGCTCATATGCCTTTTTGCATTTCATACAATAGTTACGAAGGGTCGAGCCATGTAGCTCAAGCACCTTTTTACTACCCGCCAGCTGATGTAAGCCATCTATATTTTGAGTAACAACAGCGGTAAGCTTACCCATTTCTTCAAGCTTAGCAAGTGCTATATGCGCTTCATTGGGCTTAGCTTCGGGGTGTAGTGTCTTTTCTCTGTAAAATTTAAAGAATTTTGCGGTATTTCGGTTAAAATAGCTCCTGCTGAGTACAGTTTCAGGCGGATCTTCCCATCTGCTTCTGTATAAGCCGTCCTTGCTTCTAAAGTCCGGTATTCCGCTTTCGGTGGATACCCCTGCGCCACCGAAAAATACTATTCTTTTAGCGTCGTCAATCATATTTGCAAGCGTTTTAATATTATCGTCCATATTATCCCTCCTGTAAGCTAATGATACGGAATATCATTAGCTCAGTCAAGTAAAGCACAAAAAAACCGGAACTTTTTTGTTCCGGCTTAGCTTACTTAGTAACGCTTCTTGTTCTGCTTATCAAAACATTCCTTGCAATAAACGGGGCGGTCGCCCTGCGGCTGGAAAGGAACCTGAGTTTTAACTCCACAGCCATCGCATACTACATCGTACATCTTGCGTTCAAAGCGATTGTTGCGTTTGTTCGCTCTACAGGCGGGGCATCTGCCCGGTTCGTTTTGAAAGCCTTTTTCGGCATAGAACTCCTGCTCTGAGGCAGTGAAGGTAAATTCGGCGCCGCAATCACGGCAGGTGAGGGTTTTGTCTGTGTACATTATAGTACCTCCTAAAAAATATCCAAACTGAGACGATGCATTCATGTTTCCCTTGGATACAACGCCGTCAGCCGATGAGGATATCTTTGGAACATGTGAACCCTCGTTTGGTTCGTCGATAATATATCACAATTATCCGATATTGTACAGAAAAAGAAGAAATTTTAATTAATTCTTGTGCTAAGAAGCAAAATATCGTATACTCTATACATATAAGGTGCAATGCAAGGTGATGAGTTGTAATTTTGCGGAATAATCAAAGGAAATAGGGATGTACTTACCGTATTGTTACACCTAAAATGCTGGAATTTCTTAATCGTTTAGGGGTGGATGCCTTTAGGCATAAGTAGCAACATCATCACTGAGCCTAATCAAATATTATGGTTTAATCTTAACACGGAAAAACAAGGGGGACTTATGAAAGCAGTTATTTTTGACCTTGACGGCGTACTAGTTTCGACGGATGAGTATCATTTTCAGGCATGGAAGCAGTTAGCTAATGAGGAAAACATCTATTTTGACAGAAAAATCAATGAACGCCTAAGGGGCGTAAGCCGCATGGACAGCCTTGAAATAATACTTGAGAGAAGCCGTATAAGTTATAGGGCTGAAGAAAAAAAGACATTAGCTAGTAGAAAAAACGGCTACTATATTTCCAATATTGAAAACCTAACGCCTAATGATATGTTGCCGGGTGCACTTGTATCTATAAACAGGCTTAAAGAAGCGGGTAAGCTTATAGCAATAGGCTCATCCAGCAAAAACACTCTTTTAATACTTGAAAAACTTGGTATAAAAGAGTATTTTGATGCAATAGTGGATGGCAATCAAATAAAAAACAGCAAACCGGATCCTGAGGTTTTTTTGCTTGGAGCTGAGAAAATGAATGTTAAGCCGGAAGAGTGTCTTGTAGTTGAAGATGCCGCATCTGGTGTTGAAGCAGGAAAGAGCGCAGGTATGAAAGTGCTAGGGGTAGGTAGCGCAAAAAATCATCCCTTGGCGGACTATAGAGCTAACAGCCTAGCAGGTATAGATATACTGAAATTTGTTTAACCTTATGTAATGCTGAATTTATTCTCGTTGCCATCACGTAGCCGTTTTATATTGCTTCTGTGGCGATAAGTGCCAAGCACAAACATAGTTAATACAAATACTGTATCAGGCCAGAAGGGTCTTGTGAACAAGGATATTGCGCTTGTTACAATTAGCAGGCTTAGGCTTCCAAGCGATATATATCTAAAGGCGATAATAACTAAAAGCGCAACAATCAGCCCTACTATGGTTTCGGGCGTAAATAAATATAACAGCACTGCACAGGAGCTGGCTATGCCTTTGCCGCCTTTAAATTTATAGAATACCGGCCAATTATGACCTATTATAGCGAAAAGACCTGCGACAAGCGCGCCGTTTCTGCCGGCAATAAGGGTTCCAAGCAGTACGGCGACAAGTGCTTTTGAAAAGTCTCCGGCAAATGTAACAACGCCCATGTTAAAACCCATGGTTCTAGATACATTTGTAGCTCCGGTGCTCTTGCTGCCGACTTCCCTTAAATTTACGCCCACTCTGTTTGAAAGTATAATGCCTGTAGATATACAGCCGAGCAGGTAGCCTATTATTGAGCATATTAAGTGCTTTAACATATTAATTATTCCTCCTGTTTGCGCTCTCTTAATGTAAAGCGTATTGGTGTACCTTCAAAGCCGAAGCTTCTCCTGATTTGGTTTTCAAGGTAGCGTTCGTAAGAGAAGTGCATGAGGGTTTCATCGTTTACGAACAATAGAAAGTTTGGTGGAAAGCTTCCAAACTGTGTTGCATAGTATATACGCAACCTTTTTCCGCCAATAAATGGTGCTTGTAAGTTGAGTTGCGCTTCACCTATACAATCGTTAAGAAGCCCTGTGGGGATTAGCTTTCCTGCCTGTGCATATACCTTGTCTATGGTTTCAAATATAGTATGCGTGCGTTGCCCAGTAAGCGCGGATATAAACATTACAGGGCTGTAATTAATAAAGTTTAGCTTCTCTAAAACTTCTTTCTGATAGTTTTCAAGTGTGCCAGTAGCCTTATCAAGCATATCCCATTTGTTTACTACTATAATGCTTGCCTTGCCTTCGTCCTTGGCAATACCGGCGATTTTAGTATCCTGCTGGGTTACACTGTCATTTGCGTCTATCATAATAAGCACTATATCAGCGCGCCTTATAGCGGCAAAGCTACGAATAACGCTGTAGCGCTCTATGCTTGCGTCCTCAATTGAGCGTTTTTTTCGTATACCGGCAGTGTCTATAAGGTTGTAAATTGTACCGTTTTCATGCGCGAAGGGGGTATCTATTGCGTCTCTGGTAGTGCCGGGGATGTCAGATACCATAACCCTATTTTCACCAAGCAATTTGTTTACAAGTGAGGATTTACCTACATTGGGTCTGCCTACTATCGCCACTTGAACGGCGTCGTTACCCTCATCATCGCCACTATACTCAGGGAGCTTAGACACTATTCTATCCAACAAATCCCCAAGCCCTAATAGGTTGGCGCTTGAAATGGGAAGAGGATCGCCAAGCCCTAGGCTGTAGTATTCGTATATGTTGCCCTCCTGCTTATCACTATCAACTTTGTTTGCGACGAGTATTATTGGCTTGTCCGCCTGCCTTAACATATGGGCGATTTCATCGTCCTGATGCATAAGCCCATCTCTAGCGTCTACAAAAAACAGTATTACATCCGCAGTTTCAATCGCAAGCTGCGCCTGAAAGCGCATTTGGCTTAGGAACACATCTTCGCTATGCGTGTCTATACCTCCGGTATCAACCAGTGTAAAGCCGCGACCCGTCCAAGAGGTATCGGCATATATTCTGTCCCTTGTTACGCCGGGCGTATCCTCAACTATTGAAATTCTTCTGCCTATTATGGCATTGAAGAATGTTGATTTACCTACATTTGGTCTGCCTATAATAGCTACTATTGGTAAGCTCTTTATCCTTATCACTCCTTTACATTAAGCGCCTTATACAAGCCCTCACCCGTTGCACTAACTATTTTGCAGGGGAGCTTTAGGCGGTGTTTAAAATCATCAAAGCTTATATTATCTAAAAACAGCTCATTGCTGGAATCCAGCATAGAATCCGCTATAAGTACCATATCTACGTCCATGCCTTTTAATTCATGGAGCAAATCACTTGCAGTAATGAGCCCTGTTACAGTTACGGTTTCCCCAAAGAATCTGTTTTTTATGGGGATTACTGTAGCTGTAACATTTTCAGGCGAATACTTTTCCACCCATTCCTTCATGAGGGGGTATATCATTGTACCACAGGGTATTAATATTTTGTGTTTTGTATTTAGGGTTGTATCGTAATACTCTTTTGAACTTATAAGTTCGTCCTCAAACTGGCGTATCATACCTACGCCATTTTCTATCTGGGGAAAACCATCATAAAATGATGCGGGTGGTATGTTTTCTTCTGCAATACAGTAAAACTCATCTGATGGGTGTACGAAGCTTATATTATGTTCCCGTTTTGCTTTATCCTGAAAACAGCTTGCTATATCCAGCACTTCTTTTGCTTTTGATTTATCGTAAGATTCAATCGGGTACAAGCCCTCTCTAAACTTAGTAAGCCCCACCGGAACAAGCGCAACGCTAAGCGCATTGGGCAATAGCGCGTATAAATCGCTAAGGCTTTGCTTTAATACATCGCCATCATTTACCCCTGGTACAAGCACTATCTGCAAATGATAAGAAATGCCGTTATTTTTAAGCTCTATAAGCCTTTCCATTAGCTTGCCGGCATTTTTGTTCTTCATCATGTTTTGGCGAATAATGGGAGAGGTAGCGTGTACAGAAATATACAGAGGGCTTGCCTTGCGTTTTATTATCCTTTCAAATTCATTATCACTTACATTAGTCAGAGTAATGAAATTACCCATCATAAGTGAGTAACGCCAATCATCATCCTTAATATATAGCGAATGGCGCATTCCCTCTGGCATTTGAGCAACGAAACAGAATATGCAGTTGTTAGCGCAACTATTTGGGGGAGGGAGTGCAGATTGCGTTAGGCGTATGCCAAGGGGCTCATATGAGGGATTGTCTACACTTAAACTTATGTTTTTGCCTTGCCGGCTTATAAGCATATGTACTTTTTCATCCGCAGTTAATGCGTGAAAATCTATAATATCAAGCGCTTCTTCGCCGTTTATTTTAAGTATTACATCTTGAGCTTTTATTCCGCCCTTTGCTGCTGGGCTCAAACGCTCAACTTCCTTTACGCAAAGCAAAAAAATCCCCCCTTCCCTAAAAATATTATGCTTTAAATTGTTTTTACTGTCAAGGTGAGCGAATTACTTGTTGTTCTAAAGCTTGCTGTTGACAGCTTTGTATTTTACGGCTAATATCGGCATATAGCTAGGGAAGGCGGTGGCTCGGTGAAAACATTTCTTCTTGTATGCGATACCATAATTGTTGTTGCCTATGCGCTGCTTTGCAATTTAAGCTTTCCTAATGATATGGTGCATATAGTTTTAGTATTGCTATTTTTTCTAAGCTTTAGGGCGCTATCGCTTGCCATACACGATTTGTTTTCAATAGGTAATTTCTTCTTACTTATTTTCCTGTGGCAGTATAAGCCTTTGCTGCTTGTGCTGCCTTATATATTCTATCTGGTTCTGTATTTTTATCTATACACTAAGGAAGAAAAACTACAGTTTATCACAAAGGACAACACGCGCCTTAAGATAGAAACGCAGCAGAGCCGTCTATACCGATTGCTTCAGGGCAAATTTGAAAGGCAGATAGCCATAAACACAAGGCTAAAGGAAAGGCAGCGTATAGCGCAGGATATACATGACCTTTTAGGTCATAGCGTCACCGCCTCCGTATTGCAGCTTGAGGCAGCAAAATCCATAATGGACGAAGAGCCTGAGCGGGCAAAACAAATGATTACAAATGCAACTCAGTCGCTAAGGGAAGGTATAGATAATATCCGCTCTGTCGTGCATCAAATGCGAGCCGAGGCATCAGATATGCAGGCTGCGGATATTAGTGCTATTATAGATAAGTTCATGCGTGATACCGGTATAATAATCCATTATAAAGCGGATGGAGATATAAATGCGATAGAACCCAACAAATGGGAGGCTATAAGGGGCAATCTGCAAGAAGCGCTTTCAAATGTAATAAAGCACGCAAATGCTTCTCAGGTTTGGGTGGATTTGCAGGTAATGCCCGGTATGCTTCGCCTGCAAGTTAGGGATGACGGAGTAGGCGCTGAAGTATACGAGGAAGGCATGGGCATATCCGGTATGCGCCAGCGCATAGCGCCTTTTGCGGGCTCACTTATAATACGAGGGATACCTCAAAAGGGTACGACGATTATTACACTCATACCAAGGAGGAATAAGGCTTGATTAAGCTTGCAATAGTAGATGATGATGCCCTAATACGGGAATCCCTTTCAATACTAATAGATGGAAAACAGGATATAAAAGTTTGTGCACTTGGAGAAAACGGAGAGGACGCGCTGCGCCTTTGTAAATATTGTGATGTAATGCTGCTTGACCTTAGAATGCCCATAAAATCTGGTCTTGATGTACTGGAGGAAGTATCAAAACACACTAAAGTGTTGGTGCTTACCACATTTGATGAGCAAAGTGAAATATTGCAAAGCTTAAAATACGGCGCGCATGGATATTTGCTTAAATCCGCTACGCCGGAATCTATAATAAATGCAATAGTTGAAATACATAAGGGCAAAAATGTATATGATACCGTTGTTATGGAGCATGTAAGGCGAAATATGCCTGAAAATAGGGAAAAACTTGCAGAGCTTAGCGATAGGGAAGACGAAATAGTTTCCCTCATAGCAGATGGCTATAGCAACAAGCAGATAGCAAAAGAATTATTCCTCTCCGAAGGTACAGTAAAAAACCATGTTACAAGCATTCTCCAAAAAACGGGGCTTGAACATAGAACACAGATAGCTATATATAGACTGAGAGGGGAATTGTAACTTTATAACGAGTTGTATTTATATACTATAAATATTGCCTAGATATATTTTTGTGTATAGATACACTTCAACAGGCAGGAATATGGGTTTATTTTTTGGTCAGAATATTTTTGTTACAAGCTAAATTCAGGTATCGTCCTGCTTGTTTTTTAAAAAATACTCATGTTCTTTCTTCAAATCATTATACAGCTCTATGCTACTCCACTCAAAATTATGCTCGGTGAGCATAGCTTTTAGCGCTACGGGTTTTACGCCGTTTTGCCTAAAAGCGGCTAGGAAATTTTTAAGCAAATCTTGTGTAAAGAAACACAGTACAAGCATTTCATCTGTAAAGCCTTCGCCTGTATATTTATTTTCAGTTTGCGTATCAAAACCTAATAACTCTGAAAGTGGCTTTAATAGCTCGCTTTTATCAACTATGCGTATATCTATGCTCATTTCAGCGCATAATGCGCTTACAAATTCTGCTCTCTCTCCAGTTAAATTGTAACAAAGCAGTCTAGCCTGCATATAATCACCTCCGATTAATGGCATTATAATAAATACTTATTAAATGAGCAAGGAGGAACCGCTATATAGCATATTGCATATATCATGACAAAAGTCATATAAAGTAATGACTTTTTTTACTTTTGGGCTTTATGCTGTGCTGATATAATCAAAGCATGGGAGGAGGTATTTACCATGTTAAAAGCAAAAGGAATTGTTAAACGCTATGATAAAAAACTTGCCGTGAGCGATATAAGCTTTCAGATAAACGACGGTGAGGTGTACGGACTGCTTGGGCCAAATGGCGCCGGAAAAAGCACTACTATTAATGTTATAAGCGGGCTTATAAAAAAAGACGCGGGCGAGATTATTATAGGGGGTAAAAACCTAGATAAAAATCTATTAGAATGCAAGATGATGCTAGGCATAGTTCCGCAGGAACTAGCTATATACAATGACTTAAGCGCAGAACAAAATGTTAGTTTCTTCGGCTCCTTGTATAATTTATCGGGGAAAAAGCTGGAGGAGCAAACCAAGGAAACCTTGGACTATGTAGGTCTTTACGATAGGCGCAAGGAAAAGGTTAAGACATTCTCAGGCGGTATGAAGCGCAGGCTAAACATAGCTTGTGGCTTGGTGCACAGACCTAAGCTGCTTATACTTGACGAACCTACCGTCGGGATAGACCCTCAGTCGAGAAACCATATTATGGAATCCATAATGCGCCTAAACAGCGAGGGCATGACTATACTCTACACCACTCACTACATGGAGGAGGCAGAGCAGCTTTGCAACCGCATTGCCATTATGGATGAGGGGCAAATAGTTGCACAGGGTACTTTGCAGGAGCTAAGGCAGATAATTGAGGAGCATTGGTTTATTAAAATGCGCCTAATTGGTGAGGTTCCTATGGATGAACTAAGGCTGATTGATGGCATAGAACAGATTGATATTAAGGATTTCAATTATCGTTTTTCATGCAAGCAGAAGAAAAACCAACTGAGAGACTTGCTCGATATTCTGATACACCACCATGTAGAAATTAGCGATATGTCTATAGATGAAGCAGACCTTGAGGATATTTTCCTTGCTCTTACAGGTAAGAGCCTAAGGGATTAACAGGAGGGGCAAATGCGTTTTTTTAAGGTAATAAAAAAGGAAATCCTGCACCTTTTACATGATCCGGAAACTGTAACTTTGATGATATTATTTCCGTTTCTGCTTACATGGGTGCTTGGTACGGCGCTTGGCGGAATGATGAACGGAGGCACGTCTGAACTTCCCGAAACAAGCATACCTATAGTTACACAAGGGAGTATGCTATCGGATATGTACATAAAGGAAGCGGGCAATGCGGGCATAGTGTTTGAAAAGATGAGCAAGCAAGAAGCTGAAAGCGGTATGGATGCCCGTAAAATAGGCGAATATGTAACCATAGACAATAATAGCATAACACTACATACAAAAAATCCTAACAACATAAAAGGCTTGCTAGTTCGCACATATTCTGATGTATTTGCACAGCAGTCTAACATAATAATGACTGCTATGAAAGAGGGTAAGCTTAGCAAAGCCTTACAAGGTTCTTCTATGAAAAACTATGTTAAGTCTGAAGGTATACAGGGTAATCCAATGCCCGGCGCAATAGGTTATTACTCAATTGCAATGCTCACAATGATAATGATGTACGGCGCAATACAGACTATTGAAATAATGCATAATGAAAAAGAGGAAAATACCAATTTACGCCTTAAATGCTCGCCCTACAGCATGAACCGTATTTTTTATGCGAAGGTAGGCGTGGCAACTGTTGCCTTAATTGTACAGGCGCTTATACTTATGTTGGCAAATACTTTTGTGTACTCAGTAAGCTATAGAAGCATAATAGCGGTACTTATAGCATTAGCGCCTTTTGCTTTGTTTTGCTGCGGGCTTGGGCTTATTATATATCAGCTATCCGGCGCTAATGTTAAGTCCAGTAGGGGGATAGTTAATTTAGTTATTGTTTTGCTTGTGATGTTTGGTGGAGGCTATATGCCGCCCGAAGCTATGGGCAGAACCATGAGGCAACTTATACCCTATACCCCTGTAGGTATGCTTAACAAAGGGCTGATACAATATATTTACAACAATAATGCCGAACTTCTTAGCAAATCAGCGTTAACAAATTTGGTAGTGGGGCTGGCGATAATATTTGTTTCATACATAATATACCGTAAAAGGGAGGGAATAAGCAGTGCTGCAAATAGTTAAGAATAATATCAGGCAGCTTTTAAGCAAAAAAGGCTCTCTGTTTGTTACATTAATTCTACCAATAGTTTTATTCTGTATGTCGCTTATGTTGTTCAAAACGGATATAACAGAAGCTAAATGGAATGTAGCTGTTGCAGATGAAGATAAGAGCGTTCTTTCCGTAAATCTGTGCGAAAAGCTTGGTGGTGGTCCTAATGTACTAAGCGAAATTAATCGTGAAGAAATTGACGAAGCCCTGGCTGATTCCTTGTACGATTTAGCAGTAATTATACCCTCAGGATTTGAAAAAGAAATATTAAGCGGCGGGGAGCCTCAAATATCTATTCGTTCGCTTAAAGCGCAGGAAGTGAGCATTACTTACGCCAACAGGGCAAATCAATACATAAACGGGCTAATGAGCCTTATGAATATAAAAGATATTAATTCTGCAGAGGAGCTTATAGCGCAAAGCGATAATATGCAGAAATCGGGTCTTAAGTTTAATATGCAAAGCACAAGTGAGGAAAAGGAAAAAGCCGGCATAGCGCAAGGCGGAGGTTTTCTGGTATATGTAATAAGCTTAAGCATGTTTGTAGTAGGGGAACTTATACTATCAGAAAAAAGGCAGGGCACACTTAACCGCATTAGACAAGCCCCTGTAAAAAAGCTGTCTTATGTATTTGCAACATTTATAACCGGTCTTTGCTTCCTTATATTCAATCTGTTTTCAATATTTATAGTAACCAACTTTGTAATACCGGTTGAAGTTCAGCCTATTATGTATTTAATATGGTTATTATACGGTATAGCATGGGTTTTTGTAGCTATGTTCTTTGCGCTTACGGTAGGCTCAAGCCGTGCGTATTCTGCAGTTTCCACAATACTATCCGTAGTATTTGCAATGCTTGGAGGTTCGTATTGGCCCTACTGGCTTATGCCCGATTTTCTACAAAAAATCGCCATGATTACTCCCCAGTTTTGGACAAACACAGCCATATACAAACTTCTTGATAGCAAACCAATAGCCGATATTACTGGTAACTTAGTAGCGCTTGTGGGCTTTGCAATGCTAGGCGCTGCCCTATGTGTATTCGCCCTTAGGCGCAGCAAAAGCGCAGAGGCTTTTGTGTAGGGGATAAGGGAAAGCTAAGGTAATTGTAATGATTGCATAAAAAAACGGGCTGCCATACAAGTGACAGCCCGTTTTTAGTTTCACTCAATCAACAGATTGAGTTAAAATATTACACGATTATTATTCGTAAAGTTTCTTTATTTCTTCATCAGTATAGCCGTGTACTACCTTAAGTATTTCGTCTACATCTTCAAGAAGTATTAGTTTTGAGTCGAGTTTAATATTGTCAGCTTCTTCGCCACGGAGAAGTTTTGCAGCGGTATCGGCAGCGCCATGAGCATAGCCGAGGGTGTCCTGAGCTACGGTTGCGTAAAGGTCGCCATCTATGAGCGCCTGGCAGCCAAGCTCGTTTGCGTCAACAGAGAATACTTTAATGTCCTTCCTGTCAGCAGCATTTCTTGCCTGTATTGCGCCGAGCGCCATGTCGTCGTTCGCGGAGAATATTACTTCGATTTCGGGGTGGCTGATTAGCCATGCTTCAACGATAGGAAGCGCTTCAGATGTGCTCCAGTTGGCGGTTTGGTCGTCTACAACATTTGCGCCAACTGCTTCTAGGTCTTTTATGAAGCCGTCATGCCTGCCGTCAGCGTGGAATGTGCCATCTATACCGCGAAGTATAGCAACATTTGTACCTTCTTTTACTATGCCCTGTTCGATTGCATAGGTGGTGAGTAGGCTTGCCTGCTGTATGGGGTCTGAGTCAATATAGATTGACTCACCGTCATCGTTTATTGAGCCTACAGTGATGATAACCTTAACACCTGCCTCAACAGCCGCCTTTACATTTGCAACGGGTGTGTCAGGGTCATTTTGTGTTAGTACGATTACATCGAATTTGTTCGCGACGCAAGTGTCTATGATGTTGTTAATAGTGTCGTTATTAATTTCACCATCAAACATCGTTACTTCATAGAGGTCAGAGTATTTTTCCTTTGCGTACTTTTCGAAGATATCGCCTATCATAAGGCAATAGGTGTCGTTGTAGCCCTTTACTATGAAGGCTACTCTTTTAAGTTCCGCTTTTTCAGCCGTTACCAGTGTGAGTGAAAGTACCAAAGCGATGCTAAGTAGGATTGTGAGTAGTTTTTTCATGAGTTTACCTCCTTCAATATATTTACATGGCGTTTTTTGCGCCAATGTTTTTAGTTGCGTTTCGCCCCTTTAGTGAGCACGTCTATTACCACTGCCATTACAATTATTATACCGGTTATAATCTGCTGGTAATAGCTAAGTACGCCTTTTAGCGTTAATATGTTCGCTATCATGGCGATTACCATACAACCTACAACCGTGCCCGAGGCGCTGCCAAGCCCGCCTGCAAGCGAAGCGCCGCCTATGATAGTGCCGGTTATAGCGTCAAACTCAAGCCCTACACCTTCAGATGGTTGGGCGGAGTTTAGCCTTGCCATGAACAGCACTCCCGCAACGCCAACGCAAATTGCATGGAAAATATAGCATTTTAGGACAACATTATCAGTGTTTATGCCCGCAGCCTTTGCAGCCTCGCTGTTGCCGCCAACGGCATATATATATCTGCCAAAGCGTGTTCTGCCTAGTAAAAACCATGTGACAATTACAAACAGTATCATAAACAGTATGGGGTAGGGGACTTCACCCAAAAACCTGCCTTGCCCTATCTTTACTATATTGCCTATGTTTTTTATAACCCTTCCCTTTGTGTACATAAGCGCAAGACCCCTTGCTGCTGTGCTGATACCAAGGGTAACTATAAAAGCAGGGGTGTGCAGCTTAGTAATTATAAGCCCTGCGCTGCCGTACATGGCTAAACATACCAGCACGCTTACTATAACCGCAACTATACCGGCGGGTATATCCGCCCACATGTTGTTTTGGGTTAGGTTTTTAAAGGTACCCAGCGCAACGCAGCCAGAAAGCGCCACCATTGAGCCTGCAGATAAGTCCGTATTGCCGGTAATAATAAGCAGCGTTATTCCGCAGCCAATAATTGTAACCACCGATGCCTGCGTTAATACGTTTAGTATATTTATCTTCGACAAAAACACCGGCGACATCAATGAAAAAATTATGATGAACGCTATCATTACCAAAACTATGCCGAATTTTGAGTAAATCTCCGTGAAAGAAACCTTCCTGTTGCTAAGCTGTCTTGTGCTCATTTTTGCCTCCTACCGCCGCCAAGCGCATGATAGCATTGGCGTTTATCTGTTCGTAATTAAGTTCCCCGGCTATTCTGCCTTCCCGTATTACAAGTATCCTATCGCTCATGCCTATAAGCTCCTCCATATCGGAGTCTATAAGCACTATCGCATTTCCATGCTCGCATATTTCCCGCATTAGCTTATATATTTCATATTTGGTGCCAACATCTATACCGCGGGTAGGCTCATCAAGGAACAATATAAGCGGGTTTACAGCAAGCCATTTGCCAAGAACGGTTTTTTGCTGGTTGCCGCCTGAAAGCTTTTCAAGTAGGGTATTTAAGCTAGGCGCTTTTATCTGTAATTCTTCCGCCATGTTTTTTGATAGCTCATCTATGCCTTTGCGGTTGAGCACTGCTTTTTTGTAGACATGCTTTAGCGCAACTAGCGATATATTATCCTTAACTGAGCCAATCAAGTTAAGCCCTTGGCGCCTTCTGTCCTCCGGCACTAACACTATGCCATGGCTTATAGCATCGTCTACTGTTTTAATACTTATCTTTTTGCCGTTTAGGTAGATTTCTCCAGCGTCCTTCGGATCAAGCCCTACTATACTGCGGGCAATTTCAGTCCTCCCCGCGCCAATTAAGCCTGATATGCCAAGTATCTCCCCGCGCCTTAGTTCAAAGCTTATATCGCTGTATACGCCCTGCCTTTGAAAGCCCTCAACGCGCATAATAACATCGCCTATTTCACCTGTGCGCTCGGGGTATACCTCGTCCATCTTGCGGCCTACCATCATTTCAATTATATTAGCCACATTCGTATCACAGGTTCTCTGCGTGCCTATATGTTCGCCGTCACGAAGCACAGTAATATAGTCGCTAATTTCAAATACTTCGTCCATTTTATGGCTTATGTATACAACCGTAATACCGTTTTCTTTGAGCTCCTTAATTTTGTTAAAAAGAAAGCTCACCTCGTTTTCAGTTAGTGAGCTTGTCGGTTCGTCCATAAGTATTATTTTCGCATCTATGCTGATTGCCTTAACTATTTCAAGCATCTGCGCTTCGGCTACGGATAAATTCTTCATTTTAGCGTTCAGGTTAAAGCTAAGCCCGAGGCTCTCTAAATACTTTTCAGCCTCTATGCGCATAGCCTTGCTATCAACCAGCCCTTGCTTTGTGATTTTTTCCCTGCCAAGGTACATATTATCAAGCACTGTCATCTCGGGGATTATGTTCAGCTCCTGATATATCATAGATATGCCTTCCCTAAGGGCATGTGCAGGGTCGGTAGATCTAAAAGGCTTGCCCATGTAGAATACCTCACCGCTGTCCGCCTTATATAGACCGTTTATGATTTTAAGCAGCGTACTCTTGCCCGCTCCGTTTTCACCAACTATTGCGTGTACGCAGCCGCTCTGTATATCAAAGCTTACATCGTTTAGCGCCTGCACGCCGGGGAAGGCTTTACTTATTCCTCTAAATGATAGCAGGGCATTGTTTTTATCGCTCAATTCTTACCTCCATTTACTGCATTAAGTGCAAGCGAAGCTGCTCCAAGCAGCGATGCATCATAGCCGAGCGCTGTTTTTTCTACTGTAAAACCACGCTTTGAAAGCGGGAAACAGCAATCATCAATCGCCCTATCTATGCCGGGCTTTAGAAAGTCGAACTCATACACGCATACGCCGCCGCCAAGCACAGCTTTTTCAAGGTCTAGCAGGTTTTGTGCCATAGAGCATAGCCTGCCAAGGGCGTAGCCGGCTTCATAAAGTAATTCAATCGCAAGGCTGTCTCCTTGCCTTGCAAGTTTTCCTACTTCTTTGCTTGCAAAATTGGCGTCAGGTTTAAGACCTTTTTTCTCTAAATATTTTCGCCCTATCGCAAAGCCGGAGAACTCCGCCTCCATATCGCCATATATGCCGCAGCCGCACCTAAGCTTGCTGCCGTGTACAACGGGTATATGGCCTACTTCTCCCGCCAAGGAGCGGCTGCCCTTATACAGTTTGCCGTCTAAAAACAGCGCGCCGCCGCACCCGAAGCTGAGTGTAATCCATATAAAGCTTGAGATATCCTTACAATTGCCAAAGCGTTTTTCAGCCACTGCGCAGGCGTTTACATCGTTATCGCCATAGCAGGGGAGGGAGAAAACGTCCGAAAGCGTCTTTGCGTATTCCCAGTTTTTAACTCCCGTAGAAAAATTGGCTAGGAATATGCCGTTTTCGCTGTCGCAGGGTCCGGGTATGCTTATACCCACCGCATGGAGTTTCTTTTGAGATTTTGCTATTACATTTTCTGCCGCTATACGTATTTCTTTCATGATAGATTCTTCGGAATAATTGCTGTCTATAAGCGTGCGCTTTTCAGATGCAATAATATTGCCTAAGGAATCAACTATGGCGACCTGTAATTTAGAGCCGCCAAGATCTATCGCCAGTACATGAGAAATACCCGACATAATACCTCCTGCGGATTTTTATTGTTTTCGTTTGGTTCAAATAAATTATACAGTAGAAATACAAAAAATGCAAGTATTAAGCTTTCATATGCTCTTTTCCTGCAAGTGTTTTATATAGCACAGCCATCATTAGGTGGTCAAATATCATATGTATATCCTCAGTTATCTGCATACTGTTTACATCGGCATGTAAATCGATATCCGCAAGCTTCCTCAGCTTTCCGCCGTCAAAGCCGGTGAGTGTAATAAGCGTGTTACCAAGGCTTTTAGCGTACTCTGCAGCACGGAGTACATTTTCACTGTTGCCGCTGCCCGATATTGCTATTACCACATCGCCAGGCTTTAGCCTGCCTTCAAGCTGGAAGCGGAATATCTCTTCAAAAGAAATGTCGTTTGCTATAGCAAGTACGCTCGCTATATTGTCATTAAGGCATAGAAATCTGAACTTTTTTTCTGTATACTCCGATATACCCTTATTAAAATCGTTCTGGAAGTGCGATGCAGTTGCAGCGCTGCCCCCATTGCCGAATATAAATATATTGCTCTCATCTTCAAGCGCTTTACATAGACGGTCAAGCGCCTTTGATATTTTAGCCTTATCAAGCAAATCAATAGTTTTTTTAAGCGTTTCCAAATAATCAGTAATTAGACCTTCGTATTTACTCATAGTATTCTCCTGAAAATTATTAACTGAATAAATTCAATTGCCATCATTATAGCAAAAAAGCGCATGGCAATAAAGTAATCTTTTACAGAGAAATTTACTCATGGTATAATCACCCCCATGGAGGGGATTTTTTGAACTACGATGTACTGGTGGTAGGAGCGGGTCATGCGGGCTGTGAGGCGGCGCTTGCCACAGCTAGGCTTAACTTAAACACGCTGCTAATCACCATGAATATAGATTCCGTCGCTCTGCTTGCCTGCAACCCGTCAATTGGCGGCACTGGCAAAGGGCATTTAGTTAGGGAGATAGACGCCCTCGGTGGCGAAATGGCGCATGTAATAGACGATGTAATACTGCAATGCCGTATGCTTAACAAATCCAAGGGCCCGGCGGTGCACTCGCTAAGGGCGCAGGCGGATAAAAACGCATACCACGGCAGGATGTTAAAGGCGCTTTTTTCTCAGGATAATCTGGATTTATTGCAGGCTGAGGCTGAGGAAATAATCGTCGAAAACGGCAAGGCTAAGGGCATAAAAATAACCAGCGGGGAATGTATTTACGCCCCCTGCGTTATTATTGCGACGGGCGTATACCTTAACAGCCGTATAATAATAGGCGAACATAGCGAATATATAGGTCCTCAGGGTTTCGCTTCCAGTAAACATTTCTCAAAAAGCCTGCTTGACTGCGGTTTTTCGCTGCGCCGCTTTAAAACGGGTACACCCGCAAGGGTAGATTACCGCAGCATAGATTTCAGCAAAATGCAGGCGCAACATGGGGATGAACCAATAGTCCCTTTCTCCTTTTTAACGGATAGGCGGCTAATTAACACCCATTGTTGCTACCTCACATGGACCAACGAAAAAACGCACGATATTATACGCAAAAACCTGCACCTATCGCCCATGTTTTCGGGGGATATAAAGGGTACGGGCGCTAGGTATTGCCCATCCATAGAGGATAAAATCTACCGCTTTGCCGATAAGGACAGGCATCAAATATTTTTAGAGCCTGAAACTAGCTCCGCTATGGAATGGTATGTGCAGGGCATGTCATCAAGCCTGCCAAAAAACGTACAGCAGGATATGTACCACAGTGTTGAGGGTCTAGAAAATGTTAAAATTATCCGCCACGCTTACGCAATAGAGTATGACTGTATAGACCCTACCGACCTTTTCCCAAGCCTTGAAAGCAAGCAGATAAAGGGCCTGTACCTTGCAGGGCAGGTAAACGGTACTTCAGGCTATGAGGAGGCGGGGGCGCAAGGGCTGCTCTGCGGCATAAACGCATCTCTATATTTAAAGGGAGAAAAGCCCTTTATACCTACCAGGGATATGTCATACATAGGTGTCATGTGTGATGACCTTACCAGCAAAGGAACCGACGAACCCTACCGCATGATGACAAGCCGCGCTGAGCACAGGCTACATCTAAGGCAGGATAACGCGGATATAAGGCTTACTAAAATAGCTGAAAGGGTTGGGCTTGCAAGCGAAGAAAGGCTTGAAAGGCTGCATATAAAGACAAGCCAAACGGAAGAACTTATAGATATAATAAAATCCTCCGGCAAGGACGCTATGTTAAGACGCCCCGAAGTTAGCATATATGATGTAATAGAAAATCCAAAGGACTATAAGCGCTATTCTCTTGAGCAGGCGCAGATACAGATAAAATACGAAGGCTATTTAAAGAAAGAGCGGGCGCATGTGCGCTCCACTGCCGCCATGGAAAACCGCAGCCTTCCAAGCGACACGCCCTATCTTTCCATGGATTCACTCCGCATAGAGGCAAGACAGAAGCTTAACAAAATAAAGCCGGTGTCGCTTGGGCAGGCTTCTCGCATACCCGGCGTATCACCGGCAGATATAGCAGTATTATCCGTATGGCTTAGAAAAAACGAGGAAGAAGCTATTCAAGCGAAAGAACAAACTCCTTAAGGCGCTTCATAGCCTCAACTATGTTTTCATCCTTTACGGCATAGCTTAGCCTTAGGCAATTTGGCGCGTAGAAGGAATTGCCCGGCACAGCCGATACCCTATTGTGCGCAAGCAGCAGGTGCGCAAAGTCCATATCGGAACTTATAGGCGTGTCGTGGCATTTTAAGCCAATGCAGGGGCTTATATCAAGCAGCACATAGAATGCGCCCTCAGGCTCAAAGCAGCTTACATTAGGTATATCCTTTATTAAATCCACCATCAGTTTACGCCTTCTATCGAATACCTGTACCATATCATACAGCGGCTTTTGCGTACCGTTTAGCGCTTCAACAGCGGCGTGTTGCGCTATGCTGTTGGGGCAGCCCGCGGCATGGCTCTGGAAAGCGTCCATAGCGGCTATTATCTTCTCGTTGCCGCTGCTGTAGCCAAGGCGCCAGCCTGTCATGGCGTATGCCTTGCTAAATCCGTTTACAATTATGCTGCGCTCCTTAGCGTCATCGCTTATGCTGGCGATGGATACATGATGTGCGTCCCCATACACCATTTTTTCGTATATCTCATCGCTTAGTATAAGCAGGTCTTTATCTTTTGCAAATTCGGCTATTTCAGTTAGTATTTTCTTGCCCCAAACTGCGCCGGTCGGGTTATTGGGGCTGTTTATAAGTATAAGCTTTGTCTTATCCGTATATTTTTCGTAGAAGCTTTCTATATCGGGTACATAGCCCTGCTCCGCCGTGGTATGTATAGGCACGGGTACAGCGGAGCACATAGTAATCATCTCTTGGTAGCTAAGCCAGCAGGGGGCGGGGAGAAGCACCTCATCGCCGGGGTTTAGTATAACCCTTAGCGCTTGGTACAGCGCCTGTTTCGCGCCCATGGATACCAATATATTTTTATTTTCATATAGAAGATTTTTATCTTTAAGCAGCGTATCAACTATAGCCTTTTTTAGCTGCGGTATTCCGCTAACGGGCGTATAGCGAGTGTAGCCGTCATCTATTGCTTTTTTTCCTGCGTCTACAATATGCTCAGGGGTGTTAAAGTCCGGTTCGCCCGCTGTAAGCCCAATAATGTCATGTCCCTTGGCGCGCATCTCCTGCACTAGGGCGTTTAGTTTAAGCGTAGCTGAGGGCTGAATGTTACGGCTTGCCGCCGATGCTTGAAATTCCATAGCTCTTACCTCCAAAAATGCAATACAGACGGAATTATATCACATATTTTGTGGTTTGAGTAGCCCTAAAACACAAATTATGCAAGATTTTAACTTAAAAATTTCATTTATGCTTATCTCAGTTTAAATCAGCTTTATCTTGTGCGCCTTTTCCGATTTGTCTTTGCTTTGCTCAGTCAATATAGCACCGCTATGTTTCCTTCGCCAAGCTTTGCCAAATCAAAAATTCGCTACAATCTATGCGCTGCTTTAAACTGAGATAAGTATAAACTATGCCTTGCAGCCTAATATTCCACTTATATTTTATTATAACCCTTTAATTAATTCTCTGTAAAATGGCAATTTTGCCACCGCCGATGGCGAAATTCGCTTATTGTGATTTTCCACTTCTCTATCTTTTAATGGATGCTTATCGTAAAGTTTAATCATTTATAAATTTTATTAAATCTTTATAATTAACATATTCGACACCACTAAATTGTGGATAAGCTTGTCCAGTGTAAATAATTCTTGGTTTTAGGGCTTTCTCCTCCGCTTCAACAAAAGACAATAAATGCCTTGAAAATGATTTATTAGGTGTCATCGATGTCTTTATTTCAAAAGGATATAGTTTATTCTCTTTTTTTACAATCAAATCTACCTCAACACCTTTAGCAGTTCTCATGTAATAGATATTTGGGGGTTTATTTTGATTTAGCCTTGACTTCAAAACCTCTGAAACAATTAAATTTTCAAAAAGATTTCCTCGTAAGGGATCTCGGTTTACCTGATTTTCTGTTTCTATCCCCAAAAGATAGGACGCTAGCCCAATTTCTGTAAAATAAATTTTTGGTGATTTAATTTGTTGTTTTGTAATATTAGAAAAATATGGCTTTAATCTATAAACTATATACGAGGCTTCGAGTACAGAAAGCCATTCAGATAAAGTCGTTGATGAAACGCCTACATCTCCTGACATAGCAGATAAATTTACCACCTGTCCAACCCTGCCTGCAAGTAAAGTTAAAAACCTTAGGAACTTATCCAGATTTTTAACTTCCAACATTTCTCTCAAATCTTTTTCAACATAAGTATTTAAATAATCGCTATAATAAACGATTGGTTCTCTAGTTCCTTCTCTATAAAGTTCCGGCATGAAACCTTTTAAAAGTAATTTATCAGTAGATAAATCCTCTAATAGTCCTTCTTCTGCAAGTTCATTCATACTTAAGGGAAGTAATGTTAAAATACTGGTTCTACCTGCCAAGGATTGTGCAATTCCTCTTTGCAAACTTGGTTGATGACTACCTGTAAGTATAAAGCGACCATTCTTACCTCTGTCCTCATCGACCATAACTTGCATTACAGAAAGAAGTTCTGGTACTCTTTGAACTTCATCTATAATTAATGGTTCTTTAAATGTTTCAAAAAATCCTTTATAGTCTTCTTTCGCAAACATTCTATTTACAGGATCTTCCAAGTTGACATAATTGTATCCCGGGAAAGATGTTTTTACTAAAGTCGTTTTTCCCGACTGTCTAGGTCCAATTACGGTCACAATTGGCACTTGCTTAGAAAGCCCTATTAATTTGCCGGAAATATTCCTATTTATCATCTGGTCGCCTCCTGACTTTGTTTATACTACCAAATAACGGCATTATTTTCAAGTTCAACTTTGAAATAATGCCTTTAGTGTTGTGTTCTTTCTTATGCTTTCGATTATATGAAAAATCCGGAAACTTATTCATGCGTTACTGTTTGCCGCTATCTTAATTACGACATGAAGCCATGAGATGATAATCTAAAATCTTTTTAGGTACTACGCTTTCATCCTTTAGCATTATTATGGCATACTCCCCTAAGGAGAAGTCATAGAAAAACCGTATTTTTTACACACTTTCAAACTCTTAAAATCCCGTAAAATCAAATTTTCCGAGTGTAGCATTTGTCTGACATCAGGGGTTTTTTAAGTTCAGGTACGACAAATTTGAATTTACGAGTTCAGCCACCTTTTCAATAATCCATATATGGTTTGAATATCCTCTTTACTGCACATTTGTTCGGTTCTGCCACTTGAGTAGTGATGTCCCAAATTATTATCCAAATAAGTATCAGTCAGCGCATAGCGCTTTTACCGCGAGGGCGCATTCAAGCCTTTTTTTAAACATCTCACAGCCTATGGCGTATATGCCGCTTATACTGCCGCTGGCTTCAAAGTTGTTTGCGGCGCAGCCGCCTGCGCAGAAGTATTTAGCCCAGCAGTTCTTACATTCCTCATGGTTTAGCAGGCTGTTCTGTGCAAATTCTTCTACTAAAGAGTGGTTTTTAATGCCCCCGAAAACATCTCCAAGCAAAAAACGCTCATCTCCTACAAAGCGGTGGCAGGGGAATAGCTCTCCCCTTGGAGTAACCGCCATATACTCACAGCCCGTGCCGCAGCCGGATAATAGCTTGTACGCGCAGGGACCTTCATCTAGCGTTATATTATAGTGGTAAAAGCCAAAGGGCTTGCCCTTTTTATTCCTATCAATCATTTCTTTTGCAAGCAGCTCATATTGCTCAAATATTATTGGCAAATCCTCTTCTTTTATGGCGTCCGGGCTGTCAGGGACCGCAACAACAGGCTCCATGCTAAGCTCATTAAAACCAAGGTCTAGCATATGCAAAATGTCACTGAAAAAATCCAGATTATGCCTAGTAAATGTAGCCCTTATATAGTATTCCTTATCTCTTCTTATTTCGGCAAATTTCTGGAATTTAGGCACTATTACATCGTAGCTGCCCTTGCCGTTTGGCGCTTTGCGGAAATAATCGTGCACTTCTCTTCTGCCGTCAAGGCTTAGTACCACATTATCCATGTTGGTATTCAGGTATTCCATAATATCGTCATTTAGCAGTACGCCGTTTGTGGTAAAAGTAAACCTAAAATGTTTTTTGTGTGTTTTTTCTAGGCTTCTGGCGTACTCAACTATACCTTTTACTACATCAATACTTAGCAGCGGTTCGCCGCCGAAAAAATCCACATCTAAATTATATCTGCCCTTGGAGCTTTCTATTAAAAAATCTATAGCCGCCTTGCCTACGCTAAGCGGCATAAGCGGCTGCTTATCGGTAAAGTTTCCCGCTGCCGCAAAACAGTAATTGCAGCACAGGTTACAGCTATGCGCCACATTAAGGCATAGCGCTTTAAGGGGCTTATCCTTCTTATTTGGCGCTTTAATATATGGCAGTATATCAGGGGAATACAGCTTGTCCTCGTCTTTTAATACTTGCAGATTTTCAAAAAAATCACACAGCTCTTCTTCGCTTATTTCTCCATTATTATTATCCAGTAAAAGCCTAATACATTCCTCTTTGCTGTTATATTCAAACAGTTTAATCGCTTCCGCTCCGAATTTATCCGTTAGATGAAGGCTGCCGCTGTTTACATCTAGGGTAAAGAAGCTGCCGAAAAGCTCAAATTGGTGCAACATATATATCTCCTTAAAAAAACCGCCTGTTAAAGGCGGTGCATAAAAGCTTGTTTATCTGTTAGCGTTTTCACAGGGCTGGTTCGCCACGCCGCAGCTTGTCTTACATGCGCTTTGGCAGGAGGTCTGGCATTCTCCGCAGCCGCCGCGCTTTAGGCTGTCCTTTAGTGTGCGTTTGTTAATAGTTTTAATAAGCATTTTAAATCTCCTTCCTATTTTTTACATTGTATAGGCAAGTTTTCCTTATGTCAAGCGCATAAACATGCAATAATAGGTGACAAATTATTTATTGACAAAGAGTTATAATGCATATATTATAGGGTTCATAATAGTTTTTTTATTTGACGAAAGCAGGTTTTTAGGGTATTATCTCAACATAATTAATTTCTAGGTTATTTTCGTCACTATTATTGCATTCCTTTGGGATTTTCGGCTATGCCGATCCGAATATTATTATTTTAGGAGGTTATGTGTAATGAAGAAATTCATGGTACTGCTCACTGTACTAGTGATGCTGCTTGCCTCGGTTCCAGTGATGCACGCTGGTGGAGAATGGGAATTCAAGCGCAAGGTTGACATCATCTGCCCTTGGGGCGTCGGTGGCGGTGCAGACTCCACTATCCGTCCGATGGCGGATGTTCTTAAGGACATCATCGGCCAGCAGGTCGACGTTGTAAACGTAGAAGGTGGAGGAGGCTCTAACGGTGTCGAATTTACCTACAAACAACCGGCAGACGGCTACACCTTTATGCTGGGCACGCAGAGCGTAATCATGCTTGACTTGCAGGGCGTCCTCAGTATGGACTACCGCTATGAGTTTGTCCCCGTTGCCAAGCTCGTTCACTCAATAAGCATTATCGCCGGCTCAAAGAAGGCGATGGCGGAAAAGGGCTACAACAGCTTCTCCGAGATGATTGAATATGCCAAGGCGAACCCCTTCGCCATTACCGTAGGCATGCTCACCGCAACAGGCGCGGACAGCGCAACCCTAAAACAGTCAATCGAAGGCCTTGATGTTCTTGAAATCGCTTTCGCATCAGGCTCTGAGATGAACTCTTCTCTCATGGGCGGCCATATCGACATGATGATTACCGGAACGGACGAAATCCAAGGTCTAATCGAATCCGGCGACATTGTTCCTCTAGTAGCCTGCTCTGAAGTACGCATGAAGCGCTATCCGGACCTTGAGTGCACAGGCGAACTTGGCATCGATTCCTACATAGGCACATGGCGCGGCGTATATGCCAAGAAGGGCACCCCGCAGGAAGCCATAGACGCACTTGGCGCAGCAATCGAAGAAGCCTCAAAAGACCAGCGCTGGGTAGACTTCCTTGTACAGGGCGCGTACGACGAGCGTGTCGGCTTTGAGGATTCCGCAGGTCTGTCCGCACTCATGGAAAAAGAGTATGTAATGTTCTCCAACTACCTCAACGGCGAGGGCGTACTCAGCAAACACTACGACGATATAGTTCTGGAATAATTAAAAAAGACATATCATCAATTATGTTAAGGGAAGGCTCTTCCTTCCCTTAACCTTGTAAAGGAGTTGACTGTTTTGTTTGAATTAATTCTCAACGTCCTGCTCTTCCTATTTCTGGTTTACGCCGCTATATTCAATGTATTAGAGGCGCCAGTTCCTGATAAGGTAGAGAGAAACCCATATGCACTGCAGCCGGGCGTATGGCCTACAGTGCTTATAGTGATGCTGCTCGTGCTTATTGGATTTAATATTGTTAAGATATTAAAAGAGAAAAAAGGCAAGGACGACTTTTGCTTCAGCAGCTTCCTAAAGGGTATACCGGCTTTCTTTAAAGGAAAACTATTTGTAGGTATGCTGCTTGTTGTTATCGCGTCTGTGATACTTGAGCCGCTAGGCTACATGGTTACCTGTTTTTTCCTGCTTTTCACCTATGCTATACTGCTTGGTGACAAGAACATAGTAAGGAACATAATAGTATCGCTGGCTCTAACGCTGTTCCTATACCTGTTCTTTGGCGTACTGCTTAAGGTAAACCTGCCCCGCGGCACGGTTCCGGCACTACGCAACTTCGCTCTCTGGCTCGAAAGCATTCTGCCCTAAGGAGGTAAGATTATGTTTCAAATGTTATTAGACGGTTTGGCTGTAGTTTTCCAGCCCGGAACATTCCTTATGACATTGCTTGCCATAGTAATGGGTACTGTATTTGGCGCACTCCCCGGCGTTAGCGCGACCATGGCGGTCGCACTGGGCTTGCCTTTCACCTACTCTATGGACCCGGTATCGGCAATTGTTTTCCTCGTTGCGATATACTGCTCCTCAATTACCGGCGGCAGCATTGCGGCTATATTATTTAAAATACCGGGCGTTCCTTCAAGCGCACCCACCACCTTTGACGGCTATCCCATGGCGCAAAGGGGCGAGGCCGGCAAGGCGCTAGGCGTTGCGCTTGTCTGCTCTGCCATAGGCGGCTTGGTAAGCGCGCTGGCAATGTTCTTCCTTAGCCCTCAGCTAACGCAGGCGGCGCTGTCTTTCGGACCTAGCGAAATGTTTGCGATTACCTTTATGGGTCTATCCATACTTACAAGCCTAGATGCCGATAATATACTTCGCACCACAATTTCAGGCGTGCTTGGTCTGCTGCTCGCAACTGTAGGTCAGGACCCCATGTACGGCGTGCAGCGCTTAACATTCGGCTCCAACCAGCTTCTAAGCGGTATAGAGATGATACCCGTGCTTATAGGTATTTTCGCTATAACTGAGGTTCTACAGCAGACTGTATCTGATGACCGCCTAACCGCTGAAGACGCTGAAAAAGCAGGCGCTTCATCGCTTGATACAACCATGCCTACAATAAAAGAGTGGCTGAGCATAAAATGGGTTATACTACGCTGCTCAATACTTGGTACCATAGTTGGTATACTTCCCGGAGCGGGCGCTACAATAGCATCATTCCTGTGCTACTCAACAGAGACCAAGCTCTCAAAATACCCCGAGAAATTCGGTACAGGCATTATAGACGGTATTGCAGCGTCTGAAACCGCTAACAACGCGGCTACAGGCGGCGCTATGGTACCTCTGCTAAGCCTTGGTATACCCGGCGGTAACGCAGCTGCGGTTATGATGAGCGCGCTGGTACTAAAGGGCGTACAGTTAGGGCCGCTGCTCCTAATCAACCAGCCGCAGTACCTATCCGCAACATTCGTATCCATGATTATCACCAACATAGTAATGGTATTTGTTGCTATGGCTATAGCGAAAGCTTTTGCGAAAATACTCTCAGTACCCTATTCAATACTGGGTCCCGTAATCATCATGCTTGCCACCATAGGCTCCTATGCCACAAATATGAGCACCATGGATGTTAAGATAATGGCTATAGCCGGCATTATGGGCATACTGTTCAGGGTAATGCATTTCAACTCCGCCGCGCTTATACTGGGTCTAGTGCTCGGCAGCATATGTGAAGGCAACTTCAGCCGCGCATACACCATTTACCGCGCGGATGTCGGCGCCATGTTTATGCGTCCTGTAGCGGGTGTAATAATGGTAGTCTGCATAGTTGCACTTATTTCGCCCTTTGTTGGTCCCGTACTTAAAAAGAAGTTCGGCAAGAACAAAGAAAAGGCGTAATTTAATTTTAAGGCGCAGGGTATACCTGCGCCTTTATACTTTGTATCTTTAAATACTGAAAGGACAGGGGAATGCTCCTAACTATATTATCAGCGCTGATTATCGGGCTTGTCTTTTATAAGCTAAAAGTACCCGGCGGACTTATGATAGGCGCTGTTATAGGCGCTTGTGCCTATAATGTTTTTTCGGGCGATGCGTATATGCCGCCTGAGGCTAAGTTCGTAGCGCAGATAGCTGCCGGCGCGTTTGTAGGCGTCGGCGTAAACAGGGAAGACTTAAAACAGATGAAATCCATATTTAAGATTGCTCTGTTTGTAATATCTTCTTACTTTGTACTAAACGTAATCAGCGGGCTTATAATAAGCCGTGTGGGCGGCATAGACCCGCTAACCGGAATGCTATGTTCCGCTCCCGGCGGGCTTAGCGATATACCCCTAATAGCTGAGGATATGGGGGCGGACAGCAGCAAGGTGCTGGTGTTGCAGTTTGCAAGATATCTTCTAGGGCTGGGTGTATTTCCTACACTAATTAACCTTCTGCCCGAAGAAAATGCTAAAGTAGCTGTTGACAAGCCAACGAATGTTGCTAAAAGAAATTCTAAAAATGCGGACGTGCCAAATACCGTACTTTCGCTGCTCGTTGCTACGGCTTCCGGCTTTCTTGGCAAGTATTCAGGTATGCCGGGCGGTACTATGGCATTTGCGACTGTAGGTACTTTAATATTTAAGATATTATACCCCAAGGCGTGTATAAATATAATAGTGCGCAGGGTGGCGCAGCTTTTATCCGGCGCCTATGTGGGCGCTAAAATCGGCATGGCGCAGCTTATAGACCTTAAAACCCTTGCGCTCCCGGCAGTTATGTTGATTGTATGCTATAGCCTTGCAGCCTTCATTATGGGCACATTCCTTTATAAAAGGGGCGTGTTTACAAGGCGGGAGGCATACCTTGCCGCAACCCCCGCAGGCGCAAGCGATATGGCGCTTATTTCCGAGGATTTAGGCATTAGCAACATAAAAATAATAATTCTGCAGGTCATGCGCATGGTAGTAGTAATAAGTATATTCCCAGTGCTATTAAATGCGATAGCCAAACTTGTTTCCTAAAGCGGGGTCGCCTGCTTTAAAATATCTCATAAAAGAGGAGAGATGACGCATGAAGAGAAGACTAACACTACTATTGGCATTACTACTGGTGTTTTGCCAGCTGACAGGCGTATTTGGCGCGGCAGCAACTACCGCTGAAAAACCGGCGGAAAATGTTGAAACTGTAGCCGAGGAAGCCAAGGCGGAAGAAGCGGCTGGAGAGGAAAAAGCTCCGGCGGAGGAGGAGGCGACGGCGGCGGAAGCTGCTGAGGAGGAAGAAGAACCTGCACCGGAAATAAATACTACTGTTGCAATTATAGCTTGGGCAATGGTTATAGTATTTATGTTCCTAATAATGACCAAGCGACTAAGCCCCTTCACGGCGCTGGTAATCGTTCCGCTTGTATTTGCGCTTATAGGTTCGTTTTTGGGTCTATACTCTGATGCTGCCGTTCAAAAATTTGGCGACAGCGGAGTAGTTGCGCAGATACGCATACTGGGAGATTGGATAAGGCAGGGTGTTGTAAGAGTTGCCCCCACCGGAGTAATGCTTCTGTTTGCTATACTGTACTTCTCCTTCATGCTTGACGCGGGAATGTTCGACCCCATAATTAGAAAGCTTATCACTTTCGCGAAGGGCGACCCGATTAAGATTACAGTTGCCGCAGCGCTGCTCGCGGCTGTCGTATCGCTAAACGGCGACGGCACGACAACTACGCTTATAGTATGTACGGCGTTTGTGCCTATCTATAAGGCGCTTAAGATGAGCCTTATGAACCTTGCGGTAACGACCGTTCTTATGAACACCATAATGAACCTGCTGCCTTGGGGCGGACCTTCCGCTAGGGTTATATCCGTATTGCCGGAGCTTAGCGATGCTGAGGTGTTAAACGCGCTTGCCCCCGGTATGATTGTATCGGTAATCTATATGATTGGCGTTGCGTTCTACATGGGCAGCAAGGAGAAAAAACGCCTTGGCGTAAAAGAAGTTACTGCTGCCGATATTGACCGCATAATGGCGGCTGAAAGCGAAGAAAAAGAAGCGCTCAAGCGCCCGCAGCTTTTCTGGGTAAACCTAGTTTTGACAATCGCGCTGGTAACGCTGCTTATGACGCAGCTGCTGCCCTCGCTGTCAATATTTATGATAGGCTCAGTGCTTGCGCTTATGATTAACTACCCCAAACTAAAAGACCAGAAAGACCGCATACAGGATAACGCGGGCGATGCCCTGCAGGTTGTAATACTGGTGTTTGGCGCGGGCGCGTTTACCGGTCTGTTTGAAAACTCCGGCATGTCAACGGAGCTTGCTCACAGCTTAGTTAGCATAATTCCGGAGAGCTGGGGTTCCTGGTGGGGTCTCATTACAGCAGTGCTGTCTGCGCCCGGAACATTCTTCCTGAGCAACGACGCATTCTACTATGGCGTTCTGCCGGTGCTTGCAAAGGTTGGCGTACGCTACGGATACACATCGCTGCAACTTGGCGTTGCCTCATTGCTTGGTCAGGCGTTCCACTTGCTATCACCGCTGGTTGCCTTCATCTACCTGCTAATCCGTTTAACCGAGCAGGACCTTGGCGAATGGCAGCGTGCGAGCGCCAAATGGGCTTTGGGTATATTCATAATCTTTATTGCCATTGCGGCAATTACAGGCGCTGTACCGCTCTATATAGCGCCCGCAGCATAACCTAATAAATTAAGTCTTATACAGGGCTATGCCCTGTATAAGCTTAAATGTAACTCAATATTCCAAAGGAGGGAGAACACATGTTACTTAAACAACCGGCAATCGCGGGCACGCTGGAATCCAGCGATGTCCAGGTTACCATCACCCCGCAGGACGGGGGAGTGAAGGTTGAGGTTGATTCCACCGTTAAAGCGCAGTACGGTAGGCATATCGAAGAATGCGTAAGAGAAACGCTGGGCAACCTTAACATCGACAATGCACTTGTAAAAGTGGTAGACCAAGGCGCGCTTGAATGCACCATTAAAGCAAGGGTGGAATGCGCGGCTTTCAGGTCTGCTCAGGTGGAGGATAATTATCCGTGGGGAGGCGCAATAAAATGAGTAATGAAAGAAGGCTAAAACGCTTACGTAGGACTATGATGTTTTTAAGCGCTCAAAGGCCTGGGCTTATAAAGGACGCCTATATTTACGGCGCGGATAGCCTTATGATAGACCTTGAGGACGCGGTTGCGGAAAACCAAAAGGATTCAGCCAGATTTTCGCTGTACAACGCGCTTAAAACTGTTGACTACCGCGGTACGGAAGTTATAGTCCGCATAAATGCACTGGACACTCCGCATTGGCAGGAGGATATAAGGGTTGTTGTCGCGGGCGGCGCTGACGGTCTGCGTATCGCTAAATGCGAAACCAAACAGGATGTATTTACCATAGTTGAAGCGATAGAAAAGGCCGAGGAAGAGTTCGGCAGGGAACCCGGTTCCACGCTTATCATGGCGGCGCTTGAATCGCCCCTGGCTATATTAAATGCATATGAAATCTGTACAGCCTGTCCCGAGAGGATGATAGGCGTTGCCATATCCGGCGGGGACTACCGCAAAACCATGGGCACTAAATACTACCCCGATGGCTATGAAATATTCGCCGGAAGGGCAAACATGCTGGTTGCAGCCCGTGCAGCAGGCGTACAGTGCTTTGACACCGTTTTCACCAACCTAGACGATGAAGAAGGTTTCCGCAAGGAAGTTCAGCTTATAAAAGAGATGGGCTTTGACGGCAAATCGCTCATCAGCCCAAGGCAGATAGCCATAGTACACGAGATATTCGCTCCCACTGAAAAAGAAATCAGGGACGCGGAGAAGATTGTGCGCGCATGGCGCGAAAATGAAGCCAAAGGCGTCGGCGTATTCACCGTTGACGGTAAGATGATAGATATCGCATTTATTCCAGGCGCCGAGAGAGTAATCGAAATGGCGAAGGCTTCAGGAATATATGAGGGGGATCTGTAATATGAAAAATGCAGTAAATAGAGAAATACCTGATGAACTTTTGGTGAACGGACGAGAAGTTTTCCAAGGTAGCAATTATAGGGACGGAATCAGATATCAGAAAGCCGCGCCTAAGGTAAGAATGCGTACATCGCAGCTGGATAGCAAGGTACTTCCATCTATAGTGGATGCTATCAAGGCGGTAGAATTTAAGGACGGCATGACAGTATCCTTCCACCACCATTTCAGAAATGGCGACTATATCGTAAACATGGTAATGGAAGAGATAGTAAAAATGGGCTTTAAGGACATCACCATAGCTGCGTCCTCACTTGGCACATCGCATGACCCTATTGCTGAATACATTGAGCAGGGCATAGTAACCGGCATACAGACAAGCGGTATCCGCGGCAAGATGGGCGAAGTTGTATCATTCGGCAAGCTTAAAACGCCGGCGATACTGCGCAGCCACGGCGGCAGGGTGCGCGCCATAGAGCAGGGAGAGGTGCATATAGACGTCGCCTTTATAGGCGCTCCCACAAGCGACTGCTACGGCAACGCCAGCGGCAAGGGCGGCAAGTCCGACTGCGGCGTGCTCGCCTACGCGGATGTAGACGCGAAATACGCCGACAATGTAGTTGTAATAACCGATACGCTTGTTGATTTCCCGAACTTCCCGGCATCAATAGAGGCAGTAGATGTAGACTATGTAGTAGTGGTAGATGAAATAGGCGACGCCAGCAAGATTGCAAGCGCAGCTGCCAGGTTCAGCCGCGACCCGAGGGATCTGCTCATGGCGGAATACTGCGCCAAGGTTATAGAGGCCACGCCTTACTTTAAGCAGGGCTTCTCATTCCAGACGGGCGCTGGCGGACCCAGCCTTGCGGCAAACCGCTATCTGGAGCCTATACTGCGTAAGCATAACATCACAATGAGCTGGATTTGCGGCGGAATAAGCGCGCCTGCGGTAGACCTGCTTAACAAAGGTCTGTGCGAATGCATAGTTGACACGCAGGACTTTGATACCGTTGGCGTTGCATCCGTGCACACAAATCCCAAGCATTTTGAGATTAGCACATCGCAGTACGCAAGCCCTTCAAACAAGAGCGCCTTTGTAAACAAGCTGGACTATGTAATACTAGCCGCGCTTGAAATAGACGTCGATTTTAACGTAAACGTTATTACCGGCTCTGACGGCGTACTTCGCGGCGCGCCAGGCGGACACCCGGACACCGCTGCAGGGGCAAAGTGCTGCATAATAGTAACACCGCTTCTAAGGGGCAGGATGGCAACCGTATGCGACAGCGTTGTAACAGTTACCACTCCCGGCGAGTGCGTGGATATTCTGGTAACTGATTATGGCATTGCCGTAAACCCCAAGAGACCCGACCTGCTTGAAGCGCTGCAAAAAACCAAACTACCTCTAACCACAATAGAGGAGCTTAGGGATATTGCCTATTCAATAGTTGGAGCGCCCGACCCGCTGCCCTTCAAGGACCGTGTAGTAGCGATACTTGAAGCAAGGGACGGCACCATACTTGACGTAGTGCGTGAAATTGAACCCCTAAAATAAAACATAAAAATCGGGGCTGTCGATAAACGACAGCTCCTTTTTTTGGCGCTATTTTTCGTTATTTTTCGCCTTGGCGCTATTCTTCGCCAATATCCCCCTTAAAATTCTGTTTTCTGTGCCTGCGCACTGCTTGGCTTAGCAGGTACTCTATCTGACCGTTTACCGAGCGGAATTCGTCCTCCGCCCATGCGGCGATATTATCGTAAAGCTCTTGGCTGAGCCTTAACGGCACCTGTTTCTTAGACATTTTAGTATAGCGTGCCTGAATTTACTATGGGCTGAACTTCTTTATTGCCGCAGAGCACCACCATTAGGTTTGATACCATTGCGGCCTTGCGCTCGTCGTCCAGATCCACGATATCATCTTCTTTAAGCCTTTCAAGCGCCATCTGCACCATGCCTACCGCGCCTTCTACGATAAGCTTGCGTGCGTCTACTATTGCGCTTGCCTGCTGCCTTTGCAGCATTGCGCTGGCGATTTCGGGGGCGTAGGCGAGGTTGGTTATGCGCGCTTCCATTATCTCTATGCCGGCTTCTTCAACCTTGCGCTGTATTTCGTTTTTAATGCGCTCTGCCACTATGCGGCTTGAGCCTCTAAGGCTGCCTTCGTCCGGTATGCCATCGCCCGTGGTATCTATATCAGGGGCGGAATCGTAGGGGTATATGCGTACTATGTCGCGAAGCGCGGTATCTGTCTGTAGCGATAGGTATTCCTTGTAGTTATCAACGTTGAATACTGCCTTTGCGGTATCAACCACTCTCCATATTACTGCTATGCCTATTTCTACAGGCGTGCCAAGGTGGTCATTAACCTTTTGTTTGGCGTTGTTTAGAGTCATCGCTTTGAGCGATATTTTTTTGCCGGTAAGCTCTATGGAGGTGGCTTCGTTTACTTTTATCTTTGTTTTTACATCGCCGCTTTGGTCCAGCTTGGTATTTGCCGCTGGGTTTACCGCTACGCTGAATGGGTTTACGAAGTAGAAACCGGGTTCTCTGAGTGTGCCTGTGTATTTGCCGAAAACTGTCAGCACCAGCGCTTCCTGCGGCTTTATAACCTTAAGACCGAAAAAGGGAATTATACCTACAACAAGGTATACTATGCCTATTACAAGCGGTATTGTGCCGAGGTTGTTTTCGGCTTCCAGAAGATTTGCGCCGAATATTACTAGACCTATTGCTGCAATGTACGCGATTATGCTGAGCATTAGCGCCGGATAACCGCTTATTGCATTTAGCTTTTTTTCTTTCATAATATTGTCCTCCTTGTTTGATGGTATAATGATATCAAACTGATATCAAAATGTCAACAGTTAATTTTGTTTTTTCTGTATTTTTTTTGGCAAGCGTGCTATACTTATATTATCAAATAAAGGGGTGTAAAAATGGACGCAAAAATACTGGTTGGCCAACATTTAGTAGGCGGCTTTGATGGCTTTACCATGCCTGAGAATATAAAACAGGCGGTAAAAGAACATAAAATAGGCAATTTTATAATATTTAGGCATAATGTTAAAGATAGCGTGCAACTAAGCGCGCTATGCAAGGAACTTAAAGAAGTAGTGCGGGGCGAAACGGGCTACACTCCATTTATATTTATAGACCAAGAGGGCGGGGTGGTAACACGCCTTAAGGAGGACGCAAGCATTACCCCAAGCGCAATGGCAGTGTCATCCACCGGAGACCCCCAAAATGCCTATACAGCGGGGCTAATATGCGCTAGAGAGCTTAACGCAATAGGCGTAAACTTTAACTTAGCGCCCGTGTTTGATATAAACTCCAACGAGGATAACCCCGTTATAGGCGTTAGAAGCTATGGAGATACTCCCGAAATAGTGTCTAAATACGCCTGCAATATGGCAAAAGGTTTAATAGACGGCGGCGTATATGCCTGCGCTAAACATTTCCCGGGGCATGGGGATACCAATGTAGACTCTCACCTTGGTTTACCTCGCATAGATAAAACAATGGAAGAGCTTATGGCTTTTGAGCTTGTGCCATTTATAAACGCAAGCAAAAATGGCATAAGCGGTATAATGTCTTCGCATATACTTTTCCCAAAAATAGAGGAGGATAATATACCCGCAACGCTATCATATAGAATAATGACAGAGCTTTTAAGAAATGTTATAGGCTTTAAGGGGCTTACGCTTTCAGACTGTATGCAGATGGCGGCGATTGCAAAGTTTTATGGAACAGTGCAGGGTATGCTTATGGCGCTAAAGGCAGGGGTGGATATAATATTTGCATCTCACGATACTGGTCTATGTGTTAAGGCGTCAGAGCTTATGCTGGAGAGCCTAAAAACAGGTGATATAGATAGAAAACAGTTTGATACTTCAACAAACCGTATACTTGAGTATAAGAAAGCTATGGAGAAATTACCACGCCAAAGCATCGATATAGTAGGCAGCATTGAGCATAGGGAAAAGGTTGCGGATATTTACGCAGCGTCTATCGCCCGCACAGGGGCTGAAATACCGAAACTTGGAGATAATCCCTACTTTGTATCCTGCCGCCCATTTGTTACTACACTTGTTGCAAACCCCGCGATAGGCGAAAACAGCCTTGCAGAGGATATGCAAAAAATATTTGGCGGCGATTATAGCCTTATGTCAAACAGCCCCGATAGTGCGGAGATAGAAACGCTTGTAAATAAAGCCAAGGGGCATAGCGTTGTTGTAGTTGGCAGCTATAACGCCCATATATATAAGGGGCAGGAGCAGCTTATACATGCCATGCACGCCCTTAATATACCTATGATAGTTATAGCGCTTAGAAACCCTTATGATGTAATGTACCTGCCAAAGGGTGTATGCGGCATAGCGGCGTATTCTTATAACGACAGCACAGTTAAAGCGCTGGTTGATATACTTAAAGGAAATAAAAAAGCCACAGGTAAAATACCGCTTAAAATGAAGGAGTAAATATGAAAATAGCAATAGCAAATGACCATGCGGCGCTTGAGCTTAAAAATGAGCTGCTTGTATACCTTGATAGCATAGGTGTTGAGTATGTAAACTTCGGTACAGATAGCAAAGACAGCGTAGACTACCCTATATATGCTTATAAAGCTGCAAATGCTGTAATAAGCGGGCAGTGCGATAGGGGAATACTGATATGCGGAACAGGCATAGGTATGAGCCTTGCTGCAAATAAAGTAAAGGGCATACGCTGCGCGCTTTGCTGCGAGCCTTACTCCGCCGCCATGGCAGTTACGCATAATAACGCAAATATGCTTGCTATGGGCGCAAGGGTAATAGGCGCTGAACTTGCAAAAACCGTAGTTAAAGCGTACTTAGAAAGCGATTTCCAAGGCGGAAGGCACTCAAGAAGGCTTGAGCTTATAGAAAGAATCGAAAAAGGACAGGAAATATAAAAGTAGCAAACTGTTTTTGCTTGCTACTTATTGTACGCACTATTTTTATTGTATTAGCAATATTAGAAAATTATAATTGATGCTTTACCCTGTCGTGCTCTTCAGCCCTTTTGCCGTTGTTGAAACGGTCTAGCGTGCCTACAAGATAGCCAGTTATGCGGCGAATCCTGTCAAAAGGCTTGGTTTGAAAAGTGTAGTCGATGTCAACAAAGTCCCCGTCTATATGTATATCCATATGGATAGGCTCTTTCCCGTAGTTCTGTTTTGCTCTTTCAATATATTGGTTGATTTCTTCCTGCGCCATAGTGCCGTTGCTTACCTGTACGCTACATGCCATGATTTTTTACCTCCTTTGTGTGTAATAGAATTATACCACATGTTGTGGTTCTGAAACAAGCAAAACACAAAATGTACAATTTTTGACAAGAAAATGCTCTCGTTGTATTATATCTTGGTTAGTTAAGGAGGTAATTATGTTAGAGTACAAGTTCGATGTGCAGCTCCTAATTGAAGGAGATAATTTAGACGAAAATGCAATTTCAAGGACGATTTCCCAAATCCCCGGGGATTGCCTTTTGTGCGTTGGTGATGATGAGATGTTAAAAGTACACTACCACACAAATGAGCCTTGGCATGTTTTAGAGGCATGCTCATGCTTTGGCGATATATGCGATATTGTAGTTGAAAACATGCAGCGCCAAGCTGAGGGTCTAAACGGCTAATCGAAAGGAAATACTATGCAAGTATTATTTTCCGCAATAATGGGGATAGTGCAGGGCTTGTCGGAGTTTTTGCCTATTTCATCAAGCGGTCATCTGTTACTAGCTGAAAGGCTACTAAGCCTAGTAGGTTATGATGTATCCTCATCTAAAAGCCTTATGATTATGCTGCACATGGGCACTCTGCTTGCGGTGGCAGCAGTGTTTATTAAGGATTGGCTAAATATGCTGCGCCACCCTATTAAGGATAGGACGCTGCTTCTACTATTCCTAGCATCGCTGCCTGCGCTTTTTGCTGTACTGCTCTTGGGGGATTTTATAGACTCCACTTTTACTGGCTGGTTTTTAGGACCCGCATTTTTAATAACTGCGCTGTTTTTAGTTTTGGCGGAGTATATAAGCCGCAAAAACAAAAAGCCAAGCGATGAGGTAGACCTTAAAAACGCTGGCGCTATGGGATTATTCCAAGCGGTTGCGCTATTGCCGGGGGTTAGCAGGTCTGGCTCAACGCTGCTAGGCGGTTTAATATCAGGGCTTTCAAGAAGGACAGCTGCTAAATTCTCTTTTCTAATGAGCGCGCCTGCTATACTTGGCTCATTCTTAGTTGAACTTAAAGATGTATTTGAAAGCGGCAACACCGCTACGCTTTTCAGCTTTGATATACTTGTAGGTACTGCCTTTGCGGCGGTTTCAGGCTTTTTTGCCATACGCTATATGCTGCGCCTTATAGAAAAAATAAGCTTTAACAAGTTTGCTATATATGTTGCGATAGTCGGCATAATTACTATTATTTTTCAGTTAACGGGTTTTGCGGGCTTCCCGCCCATAATGCAGTAAGGAGGATATATTGATTACCCTGCCTATTTCAAGCCCCATACTTGGGTTACTATTTTTATTTGCATTTGCTATTTGCTTCATACTTTTTTATAGGTTCAGCAACTTCCTGCCGCTGGATAGGGGGAGGGAGCTCGCCTTTGACGGCGATGCCTCAAAGGGCAAGAGGACAAGCGCGGGTATATTATTCGTGCTACCTGTGTGCATACTATCTGTAGTGTTTTTTAGGCTTTCAATTGAAAGCTACCTTTATTTATTGCTTATCATTATGGAAATGTTAGCAGGTTATCTGGATGACAACTCCAAAAAACCTTGGGGGGAGCTTAAAAAAGGGCTAATAGACCTTTTTATTGCCTGCCTTGGAGCATATGTATTTATATATTTTAACAATACACCTTTTATGTTCCCCGTGCTTGGCTTTAGCTTAACTCTGCCGCCAATAATAGTATTTGTTTTTGCCGTTGCGCTTATATGGGGAAGCATAAATGTAACAAATATATGTGATGGGGTAGATGGCTTAAGCTCCAGCCTAGTAAGCATGTGCCTTGTTTTCTTTTTTGCTGCTTCCAATAAAATGTATACCATGGAGGATTTTAGTCCTGTAACAACGCTCTTCCTTGCGGGTGTGCTTGCGTATTCCTGCTTTAACGCTTCCCCAAGTACGCATTTAATGGGGGATGCGGGTTCTAGGGCGCTAGGCGTGCTTATAGCAATAACAGCGCTTAAAAGCGGAGCGCCGCTTCTGTACATACCCTTTGCGATTTCTATTATACTTGATGGAATATCAAGCTTGCTTAAACTAACTGTGCTTAGGGTAACTAAATACAAGTCATTCATGCGCAATATACGCACACCGCTTCACGACCATGTGCGCGATAATATGGGTTTTTCAGACACTCAAACTGTGCTTCGCTTTTCAGTTTTACAGCTTGTAATATCCATTTTCTTCTATATGCTTATATAATATTATACCGCAAAAACAACCCACAAAAAACGGGCTGCCACACGACAGCCCGTTAATTTTTAGCTATTAATCTATTATAGCCTCTTTATCTATTATTATTTCGCTTTCATCTGTCCAGCTTTTTACTGCGTTTTCGTAGGTTTCATCCTGCTTTTTCTTGAGCAGGTCAGCTTTTATATCCTCTTGTACTTTTGCTAGCTCTATTGCGCCCTCTTTTACATCGGCGGAATAGTACACTATATAGAAGCCATACATGCCTTTGGCGGGCATGGATACATCGCCTATGTTTTTAAGCCCCATAGCGGCGTCCATGAATGCGATGTCAAAATCGTCGAAGCCTTTTCTTACAGCATAGCCTTCTTGCGGCATACCGGTGTCCTCATTGTATTCTTGAGCCAGCGTATCAAAATCCTCACCTTCTACAAGGCGGTCGTATATGCCCTGAGCTTTTTCATTTATTGCTGCATAGCCTTTTTCAAGCGCGGTTTCAAGGTCATCCTCAGCTTGGGATTTTTCGTCCTCAGCAGTTTCAAGCGCTTTTTTAAGCTCCGCCTTTTTGTCGTTAAGCTCCTGAATTTCTTCAGGGGATAGCCCTTCTTCTTTAAGCGCTTCTTCGTTTGCGTTATATGCGCTTTCAGCTTGGGTGAAAGCGTTTTCCTTGTCGGATAGTACACCCCTTGCGGTGTCTATTTCAGTTTGGTTTTCTTCAAGGAATTTTACTAGTATTTGCTTTACCATGCGGTAGCCTGCGGGGGCATAATAGTTAGTTTGCCTGTTCATAAGAGCTCTGCCGTATTCGTTGGGGTTTTCTTTTGCAAGAGCCTCGTCACGGGCGACGAAGGAATCATACTCCGCCTTTATTTCTTCGGCAGTTACGCTTACATCCTTTATGGCTTCCTGCCTTAGTTTATCCATTATTAATGTGTTTTTAAACCTATCATTTTCTTCTTCCTTGCTGTAGCCTTCGGCTATTGCTTTTTCTTCAAGGGCTTTTTCAAGCTCATCGCCTTCAAGCTCAGTTTCCGCAAAGAAGCGCGATTTCATACCGTTTTTAATATTGTTCCAGCTGTTTTCAGTGTCTTTTTCAAGCTGCTTTATATCTTCTTCGCTAAGCACATCAAGCTGCAATTTGGCTGCCTTCTGCTTAAGCACGGTATTTCTAACAATATCGTCTATGGTGGTATCCCTTATTTCCTCCTCGCTAACAGCGGGGGCTTGCATACCATAGCTTTGGTAAAACACCTCAAGCTTTTTTTGCATCTCAATGTTGGCGTTAAGCTCTTCCATGAAAGCTTTTTTGTTCATCTCCTCACCATTAACGGTGATTACAATGCGCGCGCCGTCAACCTCGGGGTCTTTAACAACCAGCGTACAGCCGCTGAGCATAACACAGACTAAGATTAGGCTGATAAGCCTTAGTTTTTTCATAATAAGCACTACCTTTCCTATCATCACGGCAATTGCCGACAACGAAAAATATTATACATTATTAGGGCGTTTTCGTCTAGCGTTGCGGCTTATTAAATGCTTTGCTATAATATATGGGTGATTGGAAAGGGGTAAGATGATACAGTATTTTTGCAGGCGCTGTCAGCGCCCGGGACCTACACCTACCTGCGCCGCTTGCGGCAAGAGCATACCTGCAAGCAGCGTATGTAATGTATGGGAAATGAGAGCTCTCCCTATTATGCAGAGGGAGAATATATTTTTTGTTTTCAGGCTTATGCTATCCGTTGTACTGCTTGTGTTTTTAGCTATGCTAGCTATAGAATTTATATTCAGCTCAGGCGTAGATTCCATAAGCATATTTTTAACAAGCTCCGGCGTATTGCCGCAGCTTTTATACCTGTTTTTTGGCGGAGTAGTTTTTTGCTTGATAATATTGCTTCTCCAAGGCGATGAAACCGTTCAATGCCTTATAGAGCCAAAGGGTGTGCTTAAACGCACGTGGATAAAGCCAAGCCGCCTAAAATGCGCAACCCGACTTATACGCTTTGATAAGCATAACATATTATTGAATGCGGAAAATATACCCTTTTTGCTTGCCCATGAGGAATACTTAGCCTTTCCCGATGTAAAGCGTTATGCGCTTTATCCCCGCAGCCAAAGGGTAAAACTGTACCGCCCTTACGCGTTTTTATTTATGTATTTCAAAGTGCCAAGGGATAGCTGGGATGAAGCTGCGGATATGATAGCTTCAAAGCTTAAGAAACTCGGATGATTTTTTGCATTTTGCCGAATAATCTTTTATAATTATCCGGTTGAATACTCAAGGGGGATGTGGTGACAATCTTACTTCTATGTATATTATTCGGCTATACCGCAAAGTTAAAAACTGAAGGAGCAATTCTATGATTATAACATTAACCTTAAACACAGCGCTTGATAAAACCCTTGTTATGGATGAACTACATGTAGGCAAGGTAAACAGGGTAAAATCCATAAGGCGAGATGCTGGCGGCAAGGGGCTGCTTGTATCAAAAACGCTAAGCGCTCTAGGTTCTGAAAGCGTTGCGCTTGGTATAGTTGGCGGCAGCATAGGGCATTTTATACTATCCCAGTTGGATGAGCTTGGTATAGCAAATGACCTTGTTGAAGTAAACATGGAAACCCGCACCAACCTTAAAATAATAGATAATAAAAACGGAACCTACACCGAAATAAATGAACCAGGCGCGCTGCTGCATAATATGGTTATAGAAGAGGTGTTCTATACCCTTCAAAGCCATGTAAGGCAAGGGGATAGCGTTGTGCTTGCGGGCTCTCTGCCCGAGGGCTGCAGGGAAGATATTTACGCTGATATGATATCCCACTGCAAAGCTGAGGGCGCTAAAGTGTACCTAGATACAGAGGGCGAGCCCCTGCGCCTTGGCATAGCTAGGAAGCCTTTCATGATAAAGCCCAACAAGTTTGAGCTTGCAAGCCTCTGCTCCTGCGACCCGGAAGACGATATAGCCCTGCTTGCCGAAGCTAAACGCCTTGTAAGTACGGGTATAGAGTATGTGCTGCTATCGCTTGGCGCACTTGGGGCAATTTTTGTATCAAAAGATTTTACTTTAAGGGCAAGGGGTTTAAGCGTGCCTGTTGTAGGAAGGTCCGGCGCGGGCGATGCTATGACAGCTGCCATGGTAATGTCAATGGAAAAAGGGCTTTCTCCCGAGGAATGTCTGCGCTTCGCGGTTGCAAGCGCAAGCGCTAAAATAATGGTTGCGGGTACCCAGCCGCCCGAGATAGAAACCGTTGAGGAATTATTGCCCAAGGTAGTGATTACAGATATGAAAGGGCTGTAATAGCCAAAACTGTAAAAATATTGCTTAAATATTGACATAGATTTATAAAGAGTTTATACTCAAGCAAGTAAGATAAATGATTATCGTGTATGTTATTTGAAAGGAGATCAATATGTATAATACTAACTTAAAGCGTGTACTTAGCCTATTGCTTGTATTATGCTTTTTCGTGTCTGTGCCTTTTGTGTATTCAGAAAGCAAAGTGAAGTGCCCATCAGATCAGCATGATTGGGGGGAAGGGTGGAAAACTACCACTCCTGCAACTTGTGCTAAAGAGGGTACAGAAACACGAATATGTACTAAATGTGATGAAGAGGAAACAAGACCTATTCCCAAATTACCCCATCAATGGACCACAAGCGAAAATGATGGTTGGCAAATAAGTCTTACTAATTGTGAGGAAGGCGGCAGTAGAACTCGCGCATGTTTAAACTGTTCAGAGAAACAAACTGAACCTATAGCCCCTCGTCCGCACAATTATGAATTTAAAGGTTATAGTGCAACGAATCCACCTAGATGTAAGGTTAAAGGTGATGCAATATATGAGTGTACAATCTGTCATCATAAAAAAACGGAAGAAGTAGAGCTAGAGCATGAATGGGGTAATTGGATAATTGACCCTGAACCTACATGTAAAAAACCAGGTTCTAAGTATCGCTTGTGTGTGAGACCTGGTTGCAATGGAAAAGATGGTCCTTATGATGTTGCACCATACGGTGGACCAAATCAGGCACAAGGACATAGTTTCGGACCTTGGGAAGATGATCCCGATCACCCGCCTACATGTCAGCAAAAAGGTAGGAAAATTCGTAAGTGCACTATATGCGGTAGAACTGAAAGCAGAGAAACAGAATTTGGAAAACATGTAGCAAAAACAGGCACTACAAAGGGTAAGGGGGGTAAAAAGCTTTCTTTCTCTTGGTATGCAAAACCCGAACCTTCTCTAGAGAGAAAGGGTAGAAAAGTTCAGATATGCAAATACTGTAATAAAGTAATGAAAAGCCAAGAATACGCACCTGACAACTACCACTATGATATACCTGTATACGGTTTTGGTCCCATGGCGGGAAGCGTAAGCACTGCGCTTGCAGGCTCTATGGAAAGGCTTATACCAGTAGACCTTGCTACCCCTGGCGAAAAGTATTATGCGCTTGTATCTCAGGATAATAAACTTATAGGGCAGATAATAGTAGGCGTAACAGAAGGCTCTCTATCTGTAAACTACCGCACTAGCGACCCCGCGACTGTAGTTAAACAGGCTATGTTCTACTTCTACCCGAGCGCCGCAAGTATGACATTGCAGGATTTGAACGACCCCACAAAGGCGTATCAGTTTGGGCAGGCTCTACCTGTAGGCGGGCTTACAAGCTGTGTAATATCCCCAAGGCTTATAGTCAACTACGATTCTGACAATCCCGGCAACCGTGTGTTCAATGAGGCGGGGCTATATATAGATGGAACGAGCAACAACTCTATGGTACTTCAGGAGATGACAAGCCAGCTTATATACGGCTTTGCTCCCGCTCCCGCGCCTGAAGCTCCCGCTCCCGAGGCGGAACCTGCAGCTGTTGAGGCAGCTCCCGCTGCGCCCGCAGCGGACTCTGGTCAGGATGTAGTACCGGCTGCGCCTCCCCAGCAGGTAGTACCTGTAATACCCGGAAACTAATTTCAAAAAAACTTCGCCCCTTATGGGGCGTTTTTTTGTGTAAATAGGTATTGCTGTGGTATAATCCTTTAGCCGAAAGGTAAAATACAGGAGGTATAGATGTTAATATTAGAAAACATTTCATGGTCAGTACCGGAAAAAAATAATATACTGCATGATATAAACCTAAAAATCCCGCATGGCAAGCTTACTGTTGTAACAGGCCCTAATGGCGGCGGCAAAACTTCGCTTGCTAAGGCTATTGCGGGTCTACTGCCCAGTGTAACAGGCAAAATAACATTTAAGGGTAAGGATATTTCTAACTTAAATGTAACCGAAAGGGCAAGAGAGGGCATTAGCTTTGCTTTCCAGCAGCCTGTGCGCTTTAAGGGTATTACTGTTCGTAGAATGCTAAACCTTGCGGCGGGCAGGGAGCTTAGCTTTGAAGAAATATGCGACCTGCTTGGCAAGGTGGGTTTATGTACTATGGATTATATAGACAGGGAAATTGATTCCAGCCTTTCAGGTGGAGAAATAAAGCGCGTTGAAATAGCAACAGTACTTGCGCGCGGAACCACTTTTAATATATTTGATGAGCCTGAAGCGGGTATAGATATATGGTCTTTTAATGGACTGGTAAATGTGTTTAAGCAGCTAAAAGGCACAAGCAGCCTTATGATAATATCCCACCAGGAGAGGATACTTGAAATCGCCGACGATATAATAGTAATTGCAGATGGTATGCTTAGAACAAGCGGCACACGCGATGAAGTGCTGCCCTCGCTGCTTGAGGGCGAAATATTGGGGCTATGCCCCGTAGGAGCGAAAGCTGTATGACAAATTTAAACGATGTTACAAAAAAGCTGCTTAGAGCCGTATCAGGCTATGAAGATAAAGAATTTGAAGGCGCCTACAACATAAGGCAGGATGGAGAATGCGCTGGAAGAAAATGCACTGATAATATTAAAATTATCGCTAGAAAAGACGGCAAATCCGGTATAGAAATACATATAAAACCCGGCACAAAGGGAGAGAGCGTATATATACCCGCATGTGTGAGCCGCGGCAATATAAAGGATATTACATATAACGACTTTTTTATAGGAGAAGGCGCAGATGTCACAATAATTGCAGGCTGCGGCGTGCATAACGAAAGCGATAGTGAGGCATCTCACCATGGCATACACCGCTTTGTTATGGAAAAAGGCGCAAAGGCAAGCTATATAGAAAAACACATTGGCACAGGCAGCAGCGATAGGAATAAGCGTATAGACCCCATTACAGAGCTAGAGCTTAAAGAGGATTCCTACCTGTTTATGGATACCGTGCAGCTTGGCGGTGTAGATTCTACAGACAGAAAAACCATAGCTACAGTAGCCAAGGGCGCAAAGCTGGTTGTACATGAAAGGCTTATGACTGATGGTGAAGATACAGCCGTGACAGATTTTGTTGTAAATTTAAAAGGCGAGAACAGCACCGCAGAGATTATATCCCGCTCTGTTGCAAGGGGAAAATCAAAGCAGAAATTTATATCCCGCCTAATAGGCGAAAATGTATGCGTTGGACATAGCGAGTGCGATTCGCTTATAGCTGATGAAGCTACAGTATTTGCAGAGCCTGCGCTTGAAGCTATATCACCCGATGCCGAGCTTATACACGAAGCCGCCATAGGCAAAATAGCGGGGGAACAGCTACTTAAGCTGTGCACTTTGGGGCTAACTCAGGAAGAAGCTGAAAGGGTTATAATAGACGGCTTTTTAAGCTGATATACTCATTTGATTGAAATCTAAAAAAGCCGCACAGTTCATTGTACGGCTTTTTGGTTTTTTAATTTTGTTTATTAGTTTCCACATTCTATTGATATTTCGTTAAATAGACCAAGCAGCTTGTCAACGCTTAAATCGCATTTGGCGCTACCTGCGGCGTCAAGTACTATATCGCCATCGTGCATCATAAGTAATCTATCCCCGTATTCAACCGCGTAGCGCAGGTTATGCGTTACCATTATAGTTGTAAGCTTCCTTTCCCTAACAAGCTTTTCAGTTAGCTGCATAATTACATCTGATGTCTTAGGGTCTAGCGCGGCGGTGTGTTCGTCAAGGATTAGAAAGTCTATATCCGTCATGGTTGCCATAATAAGCGCAAGCGCCTGTCTTTGTCCGCCGGATAGGCTTCCGCAGCGCTTGGACAGCATATTTTCAAGACCTAGCCCTAATTGGCTTAGCATAGCTTTGTATGTATCTATGCGCTTTTTATCTGCATATGGGGTTAGGTTCATGTGCTTGTTTTTGGCGTCAAACAAACACAGGTTTTGAAGCACAGTTAAATTGGCGCAACTTCCAAGTGCGGGGTTTTGGTATATCCTGCCTATGCGTTTGTTGCGTATATGTTCTTTAGTGTATGTAATATCGCTGCCGTCTATAAGTATTTTGCCCTTTTCAACGCCTATAGAGCCGCATATTATGTTTAGCATACTCGTTTTACCGGAGCCGTTGCTGCCTACAACCGATACAAAGCTCTCTTCCTCTATTGAGAGGGAAAAATCTTCAAACAGGCAAAGCTCGCGAACCGTGCCGGGGTTATAGGTTTTGTGTATGTTTTTAAGCTCAAGCATGTTTTTTATTCCCTCCCTTTTTTAGGCTTTCTATACCTAGTATGCCAAGGAATAATAAGGCGGTTACAAGCTTCATATCGCCGGGCTTTAAGCCAAGCACTATCGCAAGCGTGTAGCATAGCTTATATATTATAGCCCCTATAAGTACGGCGAGGGTAGAATAATCCCTCTTTGCGCTGCGAAATAGCGTTGTGCCTATTATTACAGATGCAAGCCCTAAAACTAGAGTACCTGTACCCATGCTTGCCTCAAACAGGCGCTGCTGCTGGCATAGTATGCCGCCGCTTAGCGCAACTAATGAGTTTGCTATTACAAGACCCCATATTTTAACATTGCCCTTGTCCCTTGCAAGGGAAGTTACTACCTGTTCATTGTCTCCGGTTGCTCTAAGCAAAAGCCCAAAGCGGGTGCTGAAAAACGCGTCAAGCAGCAGTTTTATAAAAAGCGCAATAACAAGCGATACTATAAGCGAGCTGGTGCCTTCTGGTAGAGAATTAGCTAGCGAATTGTTTCTAAAAAGCGTAACGGCGTTTCGGGGTATGGTAAGAAGTGAGTTGCCGTCTGCTATACGAAGGTTTATAGAATATAGCCCTGTCATAACAATAACGCCGGAGAATAAATCCCTAACCTTTAGTTTTACATTTATAAGCCCCGTCGCAAGCCCCGCCAGTGCGCCGGCTAGCATAGCCCCTAAAAGGCATATTACGGGGTTTATACCCCTAAGGAGCATGGCTGTAGAAACCACGCCCCCTAGGGGAAAAGTGCCGTCAACGCTTAAATCGGGAAAGTCAAGTATGCTGTATGTTATGTATATCCCAAGGGCTAGTACGCCGTATATAAGCCCCTGCTCTATGCTTGACGGCACTGAATTTACAAATGCCTGCAAAATATCCATGAAATTCTCCTAGTCTACTATGGTTGCCCTTTGTAGCAGTTCTTCAGGTACAGTTATCCCAAGCTCTTCAAGCTTAGCGGAGTTAATATACAGCTTGTTGTCTAGTATTATTTTATAGGGAATGGTGTTTGCGTCTTCGCCATTTAATACCATAGCTGCCATATCGCCTGTGTGGTTACCAAGGGCTATATAGTCTAGCCCCTCTGCTGCCACGCAGCCTACTATAACCTGTTCCACTTCGCTGCCGAATACGGGTATTTTAGCTGCGTCCGCCTGCTCAAGCAGCACATCTAGGTATTGCACTACTGTATTATCAAGCACCATGCTTATGCAATCGCACTTGGATATTAGCCCCGGTACTGCAAGCGCTATCTCGCTGCCGTTTGAAACGGTGGTAACTACAACATCAAAGCCGTATTTTGGAGCAAGCTCCTCATACATTTTTACCTGTACTGCGCTATTCGCTTCGCCCACTGTGTACATAAGCCCAAGGGTTTTGGCTTCGGGGAGGAGCGCTCTCATCATAATGAGCTGGTCTTCAATTGGCAGCGTGTCGCTTGTGCCTGTTACTTTGCCTATGTTTTTGCCGTTTTCATCAGCCAGTCCTGCGGCGCTAGGGTCTGATACGGCGCAGTAAATTACCGGTATTTTGTCATCAAAGGTGTTGGCGCATATAGCAGCCATGGGTGTAGCTATTGCGCATACAAGGTCATAATTTGCGGCAAGGAAACTGTCTGCAATCTGCGATGCCAGCCCCATATCCGATTGGGCGTTTTGTACCTCTATTGTGATGTTTTTGCCTTCTATAAAGCCGTGTTCCGCAAGCCCCTCAATAAAGCCTTCCCTGCAGTTGTCAAGTGAGCCGTGCACTGCAAACTGCGCTATACCTATGCGGTAGTTTTCTTCTGCTGATACACTTGTAATTAATGCGATTAGTAAGATTATTGCTACAAAAAACCTATATTTTTTCATGATATTTTCCTTCCTTTTTTTAAAATAATTTAATATTTACTTTAGGGAAACCTTTCCACATACAAGCTCTGATAAGCATGATTACCTCCCTTAAACAAATCCGCCCCGGCAATTTTGCCGAGGCGGAGAAAAATCTACGCGGTACCACTCAACTTTAGGCTTACGCCCACTCTCTCCATATGCTAACACATATGCCGCCATGCTAACGGGTGCGGATCCCGTGCTGCCATACTATGCTTCCTGCAGCCCCTCAGGAGCCCATTCAACCGGTATCGCCACGCCGCCTTGCACCATATAGCGGCTCTCTTTAGAGACTTAAGACCGGAATACTATCCTCCCTCAACGGTGTAACTGAATGATACAATTTGATCGCGTGCTTTGTCAATTCTTTTTTGTTTTTAGTTTGTATTTTGTGTGTGCATTGCACAAAGCGCGATATACTCTATACTTATAAAGTGTTATGGTAAATATTCTTTATTGATGGTATAATGCACTCAAAGAAAGGAGCGTATGCATCTATGGAAGCCGGTGCCTTAGGCATCCACATATTTTTACAGGCGCTGCTGTTTATACTATCAGGGCTTACACAAGCGGCAAACATTGCCTTAAACACATTAAATATAAGCAAGCTTAAGAGGGACGCTATGGCGGAGGACAGGGTTTCCCAACGCTTAGGCGAGGAAATAGATAAGCTGCGTAATGTACCTAGCCCGCTTGAGGTGGCGCTGGCGTTTATGTTTTCATTGCTATCAGCTTCGTTTACAATAAGCTATGGCGCTATGCTCTCAAACGCTATTTGCGGTGCGTGGGGGGCGAATGTATCACCAAGGCTAATTAGCGCTGTTTCTTATATTATAGTGCTTTTTGTTCTTTGCTTTATATTTATGCTTTTTTCAATAGCGTTGCCTAAGAAAATAGTGCGCACAAAGGCTGAGGATACGGCGAAATCTCTTTTGGTCTTTATTAGACTTATAAACGCTTTGTTTAACCCAATGGCAAACCTATTGTCAAACCTATCTTCTGGTATATCCCGCTCAGCAGGTGTAGACCCTGATGCGGATGTAGAGCAGGTAACTGAGGATGAAATACGCATGATGGTAGATGCCGGCGAAGAAAAGGGCGCGATAGAGGAATTAGAGCGCGACCTTATTGAAAATATATTCGAGTTTAACAACATGACGGCAGAAGAGTGCATGACACACCGCACCGATATGCAGAGCATATACATAGACGATACTGAGGAAAACATACTTGAGAGCATAAAAACGACGGGCTTTTCGCGTTTCCCCGTATATCAGGACGATTTAGACCATATAATAGGTGTAATCACTACCCGCGATTATCTGATTAATTTAACTAGAGAAAAGCCTAAGAAGCTTAGAAACTTACTGCGCCCCGTGCGCTTTGTGCCTGAAACCGTGCGCGCTGATGTGCTTTTCCGCAGTATGCAGGAGGATAAGATACATATGGCGGTTGTGGTGGATGAATACGGCGGCACAAGCGGCATAATAACCATGGAAGACTTGCTTGAAGAAATCGTAGGCAATATATACGATGAGTATGATATTCAAGAGCAGATGGATATTATCGAAAAAGGAAAGGGCGTATGGGGGGTATCCGGCGGTACGGATATAGAGCAGTTTAACAAGGTTACAGGCTTTGAACTGCCAATTGACGAAGAATATGACACCATAGCGGGCTTTATATTGGATAACCTTGGAGCTGTGCCGGAAGACGGTAGCAGACCGAGGGTAGAGCTTGAAGGGCTTATATTTCAAGTTGAAAAGGTATGTGACAGGCGCATAGAATGGGTGGAGGTAAGACATATTGAAATATGATGTAATTATAGTAGGCGCGGGTCCTGCAGGCTGCTCCGCGGCGCTTACCGCAAGGCAGCGCAACCTTAAAACGCTTGTTTTGTATAATGCGGAGGGTGCTATGGAAAAGGCACACCGTGTTGATAATTATCCCGGAATGCCAAATGTTAGCGGCAAGGAATTTGTTAAAATTACAAGGGAGCAACTGGTAGAGGCAGGCGCTGAGCTTAGAAAAGGTCTGGTTCAAAAGATAATGCCTGTGGGCGGAAGCTTTTCCTGCCTTGTTGAAAACGATATATATGAGGCAAGCAGCATAATACTAGCCTGCGGCACTGCAAGGGTTAAAACCCTTAAAAACGAGGAAGAGCTCCTTGGACAGGGCGTAAGCTACTGCGCTACCTGCGACGGTATGTTTTACAGAGGTAAAACTGTAATCGTGGTAGGTGCAGGCGGTGAATCCGTAGAAGAAGCGAACTATCTGGCTGAATTAGCTACGGTTAAATATTGCCCTGAAAGAAAGCATGATATTTCCGGGCTTAATGATAGTATAACTGTAATAGACGACAAACCTCTATCAATAGAAAAAAGTGCTGAGGGTATGAAGCTTGTATGCGATAAGTCGGAGCATGTGGCAGATGGAATATTCGTAATCCGTCCCGCGATTGCGCCTACACAGCTTTTGCCTGAGCTTGAAGTAAAAGATGGAAGCGTATATGTAGATAAGGATATGGCAACCAATGTCAAAGGCGTGTTTGCAGCGGGAGACATGGTAGGACAGCCCCTTCAGGTTGCAAAGGCAACAGGGGAAGGGAATATAGCCGCGCTATCTGCCGCCAAATACATAAAGCAGGCAGAAAATGATTAGAAAACTTAGGGTATTACTTTTTGTATTATTGCTTGCTTGCAGTATTATATCTGTATACGCTGAAAGTGGCGGGCTTAATATAAGCTTTAAGGAAATTAGCGAGGAATACAAAAAAGAAGACACCCTTATATACGATTATTATTGTAAATATCCCTTTATAGAGGGCGACAGCCCCGTTGCTGAAAGCATAAACTATTATTTTGTAGGTGCTATAAACGAGATGACGGATTTGCTGCTTCCCATGTATGCGGAAGATCCTGATATGGCAAAAAGCGCGGATAACTATATACACCAAGTATACGAGATATGCTGTAATAACGGGCGCTTCTTTTCAACAAGGATGTTGCAGGAGCAAAAGCTTGACGGTATAGTCAAAAAAAGCGTGTATTCGCAGGTGTTTGATGTATCCGGTGAATATGCAGGCGAAACCCTTACATTAAGGGGTGTACTTACAGAGGTTGGGGATAGCTCAGAGCAAATAGCAGCTCTTGTGCTAAGAGATATATGGAGTAAAATAGAGCCTGAAATAAGCAAGCCTAACTCCCCTTGGCATGAAGATTTGTGCTTTGAGACATTCTCGCTTGATTTTTACCCCGAGGAGCATTACTATGCAGATGAAGATTCAAATGCCGTGTTCTACCTGCAACCTAATATATTTAGAAATGACGGCGAAATAGTTACATTTATTTATAGCCGCCAAGATATAGAAAATTTAATAAAGGAGGAAGAAACACTATGATGGATGCATTAGTAAAGGCAGCCCCTGAAAAGGGCTTAAAACTCATGCAAGTTGAAAAACCAAAATGTGGTCCAAACGATGTACTTATAAAAATCAACAAGACTGCCATATGTGGAACCGACCTGCATATATATAACTGGGACGCTTGGAGCCAAAAGCATATAAAACCGCCGCTTGTTATAGGGCATGAATATGTGGGCAGGATTGCGCAGGTGGGCGAAAATGCAAACGGCTTTAAGATAGGCGATAAGGTTTCAGGGGAAGGGCATATAGTATGCGGTCATTGCCGCAACTGCCGCGCGGGTAATGGTCAGTGGTGCCATGCAACCGAAGGAGTAGGCGTGCAGCGCAGCGGTGCGTTTGCGGAATATCTGTGTATACCCGCATCAAACTGCATACCTATTTCGGAGAAACTGCCGGATGATATTGTATCTTTCTTCGACGCCTTTGGTAACGCCACGCATACCGCCCTTATGTTTGATGTGGTGGGTGAGGATGTACTTATAACGGGCGCCGGTCCCATTGGTATTATGGCTGCTGCCATATGCAATAAAAATGGCGCAAGAAATGTAATAATAACCGATATTAATGACTATCGTCTTGAGCTTGCTAAAAAGCTTGGCGCTACTGCAACAGTAAATGTTACAAGAGATTCACTTGAAAAAGTAATGAAAGAACACCATATGGTGGAGGGTTTTGATGTAGGGCTTGAGATGTCAGGCGCAGCATCAGCGCTAAACCAAATGATAAGCAATATGCGAAACGGCGGAGCGATTGCGCTACTCGGTCTTTTTGGCGACAAACAGCCAACGCTTGACATGGATGAAATAATACTTAAAGGCCTTACCGTAAAAGGCATATATGGCAGGCGTATGTATGAAACATGGTATAAGATGGGCGCTATGGTTGAGGCGGGGCTTGATTTGAGCCCGCTTATTACACATCGTTTCCATTATACTGAATTTCAAAAAGCCTTTGATATTATGAACACAGGCAACAGCGGAAAGATTATACTAGATTGGAGCAAATAATATGAAAAAAGCGCTTAATTATTATAATGAAATACTTGAAGAGATAAAAAAATCCGGCACAGAGAAGGATGAGCGGATAATAACCACGCCGCAAAAATCAAGGATAGATACAACCAAAACAGATAATGTGCTTAATATGTGCGCGAATAACTACCTTGGTTTGTCTGACAATAAAAAGCTAATTCAAGCCGCTAAAGACAGCTACGATAAATGGGGCTTTGGGCTTTCCAGCGTGCGCTTTATATGCGGCACGCAGAGTGTACATAAGGAGCTTGAAAATAGGCTCGCTCATTTCTTAGGAATGGATGATGTAATACTGTATTCCTCATGCTTTGACGCAAATGGAGGTCTTTTTGAAACCATACTGGGCGAGGAAGATGCTGTTTTCTCTGATGAGCTCAACCATGCTTCAATAATAGATGGTGTAAGGCTATGCAAGGCAAGGCGCTATCGTTATAAAAATAGTGATATGGCTATGCTTGAAGAACAGCTTAAAGAAGCGCAGGATGCCCGTATACGCTTAATTGCCACTGACGGCGTGTTCTCCATGGACGGCTATATTGCAAAGTTGCCAGAAATATGCGACCTTGCGGATAAATACGATGCCCTTGTAATGGTTGATGATAGCCATGCAACAGGCTTCATGGGCAAAAATGGCAGAGGTACTCACGAACATTGCGGCGTTATGGGAAGGGTGGATATTATAACCAGTACATTCGGTAAGGCGCTTGGCGGTGCGTCAGGCGGCTTTACAGCTGCAAGGCAGCCTATTGTAGACCTTCTAAGGCAAAGGTCAAGACCGTATTTGTTCAGCAACTCAGTTGCCCCTGCAATATGCTCAGCCACACTTGCAACGCTTGATTTACTTGAAGAAAACACCAACCTTCAGGACAAGGTGCACGAAAACACTCGCTACTTTAAGGAAAAACTTCAAAGCCTAGGCTTTGATGTGCTTCCCGGCGAGCACCCGATAACCGCGGTAATGCTATATAATGCGCATGTAGCGCAGGAATTTGCCGAAAGAATGCTTAATGAAGGCGTGTATGTGGTAAGTTTTTCCTTCCCTGTTGTGCCAAAGGAAAAGGCGCGCATAAGGGTGCAGATAAGCGCTGGTCACTCAAAAGAGGATTTAGATTTTGCCGTAAGCTGCTTTGAAAAAGTAAAGAAAGACATGAACATATAAAGAAAGGTCAACCATGACAGATAATAATATTAAAACCAAACCAATACTATATTCAGGCGTTCAGCCGTCAGGCGCAATTACTATCGGCAACTATATAGGCGCAATACGCAATTTTGTGCTTCTAAAGAATAGCTATCGCTGCCTGTTTTCCATAGTAGATTTGCATGCCTTAACAGTAAGACGGGAGCCTGCATTACTTAGGCGAAGGACTGTCGAGCTTGCCGCGCTATATATTGCCTGTGGGCTGGATCCTGAAGAAAACATAATATATTGCCAGAGCCATGTGCCGGAACATGCTGAGCTTTGTTGGATTCTAAGCTGTTATACCTATATGGGAGAGCTTAGCCGTATGACGCAGTTTAAGGCGAAAAGCGAAACAAATAGTGATAATATAAACGCGGGGCTATTTACATATCCCGTGCTCATGGCGGCGGATATATTATTGTATCAGTCGCAGCTTGTGCCCGTTGGCGCAGACCAAAAACAGCACCTTGAAATAACAAGGGATATTGCTCAAAGGGTTAACGCACTATATGGCGATGTTTTTGTAGTGCCTGAAATATACATGCCAAAAGAATCCGCGAAAATAATGAGCCTGAGTGACCCTGCAAGAAAGATGAGCAAGTCCGACCCTGAGGAAAGCTATATTTCGCTGCTCGATTCTCCGGACAACATACGCCGCAAGCTAAAACGCGCGGTAACGGATAGCGATACAAATATAGCCTATGATCCTGAAAATAAACCCGGCGTAAGCAACCTTATCACTATATATTCCGCGCTTTCAGGCAATAGTATAGAAGAAACGGTTGAGCATTTTAATGGCAAAGGCTATGGCGACCTTAAAAAAGAAGTAACAGAGCTTGTTATAGAGAGTTTAAAACCCATACAGGATAGATATAACGAGCTTATAAAGGACAAACAATATCTAAACGGCATACTTAAAAACAATGCCGAGCGTGCAGGTAATATTGCAAAAAGAACGCTGAAAAAGGTGTATAAAAAAGTAGGGCTTTATCAGCTGTAAGGAGATAGCTATGGATAATATGCCATTTAAGCTGAACAACGGAGAAGATAAAAAGTTAATAATATGGGATTGCCCTGTTCCTGCAAGGGCGGTAATGCTTATAATACATGGTATGTCAGAACATATTTGGCGTTATACAAGGCTTGCAAAGGCACTCAACAAATCAGGCATAATTGTTGCGGGCTTTAACCTAGCGGGGCATGGAGAAGAGCTATCCAAGGAAAACATAGGCATATTCGGTCCTGACGGCTGGAATAATATGATTGCTGATGTATCAAACGCCTATGATATACTTAAAAGCAAATATCCCGATATACCTCTTATTATGCTTGGGCACAGCATGGGAAGCTTTCTTTTAAGGTGTTATATTATGCGCTTTGAGGATAAATTGCCCGATATGCTTGTTTTAAGTGGTACCGGTTTTTATGGTAAAACAATTGTAAGGCTTGGGAGCTTGGTAGCGGGGCTTATGTCTATATTCACGGGAAAGGATAAGCCCTCTAAGCTTATTTCAAGTTTAGTTTTTCCAAAGGATAAGAAGGCGAAAACCGCCTTTGATTGGCTTAGCCGTGATGCATTTGAAGTGGAGCGTTATATCAAAGACCCTCTTTGCGGCTTTCCGTTATCTTCTGGTGCGTATAAGGATTTTTTCGGCGGTCTTATGGCTCTTACAAATGAAGGTTTAAATAAGGCTGCAAAGCCTAATATGCCTGTGCTGTTTATATCAGGCGAAATGGACCCTATAGGCAAGGGCGATGGAGTTAAAAAGGTAGCGAATAATTTTATTAAATCAGGCTACAAAAATGTGCATGTTAAGCTCTATCCTGAAGCACGCCATGAGCTGTTCAATGAATTAAACAGGGATAGCGTAACGGAAGAACTTACTATGTGGATAGATGATAACATAGAAAAGCTTAGCGAAGCTGCGCAGTAATAATATGATTATTGGCATAGGCGTTGATATGTGCAGCATATCACGCATGGAAAAGCTTACTGATAATAATCGTTTTGTGGAGCGTATATTTACTATAGATGAAAGAGCCTACGCTGAAAGCCGTGGGGTGTTTAAGGCTTCGTCATTCGCAGCTATGTTTGCAGCTAAGGAAGCCTTTATGAAGGCTATAGGCACGGGCATAGGTCCCGTGCCCTTTAATGATATAAAGATAATGCACAATGAGCTTGGCAAGCCTTATTATGTTTTACTGGGTAAAGCAGAAGATATGCAAAAGCAAATTGGAGTGAAAAGTACGCATTTAAGCATATCCCATGAGGGGGATATAGCTATCGCATTTGTAGTGCTGGAGGGTTAAAGTGAATTTTAGTATAAGCCCTGAATATATGAGAGCCTGGGAGCAGTATGCTTTTTCAAAGGGTGTGTCAAGTCTTTACCTTATGGAAAAAGCTGCGCGCGCCTCATTTGAAGCGATTAAAGGTATTATAGCTTATCCTCTTAAAGGTAAGCGCATACTTTTAGTATGCGGCAGCGGAAATAATGGGGGAGATGGTATTGCGCTTGCGAGGATGTTGGCGTATGAAAGCGCGGAAACCCATGTATATATAATTAAAGAACCCCGTACAGAAGATGCAAAATATAATACAAAAAAGCTAAAAAATACCAGTGCTACAATAATTGATAGCCCTAAATTTAATGATTATGATTTAATTGTTGACGCAATATTCGGAACAGGTCTAAGAGGCGGGGTAGAGGGTGAAGCGGCTCAAATAATAAATAGCATAAACACAAGCGGTGTAAAAGTGTTATCACTAGATATACCCTCAGGTATAGACGGGAATACTGGATATGCGGAGGGAGCTTTTATTAGAGCAAACTATACTATAAGCTTTCAAAAAGCCAAACATGGTCTCTTTTTTTCAAAGGAAGGTGCAGCGGGTAAAATAATAGTTGCTGATATAGATTTACCCAGCATATACATGCCGCAAATTACAAACTTACAGGACAGTGCGTTTATTATGCGACAGGAGGATTTTCTAAGCCTGCTTCCAAAGCGTAATCCATATAGCTATAAAGGGGATTTTGGCAGAGTGATGCTTTATGTAGGCAGCTTTGGAATGGCGGGTGCAGCGTCTATGGCAGCTCTAGCCTGCATAAAATCAGGTGCGGGGCTTGTATATGTATTATGCGAAGATAAAGTAGCTGAAATACTGCAAAACAGCGTACCAAATGCAATGTGCGTGCGTGAAAAACCCAAAAATATTAGCCTTTTTGCCCTAGGCTGCGGCATAGAAGAAAACGCTACTACTTGGGAAACCATACTTGAATTATTTGATGATACTATACCATCAGTATGGGACGCGGGCGCGCTTAATCTGCTGGCTAAAAATCCTATTAAATTAGGCGAAAGGGCTATAATTACCCCGCATATAGGCGAAGCTGCAAGGCTGCTTAATTGCAGTAATGAAGATATTCAAAAGGATATGTTTTCAGCCGCCCAAGAGCTGTATTTGCGTTTTGGCGCAAATGTATTGCTTAAGGGAAATAGTATGCTCATGTATGATGGCAAGGATTTTGCTATTCAACCTGGTGGCGTACCTGCGCTTGCAAAAGGCGGCAGTGGCGATGCGCTGCTTGGAATACTATCAGCTATATATGCTCAGCAAAAAGGTGAAAAGCCTTTGCTTGCTATGCAGCTTGCTTCTTATTGGCTTAACCTATCGGGCAGATATGTACAAAAAAAGCAGGGCAGTTATTCTCCTTCAACTATAGATATTGTAAATTATCTTGGCATGGCGCTAAGCAGAGTATAAAAAAACAGCGCGTGGTGTGCGCTGTTTTTTGAAGTATAATGATTACAGCAGTTTAAAGCGTTGCCAAATGCTTTGGTACTCGCTTTCATATTCGCCTATATCTTGGATAAATTCCGCGTCTTTCAGCAGCTCATCAGGTATATTAATTATAGGGCTGTTTTTAAACTCGTCAGACATAAGTTCAAGCGCGGCGGCATTTGGCGACATATAGTACTGCAGCTCTGCTATGCGTGCGCCTATTTTAGGCTCAAGCAGGTAGTTGAGCAATTTATGTGCGTTTTCAGGATGAGGAGCTTCTTTTGAAATTACCAAGCCATCTATTCCAAAGCCCAGACCTTCCTTTGGGTATACAACCTTAAGGTCTGGTCTTTCATTAAGCGCTATCATTGCAAATGAAGAGAAGATATAGCCAACTGAGCATTCGCCAGATATAAGGTCAAAATGCGGGCTGTCGTAGTTGAAAGAGCGTATATTGGGGCGCAGCTTTGCTAGTTTTTCTTCGGCTTGCTTTAATATTTCTTCGTCGGTAGTATTAAATGAATGCCCTAGCGTTTTTAGGGTAATGCCTATTATGTTACGGGCATCGTCTATCATAACGATGGAGTCGTTAAGCCTTTCATCCCAAAGGTCCTCATAGCCGGTGATTTCAAAGTCAACAACTGCGGGGTCGTATAGTATAACCGGCGTACCTGCTGTGTAGGGTACAGTATACTCGTTGTTTTCGTCGTAGTATTTGTTTAAGTACCCTTCGCCTATGTTTTTATAATTGGGCAGTAAATCCTTGTTGAGTTTATACAACAAATCATCCTTGCGGAGAGTGTTAAGGGCATAATCGCTTGCGAGTATTAAATCGTACTCGCCTGGGGTGCCTTGAACCTTTAATAGCATTTCTTCGTTGGCATTAAAAGTGGAATAGTTTACCTTAATACCGGTGTCATTGGTAAATTCTTCAAGCGTTTGTGCGTCTATATACCCTTCCCAAGAGAATATATTCAGCACTTTTTCTTCCTCAGCATTTACTAATCCTAGAGTAAATACCATTGAAATAAGCAATATAATGCTTAAAACTTTTCTGTATTGTTTCATGTTGTCCTCCTTTTATACTGATACTATATGAAACGAGGCGGCTCTTGCCAGCCTGTTCATCACTGCAAGCCCTAGGCCGTTTTCAGGGAGTGTTTCGGTGAATATGCGCTTTGCATTACGCTCATCCATCTGCCTTAGCAGGTAGAAAAGCCTATGCGCCGCTTCCTGCGCGTTTTTTCCCATGCTTTCAACCGGAAGACCTTCATAAAAATGTAAGTTTTCTTCCATAGCGAGTATGTAGTCACCGCTTTGAATGTTATCCCTAATGTAGCGGGCTATTGCCTCAGGTTTGCCTTTTATAAGGCACATCGGCGCCTTTGGGGCATAATGCCTGTGCCGCATACCGGGGGATGGAGCATGTGCGTTTTGCGGTATATCCATCATAACTCCGGTAGACACTTCACATTCACCAAGTACCATGCTTATTTCTTCCGGAGTAACTGCGCCGGGTCTATATATGCATGGTATATTAGATGTCATATCTATTACAGTGGATTCTAGCCCGACCTCACTTGAACCGCCATCCAATATATAGTTTACCCTGCCATTTAAATCGTCAAACACATGCTTGGCTGTGGTTGGGCTTGGTTTCCCTGAGCGGTTTGCGCTTGGAGCTGCAATAGGGCAGCTGGAGTATTCAATAAGCTTAAGCGCCACAGGGTGCCTTGGCATACGCACGGCAACTGTCTTCAGCTTAGCGGTTGTTATATCCGGTACTATGGATTTTTTATTTAGCAACATAGTAAGAGGTCCGGGCCAATATAGCTTGGCAAGCGTTTTAGCGTTGGCGGTAAAATCGCAAAGCGTTTCAGCCTGTGAAATACTGTTTACATGTAGTATAAGCGGGTTATCCGCCGGACGCTGCTTGGCGGAAAAGATGCTCGCCACTGCGGTTTTGTCTAGTCCATTTGCACCGAGCCCATATACGGTTTCAGTGGGAAAGGCGACAAGACCGCCATCTCTAATGCAATCAGCTGCTTTTCTTATGTTTGCATCAGTGCAGGCGAGCAGGCTAGTTAGCATAATACATCACCTAAATAATAATAAGGATACCCCAAAGTGCCGTTGCTTCTGTTTTTTCACCCGCTATGTTAAGCAGGGTGGTGCCCTGCGAATAGTTTTTGCCTTCCTCTCAAAGGAGGCTCGACAGCCACTACCCGACCCGGGCTCCGATTAGTGTGATGTGGGTAAAAACAACAAGCTGACGTACACTCCAGGAATACCCTTCTGAGATAATTATAATAAACTGTAAATAAGCTGTCAAGCGTACAGCTTGATTAGCTACAGCATTATAATATGTATTTCTTTAAGCCCTTGGGGGCAGCAGCCATTTCCTCGTGCTTTTCAAGATACTTTTCTTCGGTATTGCCAAGCATAGCATATGCGGCAATCTTGCTTTCCTCAACGCCGGGTTGGTTATAGGCGTCAATATCAAGCAGTTCGCCAAGGTATGCGGTTACCATCTCGAAGAAATATATAAGCTGTCCTATGCTGTGGGCGTTTACTTCGGGAATGCGTATGGTCTGGCTTACGCGGCCGCTCCTAAGCAGCGCGTATTGAGTGCCAAGGTACTCAGCGTTTATAAGCTCGTTAAGCGTTTTGCCGCCAAGGAAGGATACATTGGGATATTCGTAGCAGCCTTCAGGAATATCAACGGTATCACGGAATTTGCCAACATTTATAAAGGTTACAACCTTATCATACGGACCTTCTGTATATAGCTGCAGCTGGCTATGCTGGTCTGTAACGCCAAGCGATTTAACCGGAGTTTGCCCGACATTTACTGCCATACCCTTGCGGGTAACATTTTTACCTAGGCTCTCTGCCCATAGCTGGCAGAACCAATCCGCCATGTATTTAAGGCTGTCGGCATAAGGCATAACAACATGTACATTTATACCTTTTTCTTCAGTTAACAGGTATTGTATAGTGGCTTCAAGCAGAGCCATATTTTCCCATAGGAGCGGGCTTTTTAGCCTATTATCCATAGCTTTTGCGCCTTCAAGCATGGCTCTAATATCAATGCCACATACTGCTGCGGGAAGTAAACCTACGGGGCAAAGCTCGGAGAACCTGCCACCTACGCTTTCGGGTATGTAGAAGAGTTTAAAATTATGCTCAAGCGCAAGGCGTATGAGGTTGCCTTTTTCCTTGCTTGTTGTTGCGACTATGTGCTTTACCCAATCATCGCCTAGCGCTTTCTTAAGCGCAGTTGAAATGATTAGGTATTGGCTCATCGTTTCGGCTGTTGCGCCGGATTTTGTGATTACATTAAAGCAAGTCTTTTTAACATCAATAACATCCAGTAGCGCTTTCATACGCTCAGGGTCGATATTATCCTCTACATAGAACTTAGGACCACCGCGCTTTTCCTTGGGGAGTTCATTATAACGCATATGGTTTAGCGCTTGCTGCACAGCGATGGGACCTAGCGCGCTTCCACCAATACCAAGCACTACAAATGCATCAAATTCGCTTCTGATATAATCAGCAGCAACTTCGATATCGTCTAGAATATCGTCCTGATTGTAGGGAAGTTCTGTCCAGCCAAGCCAGCCCTTGCCGCGGTTTGCGTTTATGGCATCGTATGCTGCCTTAGCCCTGTCTGCCATGCCGTCAATCTGGTCTACCGTTAGCCCATAAGGATAGCCAACCACATCAGCCATAAGGTTGTTGATGTCTAAAGTAATGGGGGATTTGTCCATTCTCATATAAATTCCTCCTTGTTTTTAGAGATTATAGCACAATTTCTTACAGATTAAAACATGTTGACAATCCCAAGTGTAAAACCTATAATGTTTCCAGCGCGGGAGGGCGTTATATGTAGGTTTTTCGCTATAGTCTTTCCCGCTATGCCCGTGTTGTATTAGCTTAAAGCTTAAAGTCTGGGCGGAGTATAATCGTCCCGTGCAGCTGTGCAGGGATTGTTTTTTTAGGGAGGATAGATGATACAGGCGCCAAAAGGTACAAAAGACATATTACCCGAGGATTCCTATCTCTGGCAGTGGATAGAAGAAACAATGCGCAACGAAGCTGCGCTTGCGGGGTATAGTGAAATAAGAACCCCTGTTTTTGAGCATACGGAGCTTTTCCAAAGGGGCGTTGGCGGCACTACCGACATAGTCCAAAAGGAAATGTATACCTTTTTAGATAAGGGAGAGCGCTCAATAACGCTAAAGCCTGAAGGCACAGCCGGCGTTGTCAGGGCGCTTATAGAAAACAGACTATATGCAAATGCCCAGCCAACTAAGGTATATTATTTAAACTGTCCGGTATTCCGCTATGAAAACCCCCAATCGGGCAGACTTAGAGAGCACCACCAGTTCGGCATGGAGTGCTTCGGCGCACCGCAACCAACTGCAGAGGCCGAGCTTATAGTGCTTCTTATTAATTTATTAAACAAGCTTGGGCTTAGCGGTTTATCTGTAAACATAAACTCCATAGGCTGTAAAAAATGCCGTCCTAATTACTATAAAAAACTTTTGGAATATCTAAAAGAACATAGTGATGAGCTTTGCCCGCTTTGCAATGAGCGTATGGAGCGCAACCCTTTGCGAGTGCTCGACTGTAAAGAAGAAAAATGCGGGAGAATAGCAAAAAACGCTCCACTTATTCTTGAATATCTATGTGATGATTGCAGCGAACATTTTGCCTTTTTTAAGCAGCTTCTTCAAAGCAGTAGCGTGCCTTTTAAGGTGGATCCATTCATAGTGCGTGGTCTTGATTACTATACTAAGACTGTGTTTGAAATAATAATGCAGACGGATAGAGAAGGTCTTGCCCTGTGCGGCGGCGGCAGGTATGATTACCTTGTTGAGGAACTTGGCGGTCCTGATATGTGCGGCGTAGGCTTTGGTCTTGGTATGGAGCGCATACTAATGGAGCTTAAAAACAAAAATGTTCCGTTTCCCGAAGCCCCAAAACCTACTGTATATGTAGTAAATATCTCTAAAGAGGATTTGCCCTCAGCATTCAGCATAACAAGGGAGCTTAGAAACAGCGGCATTTCTGCTGATTGCGACCATCTATCTAGAAGTATGAGAGCGCAGTTCAAGTTTGCCAATAAGCTTAATGTAGACTATGTACTCATGGTAGGGGGAGATGAAGCTGAGCGGGGTGCCGCAAGGCTAAGGAATATGGCAACGGGCGAAGAAAAAGAGATTTTATTATCAGACATTTCAGAATATATACTAAACGGAGGAGAAAAATAATATGGCGACTTATAACCAGAGCTGGGCGCGCAGCTGCATGTGTGGGGAAGTATCAAAGGAAAGTGTAAATAAAAACATCAGCCTGCTTGGTTGGGTACAGCGTGTGCGCAATATAGGCGGTATTATATTTCTATGGCTTAGGGATAGGTCGGGCATGGTTCAGGTGGTGTTTAACCAAGAAAATCTGTCCGAAGATATATATGCCATGGCTGAAAGCCTCCGGAGCGAATATGTTATTGGCGTTCGTGGCGAAGTAGCGCTTAGAGATGAAAGCGCCATAAACCCCGAAATGGAAACTGGCGAAATAGAGGTAAATGTCAGCGAACTCGTTATTTTCAATGCCGCTCAAACACCGCCAATATATATAGAGGATGACGCTAAGGATAACGAAGCGGTTAGGCTTAAATATAGGTATTTAGACTTAAGAAAGCCTTCTGTGCAGAAAACATTGTTTATGCGGGCTAAGATTATTAGCGCCATACGAAATTATATGGACAGCCAAGGCTTTATAGAGGTTGAAACGCCTATACTAACCAAATCCACTCCAGAGGGTGCGAGGGATTTCCTTGTGCCAAGTCGTATACATCCGGGTGAGTGCTACGCGCTGCCCCAAAGCCCGCAGATTTATAAGCAGCTTTTAATGGTTGGCGGTTTTGATAGGTATTACCAGATAGCTAAATGCTTTAGGGATGAGGACTCCAGAGCCGACAGGCAGCCTGAATTTACTCAGCTTGATATGGAGATGTCTTTTGTTGAGCCAAGGGATGTACAAACCGTTATAGAAGGCGCTTTTAACAGCATATTTACGAAGGTGCTGGGTACGCCGCTTTCATTGCCACTACCACGCATAACATGGAAAGAAGCTTTGGAGCGCTATGGCAGCGATAAGCCTGATACCCGCTTTGAAATGTATATACAAGATGTATCAGATACGGTTAAAGAATGCGGCTTTTCAGTGTTTGAAAGCGCGGTAAGCGCCGGTAACATGGTATGCGGAATTACAGCTAAAGGTCAGGCGGATAATCTATCTCGCAAGCAGATAGACGCCCTTACAGATTACGCAAAAACCTATCATGTAAAAGGGCTTGCTTGGTACGCTATAAATAGCGACGGCACAATTCGTTCATCCTTCGCAAAGTTTATGAGCGATGAATCGCTAAATAGGCTTATAAGCGATATGGATTGTAAGTCTGGTGATATTATGTTTTTCATAGCGGATAAGCGCATAACAGCTCTAACTGCTATGGGGCAACTAAGGCTTAAGCTTGGTAAAGACCTTGACCTAATAGATACAACTAGAAACGATTTGTTTTGGGTTACAGAGTTTCCTCTCTTTGAATATAGCGAGGAAGACCAGCGTTATGTGGCGGCTCACCACCCCTTTACCATGCCCATGGACGAGGATTTTGACTTAATTGACACAAATCCGCACATCATGCGCGCAAAATCCTATGACCTTGTTATGAACGGCATTGAAATGGGCTCAGGCTCCGTTAGGATACATTCATCCGACATACAGGAGAGGATGTTCAACATGCTTGGCTTTACAAAGGAAGAGGCGTGGAAGCGCTTCGGCTTCCTGCTTGAAGCCTTCAAATACGGCACGCCCCCTCATGGCGGCTTCGCTTTTGGTATAGACAGGCTTATAATGGCGCTAAGCGGAAAAGAAAGCCTTAGAGATGTAATAGCGTTTCCTAAAGCGCAAAACGCCTCATGCCCCATGATGGCAACTCCAAGCAGCGTGCCTGAAGAACAGCTAAAACAGCTGCATATTAAATTTGAGCTTGACTAGTATAATTGCAATGAAATTTGAATTTTGCTATAATCTTTCTATATAAAGAGGAGGTGTGAAGGGTGGCGAAAAATAAAGAAAATCTGCCTATCCATTCTGAAGATACAAATATAGACGGCGGCACTATAACCTATGCGCCTGAAGTAATAGCCATAATAGCAGGCGTTGCTACAAGCGAAATCGAAGGCATTGCAGGCATGTGCGCCAGCGGCGGCTTTGGAGAAATTTTAGGCAAGAACAAAAATATCACCCGTGGTGTAAAGGTGGAAGTTGGTACTGAAGAGGTATCTGTAGACCTTTATACCATAATAGAGTACGGACAGCCCATTCAAAAAGTGGCGCAAGAAGTACAGGAAAATGTAAGGAAAAACATAGAAGCCATGACAGGGCTTCATGTGGTTAGGGTTGATGTATATGTACAGGGCGTAAGCTTTGAAAAGGAAAAGCGCGAGGTGCAAAAGAGCCTTAGCTCTGCAGAAGTTCCGTCCCTTCCAAACACAGATAATGAAGTGGCTTCTGATAATTGTGCGAAAGAAGCCAAAGAAAGCGAAGATACCCTAGCTGAACCTTTAGGTGAAGATAGCCCTAAAGTAGAAGACGAAGAGTAATATGCAGACTAGCAATAGGAACCGTTTTTTGCATATAGTTGGCGCCCTGCTGCTAACGCTTTTAGGCTTGTTTACGGTGTTCTGTGCGCTGCATCCCGATTTTTTCTTCGCTAAAGAGATAGAATATCTATTCTGGAAGCGTATAGTTACCCTTTGTGCAGGCTTGTACCAGGTAGCGTTTTCGCTCTGTTTATTGTTATCACCGTTTCGTAAGGAAGAGGATGCTGAAAACTATTTAATAAAAAAGACTGAAAGTGGCGAACTCCGTATATCCCAAAGAGCAATTGAAAATATTGTGCAAAAATGCGTACAGTTGCAGGAAGGGCTTAGTTTAGGCTCAATAGAAACTGCGTTCAAGAGGGACGAGGTAGAAGTTTCCCTCAACATTACCGTATCTGAAAATCTATCCATACCTGAAACAGTAGATAATTTGCAAAAAAACCTGCTTGCACAGCTTAAATCCTCCGCAGGTATAGAAAGTGCAAAGCTTATTGTGTCTGTATCTGAAACTGTAAACGGGGCTGATTAGTACTGCTTCCGTGTTGCAGTATAAAAATAAAAGGAGTGTAGCAAAATGAATGAAGATAAGAAATGCCCTTTTGAAAAAGTAAAGCCTGGCACACCTGCAGGAGTGGCGTTCTATACGGTTCTATTCTTTTTAGCGGGTATACTACTAGTAAGCCTTGGTTTTTGGAAAGCTGTTTTCGTGCTATGCCTTACCTTGGTGGGTTATTATGTTGGCTCAACACCGGATGTAGTATCAAGCTTAGGCAGCTTTTTTGATAAGGTATTACCCGAGCAGAACAAAAAGATAGTAGTTAGTGAAGAAGAAAAGGCGCAGGTTGAAAGCATGAGGCAGGACTTAGCGGAAAAAACGGAAGAAGCTCCTGATAATGCGCCTGAAGATAGCGAAAACGAAGAATAATCGATGTTGTTTGTGTTTATAACCTCTAAAGAGGTATGTTTGCATGTCTAAACACGCAGCAAGGCGAGCTGCCGTGCAGCTTGTGTATGAAAATATAATAGGCGGAGAAGGTGGAGATGATACTCTCTTTGGGCTTATTGAGTACCCTAAAGACGATGAAGATATAGGCTTTGTTTATGAGCTTTTTGATGGGGCAACCAACCACTCTAATGAGCTTGATGGTATAATTTCAGAATATAGTCCTAAAAGGGAGCTATCCCGTATACCCGTATTTGTGCGCGCCACTCTCAGAATAGCGCTTTATGAAATAATATATCATTCGGATACTTCGGTTCCCGTTGCGATAAATGAAGCTGTAGAAATCATAAAGCGCTATTCTGAGCCTTCTGAAGCTGTATTTGTAAACGGCTTGCTTGGTGCTTATTCTAAGGCTTGTAGCGCTGATGGCGGATAACAAAGCGTTTATTGGTATTGATACAAGCTGTTATACTACCTCCGTTGCAGCGGTTGATGTAGCAGGCAATATCATCACCTCTGAAAGAATGGGGCTTGAAGTTAAAAAAGGTTCAAGGGGGTTGCGCCAGAGCGAGGGCGTATTTGCCCATGTTAGAAATTTTCCCATAATCTTTGCTAGAGCTATGGAAAAGCTGGAGGGCTATAAATTAAGCGCAGTTTGTGTGTCCTCAAGCCCTGTTGATGGCAAAGAATCATATATGCCCGTGTTTATTGCGGGGAAAAGCTTTGCAGAGAGTATAGCACAATCACTTGATATTCCTTGCTACTACACAACCCACCAGATGGGGCATTTAAGGGCAGCGCTTTTTGGAAATGAGCATATTAAAGAGCCTTTCGTTGCCCTGCACCTATCAGGCGGCACATCGGATTTTATGCTATATGAAAAAGGTAAATTTAATCTATTTGCAAAATCTCTGGATTTGCATTTCGGTCAACTAGTCGATAGGGTGGGTGTAGCCATGGGGCTACCTTTCCCTAGTGGGGTACAGCTTGAGAAATTGGCACTGGGCATAAAGGCTGAGGGTAAATACCCCGCAACTGTAAGAGAGGATGGTCCCTGCCTATCAGGCGCAGAAAAACAGGCTATGGACGATATTGCCCGTGGCGATATAGCGCACAGCCAAATAGCAGCAGAAATTTATGATTGCCTATACCGCAGCATAATAAAAACCTTGAATGGTTTTAATAGCGGAGAATTGCCTGTACTGGTGTTTGGCGGTGTTGCGTCTTCAGGAATATTAAGGAACCTTCTTAATAAATCCGGGGAATATTCGTTCAATTTTGCAGACGCTGCCTTGTCAGGCGATAATGCGGTAGGCGTAGCACTAATCGCAATGGAAAAATATTTGTATAGAGGGGATAGCGATGGCTAATATACTCAGCGGAAAAGAACTATCTGAAAAATTATTGCTTCAGCAGGCTCAAGAAGTAGCGCAGCTCAAGCAAAAAGGTATAGTACCGGGTTTAGTTGTAATATTGGTGGGGGAAGACCCTGCTAGTCAAATATATGTACGCAATAAAATGCGAGCATGTGAAAAAGTGGGCATATATTCTAAAACAATACGCCTTGAGAAAGATACAAGCCAAGATAAGCTTATCGAAATAATCGATAGGCTAAATATAGATGAAAAAATAAACGGCATATTGGTACAGCTTCCGCTCCCAAAGCATATAGATGTGCAGAAGGTGCTAATGCGTATTTTGCCGGAAAAGGATGTTGATGGCTTCCATATAGCTAATGCAGGTAGGCTGTTTACAGGTCAAAAGAGTATGCTGCCCTGCACGCCAAAGGGCATAATGCATATGCTTGATGATGCCAAGATAGTGCTTGAAGGCAAAAACGCCGTTGTAATAGGCAGGTCAAATATAGTAGGTAAGCCGATTGCAATGCTGCTTCTAAACCGCAACTGCACTGTAACCATATGCCATTCCCGCACTAATAATCTGTCTGACTATACTAAGAATGCAGATATACTTGTAGCTGCTGTAGGCAAAGCTAAGTTTGTAACAGCAGATATGGTTAAAAAGGGCGCAGTGGTTATAGATGTGGGGATAAACCGTGTAGACGGAAAAGTAGTTGGCGATGTTGATTTTGAACCCGTAAGCGAAGTTGTAGGCTACATTACTCCTGTGCCCGGAGGTGTAGGCAAGATGACTATAAGTATGTTAATACAAAACACAATAGAGGCTGCCAAAGCGTGAATACACTTTCAGTAAGCGCATTAAATGAATATGTAAGGAGAACCCTAGCTAGCGACCCTATGCTCCATTCTATAAGGCTAGAGGGAGAGGTAAGCAATTTTAAGCAGCACTCCTCAGGGCATTGGTATTTTTCCCTTAAGGACGAGAAATCCCGTATAGCCTGCGTTATGTTTAGGCAGTTTAATATGCTTGCAAAAACAGTACCTATGGACGGCATGAGGGTTATTTTAACGGGTTCCGTTGGGCTATATACTGCAGCTGGTAGCTATCAATTTTACGCAGAAGGTATAGAAAAAAGCGGTACAGGAGCGCTTTACGAACAGTTCCTTAAACTTAAGGAGAAGCTAGAAAAAGAAGGATTATTCGACCCTGCAAGGAAAAAGACATTGCCCATGCTGCCAAAGGCTGTGGGTATAATAACTTCCGAAACAGGAGCCGTGCTTCACGATATATACAATGTGGTAAATAAACGCTTCCCGGGTATGACACTACTTCTTAGACCCTCATCAGTGCAAGGGGATACTGCTGCAGCGGAGCTAAAAAGCGCAATAGAGGATTTTGAAAAAAGTGGGCTTGTTGATGTAATAATAATAGGTAGGGGCGGCGGCTCTATGGAGGATTTATGGCCTTTTAATGATGAGGCTCTGGTGCGTGCGATTGCGGATTGCAGCGTGCCGGTTATTTCTGCCGTAGGGCATGATACCGATTTTACACTCTGCGATTTTGTCGCTGATGTACGCGCAGCAACACCGTCTCAAGCTGCTGAATTTGCCGTGCCTGATAAACTATCTTTAAAATCTGGAATTATGGAGCAGCAAAGGCGTTTGTTTAATGCTGCTCAATATCTAATACAGAGGAAGGATAGCAATGTGCAGCAACTTAAAGCTAGGCTCATTCGTCAATCGCCTGAGCATAAGCTTACTAACCTAAAAAATGTGATTAATGCAGACTTATTAAGGCTTAATATGTCCGTTCAAAAACATATGCTAGAATGCAAGGCTCAGCTTGATTCTGCAAGCAAGCATTTAAACGCTGTAAGCCCTATGGAAACGCTAAAAAGGGGCTATACCATAGTGCGTAAAGGGGATAAGCTTGTGCGCTCATATAAAGATGCACAGGGGGAAATGAGCATTACTTTCTATGATGGAATTGTAAAAGTAAAGGAGGATAAAAGTGTCTGATATCAGCTTTGAAAAGGGTATGGAAAAGCTTCAAAATCTAATAACTAAGCTTGAACAACCCGATGTTAAACTTGAGGATATGCTTACAACATTCGAAGAAGGAATGCGGCTTATAAAAGAGCTGCAAGAAAAAATCGGCGATGCGGAAACTAAGCTTAAATTACTCAATAAAGATTTGGAGATAGATATAAGCGATGCAGTGGAATCATAGATACACATATTATCAAAACATTATAGAGCCGGCGCTTGATAGCGCAATACCGCTTGTTATATCCCCTTGGGAGGAAGGGCAAATCCCTCTAAGGCTTGCTGAGGCTATGCGATATAGCCTGCTTTCAAAAGGTAAGCGCATAAGGCCGGTGTTGTTGCTTGCGGCACTTGAAGCTGCGGGTGGCGATGTAAAGTGCGGAATACCCTTTGCAGTTGCAATAGAGATGATACATGCGTATTCTCTTATACATGATGATTTGCCTGCCATGGATAACGATATGTTAAGGCGCGGTCAGCCTACAAACCACTGTAAGTTTGGAGAATGGACGGCAATACTAGCGGGCGACGCGCTTTTAACTGAGGCTTTTCATATAATGGCGCAGTCGGATAATCCTCATGCGCTTAAAGTAATAAAGGAAATGGCGAAAAGAGCCGGTGCCTACGGTATGGTTGCTGGGCAAACAGCGGATTTAAGTTTTGAAGGCAAAGTAGCAGATGAAAATATGCTAAGCTACATACACAGGCACAAAACTTCTGATTTATTTATAGCATCCATGAGGGCGGGCTTTATGCTTGCAGGAAGCGATGATAGTATAGTTGAAGCTGCTGAAAATTATGCAAAAATGTTTGGCTTGGCATTCCAAATTACTGATGATTTACTCGATGTAATTGGCTCAAGCGAAGAAATGGGAAAAGAAGTAGGTAAGGATGAGGATAAACTCACTTGGACTAATCTTAAAGGAATTGAGCAAGCTAAAATAGACGCAGAAACTGCGGTACAAAAAGCGGTTGACTATGCTCAAAGTTTTGATTTTAAGGATAATGCATTTTTCACACCGCTTGCACAAAGCCTATTACAGCGTGTAAAATAGTGTTTAAACTATAGACTGGAGAAATTAAAGTGGATGTATTTCATGAAGAGGTAGTAGTAAAAAACAACACGTCATTGCAGAGCGCAATGTATATTATGTCGATTATTATAATGGTTTTATGCGGTGCTTATGCGCTCATAATGATTAACCCGCTTATATTTATTATATCTAGCGAAGGTTTTTCGGCTGCGATTATTCCCGATATAGTAATATTTTTAATGTCCATTGCTAGCTGTGTACTAATTTTTCTTAATAAAGATAAAATTAAAACAGAATATGAATACACCTTCACAAACGGCATTTTAGACTTTGCCAAGGTGTTCAATAATCGCAAACGCAAGAATTTAGGCTCAATGAATGTACGCAATGTGGAAGCCTGCGGTCTTGTTTCATCGGGCTCATTTAAGCGATTTAGCGGTATGCAGGGAGTTAAAATTACTAACTGGTTCCTAAACCGTGATTCGGAGCTTTTCTATTTTTACTTTGTAAAAGGCAACGAAAAGCAAATGATAGTTATTGAGCCTAGCGAACACTTAAGAAATATGATAATTAAATTCGCAGGGCAAGGTAAATATCAGGTGAATTAATGTACTGCTACCTCGATAACAGCGCAACTACCCCAGTGCTGGATAGTGTAAAGGCTGTGGTGGAGCAATATTTTGATTGTGGGTTTTATAACCCCTCATCTTTGTATGCGCCTTCAGTTAAGGTGAGCGCACATATTGAAGAATGCCGCCAATATGTAATGGATTTACTAGGCGCTAAAAGGCTTATATTTACTTCTGGAGGCACAGAAAGCAATAATATTGCAATTCTGGGCTATCTTTCACACCAAAGAAAAAAAGGCACTGTGCTTTACAGTGCTGTTGAACACCCTGCGGTAATAAATGCCTGTTTACAGGCGCAAAAGCAGGGCTTTAATGTTGAAGAAATAAAAGTAAATAGTTTTGGAATAGTAGACCTTGAGCTTTTAGAAAAACAGCTAAAAAGCGATGTACAGCTTATATGTGTTATGCATGTAAACAACGAAACAGGCGCTATACAGCCTATAAGCGATATAGCAAAGCTAAGGGATAAGTATTGCAGCGATGCTTTTTTCCATGTAGACGGCGTGCAGGGCTTTATGCGTGAGGATATAAATTTAAGAACATATGGGGTAGACAGCTATACTCTTTCAGGGCATAAAATAAATGCGTTTAAGGGCGTTGGAGCGTTAGCTCTTGGTGAAAGAAATACAGCATATCCGCTAGTTTTTGGTGGTGGGCAGGAATATGATATTCGCCCCGGCACTGAAAACACACTTGGCATAGCTGCGCTGTATGAGGCGGTAAAACACTTTCCTAAAGAAAACAATATGAGGGAAAATAAAATACGGCTTTATAATAATATAAAAAAGCTTGTTCCAACTGCCAAAGTAAATGGTCCTGAACCTGAAAGCCCTTATGCGGCGGATAACATACTAAACCTATCCTTTGCTCCTGTAAGGGCAGAAACCATGCTCCATGCACTTGAAAGCGATGAAATATATGTAGGCAACGGCTCTGCATGTTCATCAAGAAAAAACGACATAAGCCATGTATTAAAGGCTATGGGTATAGAAAAAGAGCAGGCAACATGTGCCATACGCTTTAGCCTTAGCCCCTTTAATACCGCAGAGCAGATGGATTTTACAGCTGAGCGCTGCCTTAAACACTATAATATACTTAAAAAATTCACAAGAAGATGAGGGATGACATGCGTAAAATAATAATGGTAAGATACGGAGAAATATACCTAAAGGGGCTGAATCGTCCCTATTTTTTAAAGTTGCTGTTGCAAAGGGTTAAAGAAGCGCTTGTAGAATATGATGTAAGCGTATGGCTTAGCGATAGTAGGATATATGTTTCTGGCTTTGAAGATGCCTACCTAATAATAAATGCTGTTTGTAAGGTGTTTGGCGTGCATTCTGCTTGTGAAGCAGTGGAGATGAGCAAAGAGGATTTTGCTGATATTGAAAGCCAAGCGGCAGAGATGATGAAGCCTTTTAGCGGCACATTTAAGGTAAACGCAAGGCGTGCTGATAAAAAATATAATTTAAATTCCCCCCAAATAAATGCAAAACTGGGTGCTGCAATACTTAGAAATTGCCCTAATCTTAAAGTAGATGTAAAAGAACCGGACAATACTTTGCATGTAGAGATACGAGATAAAGCTTATCTATATGTAAAGGTACATGAAGCTGTTGGGGGTATGCCTTCAGGTAGCAACGGAAAAGCTATGCTGCTTCTATCCGCCGGTATAGACAGCCCCGTTGCAGGTTACCTTGTTGCAAGGCGAGGCGTGTCGCTATGTGCGGTGCATTTTTATTCCTTTCCCTATACGGGGGAGCGCTCAAAAGAAAAGGTGTTGTCGCTTGCTAAAATACTGTCCTCATATTCTGGTAAAATGAAGGTATATATAGTGCCATTTACTAAAATACAGATGGAGATACACGAAAAATGCCCCGATAACTACACCACCCTTATTATGCGCAGGTTTATGATGAGGATTGCGGATAGGCTTGCCTCATCATGCGGAGCGCAGGCTATAATAACAGGCGAATCCATAGGGCAAGTAGCAAGCCAAACTATGGAAGCGCTTTGCTGTACGGATATAGTGGTTGAAAAACCAGTTTTTCGTCCGCTTATAGGTTTTGACAAGGAACATATTATAAACATAGCTAAAGAAATAGATAGCTATGAAACCTCATGCCTGCCCTATGAGGATTGTTGCACTGTTTTCACCCCAAAGCATCCTGTAACAAAACCTCGCATAGACAGAGCGGAGCAGGCAGAACAATACCTTGATGCTGAAAACCTTATAGAAGAAGCAATATCAGATGTTGAAGTTATAGAGATATAAATTGTTGCGTGTCAACATGAAACACTTGACAACAATACTGATATGATGTATATTCCATCTGTCAAGTGAAAACACTTGACAGTATGGAGGTAAAATTGTCCGTAGTAGATACAAGGTTAAACCGCAAGGTGGAGTATGGTATGCTCGCCTCGTTTTATGTGTCATTGCTTACGGATAGACAGCTAAGCGTAATAAGGCTATACTGCAATGAAGACCTCTCATACGGGGAAATAGCGGAGCAGCTTGGCATATCAAGGCAGGGGGTAAGTTCTACTCTTTTGCGCTCGTTTGACAAATTAGACCAGCTTGAAAAAGACTTAGGGCTTGCCAAAACTTTTTATAAATTAACTGAGCTTAGCTCAGTTTTAAGTGAAATTAAATCAGACGACCCTTATATTACAAGGGTTAAACTGATAATAGGCTCTATGATATCTGCAGAGGAGGAAAAACATGGCATTTGAATCGCTTACTGAAAAGCTGCAAAATACATTCAAAAAGCTTACTGGAAAAGGTAAGCTTAACGAGCAGAACATAAAAGAAGCCATGCGGGAGGTGCGCTTTTCACTTCTGGAGGCGGATGTAAACTACAAAGTAGTTAAGGATTTTGTTAAGCGTGTAACAGATAGGAGCATAGGTTCTGAAATACTTTCATCTCTAAATGCAGGTCAGCAGGTAATAAAAATAGTAAACGAAGAACTGATAGAGCTAATGGGCGGAGCAAATGCGAAGCTTACATGGTCTTCTTCAGTTCCAACTATATATATGCTATGCGGGCTTCAAGGCGCAGGTAAAACTACCATGGCAGCAAAGCTTGCGGGGCATCTTATAAAGCAGGGCAAAAAGCCCATGCTGGTAGCCTGCGATATTTACAGACCCGCCGCAATTAAGCAACTGCAAGTTGTGGGCGAAAAAGTAGGCGCTACCGTTTACGAAAAAGGCACGCAGGACCCTGTAATAACCGCAAAGGAAGCTATAAAAGAAGCGCGCTACTGGGGCAACGATGTTATGATTATAGATACTGCAGGCAGGCTGCATGTAGATGAACAGCTTATGCAGGAGCTTAAAAACATAAAGGAAGCTGTGCGCCCGCAGGAGATAATGCTTGTTATAGACGCTATGACAGGGCAGGACGCTGTAAATGTCGCTAGCTCCTTTAATGAACAGCTTGGCATAGATGGCGTAATTATTACTAAGCTCGATAGCGATACCCGCGGCGGCGCTGCGCTTTCAGTAAGGGCAGTAACGGGTAAGCCAATTAAGTTTGTAGGTACGGGCGAAAAGCTTAGCGATATTGAAGCTTTCCATCCTGACAGAATGGCATCACGCATACTTGGCATGGGCGATGTGCTTACTCTAATAGAAAAGACCACGCAGGCGGTAGATTTAGAGGAGATAGAAAAGCTTGAGCGTACCAAATCCCCCGCTGATATGACGCTTGAGGACTTTTTAGACCAAATGCAGCAAATCAAAAAGATGGGACCGCTTCAAAATATACTAGGCATGTTGCCGGGTGCTAACAAGCTAAAGGGCGTTGAAATAGATGATGATGCTCTTAAAAAGCCGGAAGCTATTATCCGCTCCATGACACCTGCTGAGCGCCGCAGACCTTCAATACTAAATGCAAGCCGTAGAAAGCGCATTGCAATGGGAGCGGGCGTAACTGTGCAGGATGTAAACCAACTTATGCGCCAGTTTACGCAGATGCAGAGCATGATGAAGCAGATGTCGGGCAAGCGCGGAAGACGCGCCATGCGCAATATGAAGCTCCCGTTTTAATATTTTAATCAGGGGTTTTTCCACATAGTGGTTTACCATATTTAAATTTTTTTTAAGGAGGAATTTTCCTAAATGGCAGTTAAAATCAGACTAAAGAGAATGGGCATGAAAAAACGCCCCTTTTACCGTGTTGTTGTAGCGGACGAGCGCTCTCCAAGAGATGGCCGTTTCATAGAGGAGATTGGTATATATGACCCAATGAAGCAGCCTGCAGAAATCCGTATAGACAATGAAAAAGCCCGCAAATGGCTCGATAACGGTGCCCAGCCTACAGATACTGTAAAGGTTCTACTAAGGAAAGTAGGCGTACTTGAAACGCCTGAAAGCTTTAAGAAAGCCAAAGTTGAAGTAACTGAGGTTTCCGAAGCTCAAGAAAAAGTTGAGTCTGTAGTAGAAGAAGCTCCGGCTGAAGAAGAAGCAGCAGAGCCTGAAGCGGCAGAAGAAACACCTGAAAGCGAAGATGAAAGCGCTGAGGAAGCAGAATAATGTCGGAGCGCAATGTAAAAAAGCTCGTAGAATTTATGGCAAAATCGCTTGTTACAAAGCCCGAAGAAGTAACCATACAGGAAACGGAGAGTTCAGAGGGCATTATATTAGAGCTTAGGGTTGCCACAGAGGATATGGGCAAGGTAATAGGCAAGCAGGGGCGTATTGCTAAAGCTATACGCACTGTTGTCAAAGCATCGACAGGCAGGGATGATAAACCCGTTTTTGTTGAGATAGTTGACTAATACTTATCTCAGATAAAATCAGCTTTATCTTGCGCGCCTTTTCCGATTTGTCTTTGCTTGGCTCAGTCAATATAGCGCCGCTATGTTTCCATCGCCAAGCTTTGCCAAATCAAAAAATTCGCTGCAATCTATGCGCTGCTTTAAACTGAGATAAGTATAAGACGCAGTGAGCGTCTTTTTTATAAAGGAAATGCAAAACGAATTTTTACTTGTAGCTGAAATTACAAAGCCATCTGGGGTAGAAGGCGAAGTCAAGGCTAAAGTACATATGGACAACCCTAGCGATATACTGCCTTATAAGAGTTTTTACTATCTGAATAGCAGCAAAGAGTATATACCTATAGAAGTTAAAAACTCAAGGCTGTATAAGGGCTTTGCCTACTTTAAGCTTGAAGATGTTTGCGATAGGGATAAGGCGGAGAAGCTTAGGGGAACTCTTCTGTATATAAGCCGTAAGGACGCTCAGCCCCTACCTGATGGCAGGTTTTATATAGTAGATATTATAGGCTGCACTATATCTGACGAAAATGGCGAAATACTAGGTTCAGTTACAGATGTATTGCAGCCCGGCGCAAATGATGTTTTTGTGCTAAAACAGGGGAAGCATAATATACTAATGCCTGTACTGCCTCATCTAATTACAAAATGGGAAGTAGATGAGGGGCGTATAGTAGTAGACGGACAGGTGTTTCGTGAGGTGTCAGTATTTGAAGATTAATGTGCTTACTATATTTCCCGAAATGTTTTTGCCGCTTCAAGAGAGTATATTAAAGCGTGCTCAATCTGAGGGCTTAATAGAGCTTAATATAATAAATATAAGGGATTATTCCGACAGCAAACATAAAAACACCGATGACTATCCCTTTGGCGGAGGAGCCGGAATGCTTATGATGGTGCAGCCCATAGTAGACGCCCTTCGCAGCATAGAAGGAGAGGCTAAGCGCATATATATGAGCCCTCAAGGTGTTAAGCTTAAGCAGAATATACTAAAAGAACTATCCAAAGAAGATGAACTAACCCTTATTTGCGGGCACTATGAAGGGATAGACGAGAGGGTAATACAGCACTATGTGGATATGGAAATATCCATAGGTGATTATATTTTAACCGGCGGAGAGCTACCCGCCATGGTGCTTATAGACGGTATATCCCGCCTTATAGAGGGGGTGCTTGGGAGCGAAGAAAGCGCAGAAGAAGAAAGCTTTTCTTTTGATGGCTTGCTTGAGTACCCGCAGTATACCAGACCTAGAGAGTTTGAGGGCATTGAAGTGCCGGAAGTGCTACTAAACGGCAACCACGCTGAAATAGAAGCATGGAGGCGCAGGGAAGCTATAAGAAACACCGCTCTTAAACGCCCTGAGCTCATTAGTACCGCTAAAATTACGCAGGAGGAAAGGCTGTGGGCGGAGCGCATAATGAGGGGAGAAGAAACATGAGTATCCGCAAATATTTAGAACAGCAGGAATATGAATTGCTTTCTGAATTTGCTGCTAAAAGCGCTGCCACTAAAGGCAGGGATAACCCCATATCGCCAGATAGTACACGCACGGAATACCAGAGGGATAGGGATAGAATACTTCACTGCAAGAGCTTTAGGCGCTTGCAGTTTAAAACGCAGGTATTCTTATCCCCTGAAGGTGACCATTACAGGACAAGGCTTACCCATACGCTTGAGGTATCCCAAATAGCAAGGAGCATATCAAGGGCGCTTAGATTAAACGAAGATCTTACCGAAGCCATAGCCTTAGGGCACGATTTAGGGCATACCCCCTTTGGACATATAGGGGAGAGGACACTAAGCCGTCTACTCAATAAAAACTTTAGCCATAACGAGCAGAGCTTAAGGGTTGTTGAAGTGCTTGAATACTACGGTGATGGACTCAACCTTACATGGGAAACAAGGGACGGCATATTAAACCATTCAAGCGGCGGCAGGGCGGCTACTATGGAAGGGCGCTGTGTTGCGCTTGCGGATAGGATAGCCTACATAAACCACGATATTGATGATTCTATCCGAGCGGGTATTCTAACTGAAGATGACCTACCTAAAGATTGTATAGCAGTACTTGGGAATAGCCATGGTGATAGGATAGACACCATGATAAAGGATACTGTTGAAAATAGTATCGGAAAGCCTGAAATACTTATGTCGCCAAGTGTGCAGAAAGCTACAGATAGCCTTAGAGAATTTTTGTTCAGCAATGTGTATCAGGATTGTTGGCGAACAGAAGAAGAAAAGAAATGCGATTTTGTAATAGAAAATCTATTTAATCACTTCATAAATTGCCCATACGAAATGCCAGAGGAATATAAAAAGATATTTCAAAATGAGGGCGTAGAGCGCGCTGTTACGGATTATATATCTTCCATGACGGACAGGTTTGCAATGCGCACATTTAGGCGAATTTTTGAACCCGATCCTTTTAATGTTATATAGAAGTAGGAAAAAGACACCCACATGGCGAATAATACAAAGGGTGATGTAATGAAAGTTCGTTTTCCAAGGCAATGGATAGATGACCTGTTCAGCCGGGTAGATATAGTACAGCTTGTTTCAGAATATGTCCCCCTTAATAAAAGAGGGGCAAACTATTGGGCGCTATGTCCGTTCCACAATGAAAAAACCCCTTCTTTTACCGTAAGCCGAGAGCAAAACCTGTATTATTGCTTTGGCTGTGGCAAAGGCGGCGGGGCGGTTCAGTTTGTTATGGAAATGGAGAAACTCACTTTCACTGAAGCCCTTGAATATCTTGCGGGCAAATGTCAATTGGCTCTGCCTGCAAATATGTCATATGAGGACGAACAGGCTTCTTCTCTAAGAGAAAGGCTTTATGAATTAAACCAAGAAGCTGCAAGATATTACCATAATTTGCTTTGGACGGATACAGGCGCTGCTGTGCTTAAATATTTTAAAAGCCGCGGTATAGATGATAGCATTATACGCAAGTTCGGCCTTGGAGCGTCAAGCGATAGCTGGGACAATATTTCAGCCGCCATGCAAGAAAAAGGCTACACAATGGAGGAACTTGTACAAGCTGGAATTGTAGCTCAAAAGGAAAATCACAGCTACGATGTTTTTAGAGGTAGGGCTATGTTCCCTATACTAAATATGTATGGTAAAGTGCTTGGTTTTGGCGGAAGGATAATAGGCGATGGACAGCCTAAATACCTAAATACTGCCGATACCGTTATATTTAACAAGCGCTATGGAGTATATGGTGCAAATCTGCTGCGAAAACAAAGAAGGCTTGAGAGAATATTACTCGTTGAGGGCTATATGGATGTTATATCCCTATCTCAAGCGGGTATACAAGGAGTAGTTGCTACTCTTGGAACTGCGCTCACTTCTGAGCAGGCGCGTTTCATGAAACGCTTTTCAGAGGAAATACAAATTGCGTATGATGGTGACGAGGCGGGGCAGAGGGCAACTGAGCGAGCGATAGAAATCCTACGAGGGGAAGGGCTTACTGCAAAGGTGTTACGCTTTCCTGATGAACTAGACCCTGATTCTTTTATAAGGGAAAGAGGAGTCGAAGCGTTTAATGAATTACAGCCATTAACGGACATAGCGTTCACATTAAACAGGATAAAATCCAAAACTGATATTTCAACGCAGGATGGAAGGTTATCCTATGCTAACAAGGCGGCAGAGGTATTGGCTCTTATACAAAGCCCATTAGAGCTTGAAACATATCTTAAAAAGCTCTGTCTTGAAACTGGTTTTAGCGCAGAAGCCTTAATGGCACAGATAAAAATCGCAGGTAGCCAATTAAAGGTGAAATATAGAAGTATTGCAAGGGGAGAGTACAGGCGCAGCACAGCGCAGACTAAGCCTAAGTATGCCTTATCCGCAGAGGAAGAATTGCTATCTATACTGGCAACAAAGCTGCTGCCCGAAGGCTTTTTATCCGCTGAGGATTTTATAAGCCCTCTTTGCAAGACAATAGCACTAGAACTTCTAGACAATAAGTATCCCGCAATAATAATATCAGAGCTTGATGAAGAAGATGAAAGAAACTGGGCAGCAAGGCTTTTTTCAAAGGAGCATAAGTATAATGAAGAAAGCGCCATGTCCGCTGCAGAATCATGTATTAGCGTACTTAAAAGAACGAGGCTTGAAAAAAAGATAGATGAACTTAATGAGCGTCTTAAATCCAGCGAAGATGATAATAGGCAAAGCCTTATTACTCAGTTGCAGGAAGCCACAATGCAGCTGACCGAGATAAAGAGCAAATAGTTTTAGGAGGAGAATATGTCAAAGAAACAGCTGACAAAAAAACAACAGGAAGATGCGGTATTTACCCTATATGAATCAGCCAAGGAGAAAGGCGTTATATCCTATGAGGAGATTTTCGAAGCGCTTGCAAAGATAGAGCTTGACCCCGAGGAATTTGAAAATGTGCTTGAAACGCTCGAAAACCTAGGTGTTCAGGTAACCCGTAGTGCAGAGGATGGCAAGGAAGAAAATGCGGAAGAAGATTTGAATGAAATAGATTTGTCCGTTCCCGAGGCAGTAAATATAGACGACCCTGTCCGCATGTACCTAAAGGAAATAGGTAAGGTGCCGCTCTTAACCGCAGAGGAAGAAGTTGAAATTGCTAAGCGCATAGAGGCGGGGGATGAGAGCGCAAAAAATGAGTTGGCGGAAGCTAATTTGCGCCTTGTTGTATCCATAGCCAAGCGCTATGTAGGCAGAGGGATGCTGTTTCTTGACCTTATACAGGAGGGAAACCTCGGGCTAATGAAGGCGGTTGAAAAATTCGACTACCACAAAGGCTATAAGTTTTCTACCTATGCCACTTGGTGGATAAGACAGTCTATAACTAGGGCAATTGCAGACCAAGCAAGGACTATTCGTATACCTGTGCATATGGTTGAAACCATAAACAAACTAACCCGTATTTCAAGGCAGCTTTTGCAGGAATACGGAAGGGACCCTACTCCTGAAGAAATTGCAAACGCAATGGGTATAACAGAGCAAAAGGTAAGGGATATTATGAAGATAGCACAGGAACCTGTTTCACTTGAAACGCCCATAGGCGAAGAGGAAGACAGCCACCTTGGCGATTTTATACCCGATGAGGATGCTCCTGCCCCCGCTGAAGCCGCTTCAAGCGCGCTTATGAAGGAATTGCTATGGGAAGTGTTAGATACGCTTACCCCAAGGGAGGCTAAAGTATTAAGGCTAAGGTTCGGGCTTGATGATGGTAACCCCCGCACGCTTGAAGAAGTAGGCAAGGTATTTGAAGTTACAAGGGAGCGTATCCGCCAGATAGAGGCTAAGGCACTTCGTAAATTAAGGCATCCCAGTAGAAGCAAAAAGCTAAAGGACTTTCTTGATTGATATCTCCTAACGCTAGAATAATAAGACTAGATGAAAGATTAAGCGCTGTTGCTCAGCTTTTTGAAAGAGGCTGTATAGGAGCGGACATAGGGGCTGACCATGGTTTGCTGCCTGCATACCTGTTGCAGAATGATATTTGCAAGTGTATGTATGTTAGTGATATAAGCGAAGCTGCTTTATCTAAGGCAAAGGAGCTTATAATAAGCCTTGATTTACAGGACAGGGTAAGCTTTATACATGCAGATGGTTTTAACGGTATACCAAGTGATGTGAATTGCGTATCTATATGTGGGCTTGGTGGGGAAACTATTGCAAATATCATCCAAAATACGCCTGAAACAAAGCCAAAGCTTATACTTTCTGCACATACCAAATTGTCACATCTAAGGCGAAGTATAAATGATATAGGCTATTCAATACATAGGGAGATTGTTACCCGTGCCGCAGGAAGATATTATGTGATAATTGAGGCGTTTAGCGGAAAACAAATATTGAGCGACAGGCAGTATGAATTGGGTTTTAATACACAGTTTAACAGCAAGGAGGATAAGCTAAAATATTATAACTGGCGCCTTAATATAGAAAAAAAGAAAAACTTGGCACACAATGTCACACTTGAATGGATAAAAGAGGAGCTAGAAAATGAAACAAGCAAGAGTTGAAGATATATATAATATACTAAACGATATGGCGCCTTTTGAAACTGCTGAGGATTTTGACAATGTAGGCCTACTTGTTGGGGATAAAGAGCAGATAGTCAACAATGTACTTGTTGCGCTTGATTTAAGTGATGATACTATAGAATATGCGCTTAAAATCAATGCACAACTTGTTGTAGCTCATCACCCGCTTATGTTTTCGCCTATACATAGTATAACTATGGATAGCTACGAAGGCAGGCTAATTATTAAGCTAATAAAGAACAATATTTCTTTTATAGCCGCACATACCAATATGGACAAATCTCCATATAGCGCAAGCTGGCAATTAGCGAAGTTGCTTTCGCTTAAAAACACATCTATGGTTGATGAATATATATTTGTGGGAGATTTACCTGAGCCCCTTTCTGCTAATGAACTATGCCTACAACTTGAGAAAACACTATCCCAAAAGGTAGTATTAAGGGGCGACGAAAAGCATATGATTAAAAGGCTTGCCATTACAGGCGGCTCATATAGCGAAGGTTTTTATAGCGCAATAGATGCTGGCGCAGAGGCTTATTTGACCGGGGAGTTGCGTCACCACCACATACTTGAGGCAAACTCACTAGGGCTGGTGCTTTTTGAGGGCGGTCATTTTGAAACCGAGTACCCAATGGTACCAAATCTTACTGAGTGTTTACAAAAAGATGTAAATGCATTAGAATTAAATGTACGTGTGTTTTCTTCAAGGCTAAGTTAGTTTTGAGGAACATGGAAGGGAGGAGGCCATCAGTGAACCATATGGAACGCTTGTGGGATTATCAGGAAGCGGATGTAGCAGCGGATAATGTCAATAAAGAAATTGCTCGCTCGCCTAAGCGTCTGCGCCTGTTAAAACTGCGCGACAATATAAAAAAACAACAACGGTTTCTAAAAACGCTTGAAAATGAAGTGCTTGCCATGCTTGACCGCATCGAAATAATTAAAGAAGCTATAGGCATGAATGAAGACCAGCTTAAACAGCTGCAGACAAAAATTCAAGCAGAGCCGGCACAGGATAGCAGTGAAGCCGGCGCATATATATCCGAGGTACAGCGCATAGTTAAGGATTTAAATTCCTTCGACCAGGAAACAAAAAAAATACGCCAAGAAGCGGCGGATAGGGAGAAAAAACAGAGGGATGTAAAGCGCCTTGCTGTTAAAATAAAGCTTGAATTTGACGAACTGCGTGATGAATACAATATAGAGTATCAAACCATGTCGGGCGAGCTTAAACGCCTGCGCGCTATAGCCTCTGAAAAAGCAAAGCTAGTGGATAAGGAAGACATGGAGCGCTACAATGCAATTAAAAAACACAGTACGCCGCCCATGGCAAAGCTTGTAGACGATAAACTATGCGGCGGATGTAATATGTCATTCCCTTCGTCTGTGCTAATAGACATAAGGGCAGGCAAATATGTAGAATGTGAAACCTGCGGGAGGATGATAATACTTTAAGTAATACTGAGGCAGCAAAATGGTCGCATGCATTGCATGAGGAAAGTCCGAGCACCGAAGGGCAGAGTGCCAGATAACATCTGGTGGAGGCGACTCCAAGGAGAGTGCAACAGAAATATACCGCCGAATTTATTCGGTAAGGGTGGAAAGGTGCGGTAAGAGCGCACCGGCGGCATGGCGACTTGTCCGTCCTGTAAACCCCACTTGGTGCAAGATAACAAAAAGCGTAGGCTGCCCGTCCAGCTTTTAACAATCGCTTGAGCGCATTGGCGACAATGCGCCTAGACAGATGACCATTCACGACAGAACTCGGCTTACTGCTGCGCTCAATATATAATAAAGGCGATTAGCTATTTAAACTGGTCTTTAAATGCTTTTCGTCTTTTATATTGGTAAATTGTCTGACGAATTCTATTAATTATATCCCCGCCAAAGAAAAGGAATAGATTAGCTAAGCTAAATAGTATTGCAACCTTATGCTGCCAAGACATGAAGATAAATGATGATAGGTAGAACATAGCGTTGATTGCTGCAAGCCAGCTCATCTTAATTGGAAATAAGAAAAATAGCATAACCTGAAAATGCGGAAACTCTATTGCAAAGGCGAAAAATAATGAAAGGTTAAGGTATGTATTTGGCGCATAGCCAGTAATAAATGCAGATATTATAGTGCCAATAGCACCTAGCGCATAGTATACAAGAAAACGCCTAGCGCCCCATTTTGTTTCAAGCGCAGTTCCTATAAAATAATAAAAATACAGCGAAAGCAACACTGCAAATGGTCTACCGCTAATGGAGACAATAAGAAATGTAAAAAGTCTCCATATTTCGCCTGCAAGCACGCTATCTCTTATAAGGGATAGGCGGGCGGATAGAAACGCCATGGGGAAAAATAAATCCAATAAATATACGCCGCCCATGGCAATTATTATGTATTTAAAAAACGGTCTTATGGGGTATTTATATAAGCTGCGTTCTAGCTTGTTAATCCATTTCATGGCAAAACCTCCTTTAACTTAAGTGTATAGTACCATAAAATGTAAACGATTTACAATAAATTAGGAAAATGGAATTCTAATTGATTAGTTCGGCAAAAGTAATGAAGAAATCCGGACAGTACCAACTGCCGCAGCCGTAAAGCTTTTCATTGTCAACCATCAATTGAAGCGATATGCCGTTATTCATTTCAAGCAGCAGTATATTATTTCCACCGCTTGAAGCGCCAAGGTAGCTTGCTCTGCTTAATATATGCATGAGAGTGTCTATGCTATCGCTATCTGTTATAGTGCCAACGCCTGAAAGCTTAAGCGCTGTAGGTTTTGCGTTACCAAGGGTGGATAAAAGGTTTTCGTTTCCTACTATTGCATTGCTACCGTAAGATACTCTTTGGAAAACGGGGTAAGTATTGTCTAGCTTTGCGGCGACCGCTGCTCCTTCCATGTTTTTGAGCGCATATACATTTGTACCTTCAGATACTATATTGCTTATAATGTTTATATTAGAATCAACCAGTGCGGGTTCATCTGTAAACAGACTTACTTCACCAATATTTCTAGATAACAGGCTTTCTGATAGAGAAGATGGGCTTGTAAGCATACGGTAGTACTTTCCTTCAGCTTGTATAAGGGGGAAGTTTGCGCTTGAGCCGCTAGCCCATATACCGCCAACCCTTCCTTTTGATACATTGTCTGATAGCTTTATGCTGCCCTTAGATACCGCTAAAGCCTGTGTTGTCATGGCATTGTTGTCAGGTCCCGCGGCAACTGTCTTTATCTGCCTTTGTTTTTCTCTTTCATTTTTTATAATACTATATCCGCCGAAAAATATAAGAGCAAAAGCACAGGCAAAGGCTATAACGCGCCTTGCATTTATTCTTGATTTTGGCTTTGCGTTTTGCATATTTGCCTTGCTTACTATTTCTGTCCAAGAAGTTGTAGATGGTTCTATTTTTTCAAACATCTCATCTGCAATCTCGTTTAGCTTATCAAGTTTTTTCATCAATCATCATCACCTTCTCCTAATAGTTTCTTAAGCTGCTTTCTACCCCGTGAAAGCCTGCTTGCTATGGTGCCGGAAGTGGAGCCCAGCATGGTTGCTATTTCATCTATAGTATAATTTTGGTAGTAGTAGAGCAAGAAAGTTTCTTTCATGTCAGGCGATAGGCTGTGTACAGCCTGTAAAAGCGCTTGTTTTTCAAGCCTATCTTCTATGGAGTTATTTTCATCAGGGTACATTTCAAGCTTTTCAGTGCCTATAAATACACGTTTTACCCAACCGCTTCGCCAAATATCCCGGCACAGGTTAAGCGCAACCTTTAGCAGCCATGCTTTTTCCTTGCCTTCTTCAAGGGTTGGTTTATTAACAATAAGCCTTAAGAAGGTTTCCTGCATAACATCTTCTGCGCGTCCTAAATCGCCAAGGTAAAAGTAGCTCATTCTGAGTACATCCTTTGAATAGCGTATATACAGCGTTTCTGCAAAAGAATTATAGTCTTCTATAGACGCCTCACTCACCATCCCTTCAAACAATAAACGGATTAGAAGGCTCTTTCCTTGCATCGGATGATAATTTCTTTTGTGTGCCTAATATAAACCTATCTTCATTTAGCACTGCTCTTTTATGCGTGCCTTTTCCTATAAGACCCGTTTCGTCGTAGGCTTCTATATCAAAAGAGTAAACTCTGCCTTCAATATTTGTAACTTTGCTAAAAGCAAATACGCGCATTGTTTCAGGCGTTGCAGATATATGCGTTATAGATATTTCGGTTCCAACGCTCGTTTCTTCTGTCTTTAAAAGCGGCACAAGGCTTTCAGCCGCGGCTTTTTCCATAAGCGCTATCATAACGGGGGTTGCAAGCACCTTAACGCTTCCGGAGCCTATATTTACTGCGAGGTGTTTTTCTTCAACTGTTAATTCCGCCTTGCCAATGATAATGTCCATAGTTTCCTCCTTGTTATTTGCTGGTAAATAATACAAATTCGCACATCTGCATATAATTATATGGCATCCTAAGAATTATTCAAGCTAATTTATACAATTGCTCAGTTTAATTGTGTAAGTTTTACTAATGTATGCTATAATTGTAGTATCAATGTAGGAGGTGCGAAATGTCTTTTCAATTAGTACACACAAATTTCAATGTGCTTGATCTGAAAAAATCAATGAACTTCTATCAAGATATGCTGGGTTTAAAGGAAGTTAAACGGATTGTCGCCCCTGACGATAGCTTTATAATCGTCTATTTAGCGGATGAAAAAAACCTGTGTCAGCTGGAACTTACATGGCTCAGGGATAGGGAAGAGCCCTATAACCTCGGCGAAAAAGAATTCCATATCGCTTTTACTACTTCTGACTTTGATGCCGCGTACAAAAAACATAAGGAAAGCGGCGTAATATGCTATGAAAACCCCGCTATGGGAATATATTTCATAGAAGATCCTGATGGTTACTGGGTAGAGGTAATGCCTGAATAGGCATTATCTTATATTTTTTATTAAAAAGTATAGCATAGGCTATAAAACGAAAGGTGATATATGCGAAAAACAAAAATAATGTGCACATTAGGTCCCGCTTCGTCTAATAGGGATGTAATAAGGGAGCTTGCGCTTGCCGGTATGAACATGGCACGCTTTAATTTCTCACACGGCACTCATAAAACTCATTTAGAGCTGTTTAAAGAGTTGCTGTATGTGCGCAATGAGCTTGATCTTCCTATAGGTGCGCTGCTTGATACAAAAGGCCCTGAAATACGTATAGGTTGCTTTAAAAAAGGTAAGATTACCCTTAAAGAGGGGGATTCTTTTACGCTCACCACAAGGGATGTAATGGGCGATAAAAGTATAGTATCCGTTAGCTATCCCGACCTGCCTAAGGACCTTGGCGATAAAAGCAGGATACTGTTGGATGATGGTGTTTTAGAGCTCGCCATAATAAGCAAAACAGATACCGACGTAGTATGTGAAGTTGTATCAGGCGGCGAACTTAGCGATAGGAAGGGTATAAACCTGCCCGGAACACATATATCAATGCCATATATAAGCGAGCAGGATAGGGAGGACATACTATTTGGAATGCGCACCGGTTTTGATTATATTGCTGCTTCATTCGTACGCTCAAAGGAAGACCTTATTGAAGTAAGAAAGCTTCTAGATGAAAATGGCGGCGAACATGTACGAATAATGGCAAAGATAGAAAACCCGGATGGCGTAAATAATATAAAAGAAATAATTAAACATAGTGATGCAATAATGATAGCCAGAGGCGATATGGGCGTTGAAATTCCGCTTGAAGATGTGCCTATATTGCAGAAGTATATCATAAAAGAAGCGCTGGCTGCCGGGAAACCAGTGGTAACAGCTACGCAGATGCTGGACAGCATGGTAAGAAATCCCCGCCCAACTAGGGCTGAGGCTACCGACGTTGCAAACGCTATATACGACGGCACCAGCGTTACAATGCTATCAGGCGAAACTGCAAACGGTAAGTATCCTGTTGAGGCGGTTCGTACAATGGCGCGCATAGCTGAAAGGGCGGAAATGGATATAGACTATGTCCGGCGTTTCTATGAGGATCATGCTGAAAAAGGCTTATCAAATAATGTTGCTGATGCCATTTCCCATGCAACCTGCCTTATAGCCTATAATCTTAATGCTAAAGCTATTATAACAGTAACCACTTCAGGCTCAACTGCACGCATGATTAGCAGGTTCAGACCCGAAATGCCAGTTATCGCCTGCACTCCAAGTTCGGAAACGCGCAGGCAACTTTCATTATCTTGGGGCGTTAAAGCTATAATGGTAGGGGAGGAAAGGGTTACAGAAATCCTGTTCAACGAAGCTGTAAACGCCGCTAGAAGAGCAGGATATGTTGAGGACGGAGATACAGTTGTACTTACTGCGGGCGTTCCGCTTGCAACCGCCGGAACCACTAACCTAATTAAAGTAGTGCGTGTTGGCGAATAGCTATAGAGAAGGTGTTTTAGTGCAAGATTATTCAAATTATGTTTCTCCGTTTTCTGCAAGGTATGCAAGCCCGCAGATGCAGTACCTGTTTTCTCAAAGGTACCGCAGCATAATTTGGAGACAATTATGGCTTATACTTGCGGAAAGCGAAAAAGAACTCGGGCTCAATATTTCTGATGAACAAATAGCCGAAATGAAGGCGAACATCGAGAATATCGATTTTGATGCTATAAGTTCCTACGAAAAAGAACTCCGCCATGATGTTATGGCGCATGTCTATGCCTTTGGCGATGTTGCGCCAAAGGCAAGACCTATAATTCATCTTGGAGCCACAAGCTGCTATGTGGGCGATAATTCCGATATTATAATACTAAGAGATGCGCTTGACATACTGCTTAAACGCTTGGTTGATATTGCAAAAAACCTCGCTAAATTTGCGGACAAGTACAAAGCTATGCCAACGCTAGGATATACCCATTTCCAGCCTGCACAGCCTACCACCGTAGGCAAGAGAGCCTGTCTTTGGCTTCAGGATGTTTTGATAGATATAATTGAAACTGATAGGGTTAAAAACAGCCTATTTCCGCTTGGCTGCAAGGGAACAACAGGTACGCAAGCTTCATTCCTTGAGCTTTTTGATGGCGATTTTGAAAAGGTAAAGGCACTTGATGATATGTGCGCTAAAAAAATGGGTTTTGAAAGGGCTATTCCTGTTTCTGGACAGACATATACAAGAAAACAGGATAGCTTGGTGCTTAACCTCTTATCGCAAATAGCGCAAACAGCACAGAAATTCAGCAACGATATGCGCCTATTGCAACATCTTAAAGAAATAGAAGAGCCTTTTGGCAAAAAACAGATAGGTTCATCCGCTATGCCTTATAAACGAAATCCTATGCGCGCGGAACGCATGGCGGCGCTTTCAAGGTTTATTATTTCAAATGCACAAAACGCTGCGTTTACCGCTGCAGAGCAATGGCTTGAGCGTACGCTGGACGATAGCGCTAACCGCAGGTTTTCGTTGTCTGAGGGCTGTCTTGCGACAGATAGCCTACTTATTCTTTTCAGCAATGTAAGTTCCGCATTGGTTGTCTATCCTGCGGTTATAGAAAAACACCTTAAAGAAGAACTGCCCTTTATGATGGTGGAAAATATACTTATGGAGGCAGTTAAACGCGGCGGCGATAGGCAAAGCCTGCATGAAAAACTGCGTAAATACAGTATGCTGGCAGGCAAAAGTGTAAAGGAAGAGGGAAAACCAAACGATTTAATAGAGCGTATTCTTTCTGATGAGGATTTTTCCTTTATCAAAGATGATATAGACTCCATTACTGACACAAAGCTATATATAGGCTGTGCTGAAAAGCAGGTCGAAGAATTTCTGTCGGGCGAAGTTAAAACTGTGCTGGCTAACTTTGAGGATATGGAAGGCATTTCTGCTGAACTTAAGGTATAAATTACATTTTTCTTGCTTAAATATGTAGCAAGTCCAAATAATATCTAAAATCTATTTACATATATTTATGAGTTAATGCCCTGAGATGGCTGGTTTTTGCATATGCAGGGCTTGACTGTATACGAAAAAAGGGTAAAATTGTGGTGAGAGAATATCCTTATTAATTATTTATATTTTGAAAGGAGAGTTTATGGAATTCTCAAATAATATTATTGTGTCCTATATAGAAGAGGACAATGAGCAGCATAGCCTTTTTCATGTAAGACCTCTGCTTGATATGAATGGTCCTATATCAGAGGATGCTATTTCATCGTTTAAGGATACAGGTTATTTGCGTATAGCTCCGGATAAAAAGGAGCAATATAGCTTTAAGGAGCGTATGCGATCGCTCGGAAAATTTTGTGTAATTAATTTGTTCGGCGTTGAAGAAGGGGCAGGGAAGATTAGACCTAACCGCAATTATGCCCCTCAATTTGGAGAGGTACATCAATTTATTATTTATTCTGATGTGGTGCAGCCGCTTCCAAAGGATTTGGTTTATGAAGTTGTAACCGGCGGAGTAGAGGGAAAACCTATTGCCCAAAGCGCGACGCCTACATGTTACCTAAGAAACGGCGGGAGGATACAAGGTCCATATAACGCTGCTGACGGTAGCCTTTCAAATAATCTTGTTGCAATACGTCCCGATAGCCCATCTCTATTTGCGGTAACGCTTCCAAACGGACAGGAGCGGCTATTCTACTGGCCAGGAAGTGAGCAGACTTCTTCTGTTGAGCGTGTACGCCTTATGGAGAAAACTTTAGATAATTCTAAAGAAGATGCGGGCGATAAAAGCGAAACAGCTAAAGCTACCAGTAAAAAAATCAATACGGAAAGAACCGGCTTTGTAAGTGCTAGGCGCATAAAGGAAAATATTAAAGGCGGTATGAGCTATAAGCCTGTTGCTACACCGCTAGATACACTAAGGCGGGTTATTCCGTCTATAGTTAATAGCGAAACTATGCTCCAAGATGCTGTAAGCTATTTGCTTAGCATTCCGCAATTTAAAAACAGCATTAATAAAAGGCTCAAATCAAGCGATAAAGAAAGTCCTCTTATTACCGCCTTTAATGAACAGCTAAACAGCCTTGAAGCTGAAAGGCTAAGGCTTATTATGGAGATAGAAAAGGCTAAGGAAGATGAAAAAGCTTATGCCGAGCGCGTATTAGACGAAATAACTTCACAGGAAAAGGATAAGCTTGATAATATACAAAAACAGATAACAGAAACAGAGCAGTCCTTAAGCGCTATTAAAAATGAGCAGGCAAAGCTTATAGATATGCGTAACAGTATAGCAGGTGAAATTTCACTACTAAATAATACGCCTCTTGTGTTAAGGCGTGAGGGAGAAGTTGAACCCATAATATATGCAGTGCAGCGCCTGCGTGAGCATATTCAAAATGCGGGTTTTGATATAAGCATAGATAGCGCACGCTATCTGCTAACGCTTCTTTTGCTTGAGCCGCAGGTACAGCTTTGCACTGATACGCTTGCGGATTCCGGTGTTTTAGCTGCTGCAATTGCAAATGCCTTAGGCGCGCCGCAAAGCTACTGTATTGACGATGATGAAAATATAGCATCTTTTAACGGAGGGAATGGGTTTTCATTTGCCGTAGTATCAAGGGGCAGCAGACAGCCAAGTAGCTTTACTCGTCTAATACTATCCGATAAGGCGGAGCCTTTTGGAAAAGCCTACCGCTATATGCCTTGGCCCTGCTATTATCTTGTAGGGCAAAAAACAAAACTGGGCTTTGTTAAACTGCTACCCTGCGATAAGCCTATAAGCGCAGAAGCCTTGATGGAAGAGCTTATAGTTAATGCCACTGAGAAGCTGTCTTATGAAACCGAAAAAATACTAAGCGGTATAGTTAAAAGTATTGAAGAGCAGGGGTGTATACTACCTGTCAGCCTATATCGGAGAATGCAGAATGCAATTCTAGCTGTAAGCAACCATGTTGAGGGCGGGGTAATAAAGGCACTTGATTTTGCTTTATCAAGCTATCTCATACCTTTTGCTAAAAACAATAAAATAAAACTTAATATACCTGAAGATGTATTTGCAAATCTTCACATAACTAAAAAAATACTGTGATATATATTTCAAGCACAGCAAACCCTAGGGTAAAATTATTATCTTCCTTGGAAAATTCAAGCGCTCGAAATGAACATGGCGTTTATCTTGTAGAGGGAGAAAATATGGTAAGGGAAGCTATAAACACCGGCAAGGCGCTAAGCGTTATGGTTGATGAAAGTAAGCTTTCTTTATATGAAAATAAAATACCAAGCGGCATAGAAATAATAACGCTTTCAAAACCGGTAATTAATAAAATATCAAATACTGTAACCCCTCAGGGTATACTTGCGCTATGCGCTTTGCCTAAGCAAATAAGTTTAAGTGATTTAGGTACTAGGGTTGTTGTGCTCAATGGCGTTCAGGATTCCGGCAATGTTGGCACAATTTGGCGAACCGCTGAAGCGGCAGGCTTTACGGGTTTGCTTATGGATAAAGATTGTGCTGACCCTTTTTCCCCAAAAGTACTGCGCTCTTCAATGGGCGCATGTTTTAGAATACCTGTTGTAAGGCTCAACAATTTATGTGAAGCTTTTGAACAATTCAGAGGTTTTTCAATAATAGCGACCAGTCTTGACGGTGAAACGTTATTTGAAACCTCTCTTCCAAAAGACAATATTCTTATAATAATAGGCAGTGAAGCTAGGGGAATACATCAGGATGTATTAAGTTACGCGACCCAGAAAGTAAAAATACCAATGAAAGGGCAAACGGAGTCCCTAAACGCCTCAGTTGCAGCGGCGATTATTATGTATGAAATAATGCGCAGATAGTTTTATACAAAACATTCAATGATAAGTAGTCTTAAAAAGTTGCATAATTCAGTACAATCCGAAATTTCTGTTAAAAAAATAGGGTAGAATGAATCATTTTTTTGTGTGGTTTAATATGATTTTTTCTTATTAATAAAAAACAAATTATTTTCAATAAAGCTTGACAATCTGAAAAAAATAGAATATTATTTAGTAACTGAAACGTTTAAGTAATAATTAGGAGGGCTTCCGTGAAGCGTGTAAGCATTAAGGATGTTGCAAAGAAAGCCGGTGTGTCAGCCAGTACTGTAAGTTATGTGCTGAACCGAACTCCTACGGAAACAATAAGCCCCGAAACCACTAAGCGGGTTATAGATGCTGTGGAAAAACTCGGTTATGTGCCAAATTTAAATGCTCGTAGCCTTGCAAGTAAGTATAGCAATCTCATTGGTGTACTCATTCCTCAAACGGAACCCGGCAAAGAATTTATGTTTTCTAACCCTTTTTATGGGGAATTGCTTTCTGCGATAGAATACACAGCGCGTCAAAATGGATATCACTTACTGCTTTCAGGTACACAGGAAGATCAGAGCTATATGGGTATTGCTCAAAACCGGGATCTTGACGGTATTATAATAGTCGGTACCTATCCGGGAGAAAATTTATACCAACTTAAACGCTTGGGGGTTCCCATTGTGCTGGTCGATAGCTATGTAAAAGATAAGGATTTTTATACTGTTGGAATAGATGACAGGAAAGGTGCAAAACTTGCAACTGATTATCTTATTAAAAAGGGTCATAAGAAAATCGCGTTTATAAGCGGCTCCATAAGAGAAAATGGTGTAAACATTAGACGCTGGGAAGGATATTGTGATGCCATGAAAGAAGCGGGGCTTTCCATTAATGAAGATGCCATATATTCTGGCAATGTTGATTATAATTACGGTTTAATTGCTGCCAAGCAGTATATAGATAGAGGCAAAAATCAGACGGCTGCTTTTATAACTGCTGATGTGATAAGTATAGGCGTACTGAAAGGGCTTATACAACATGGCGTTAATGTGCCTGAGGATTTTTCTATTGTAAGCTTTGACGATGTTTATCTGGCGCGCATGTCATATCCGTCTTTAACTACAGTCAGTCAAGACATTGCAGGGAAAGGTAAGCGGGCAGTGCAGCTTATATTAGATGCTACTGGCAATAAAGAAAAAAGCTATACTGATTGTGTTCTTCCGTTGTGCCTTGTGGAGAGGGACTCCGTGATAGAATTTAGGTGTGAACAGTGCTGAAGCATTTACCTGAAGGGCTTGTTCCTTTTGAAGAATGCGGTTTCGCAAGATATCCTGCAAGACCGCTTGAAAAAGAAGCTGTGGTAATCGCTTGCCGAACCGATGAGGAAGATGGACAGCCTGAACTATTATTGTATGTGAACGATAAAGCGGTAAAACCTCTTGCTCCTGAGAGCAATGACGGTGAATATTGGCGTTTTCATATTGGTGAATTTAATTGGGGCGATAAAATTGAATATCAGCTTCGTACAAAAAAAGAAAGCAGCAGAATATTCCGTTTTGAAATTGAGAAGGAGATAAAACTGCATTCTCCTATAAATCTTATAAAACTAGATGAAGCAATATATTGCCTCTTATATGAATATTTTCACATCATCATAAAGGCGGAAGAAGTATTAGAAGTATCTTGTATTCAAGATTCACCGCCTGCAGGTGAAAAAGTCAGTTGTGCAGAAATAGGATTGCCAGAGGGCTATAGGCTTTATTTATCAGATGGTAAAAAATGCTTTTCACTTAAACGTTTAAGTGAAGGTGGTACACTCCAAGAAATTCTGACGCTTGATTGTTTTATGCTTAGAATAACTTCTGATGGCAGTATTAGACAGTTAAAGCAATGTGGAAAGCTGGATACGCACCATGTATGGGGAACCGGTGAAAGATTCCATTCTGTTGATTTAAGGCAAAGCTATAGCTCTGGAAGAGTGGTGGAAAAATTTACCCAACAGGAAGACCATGCATATTTACCCATTCCTTTCTTTATTACTGAAAAGAATATAGGTTGTTTTAGAAATAGCAACATATCTGCTGCCATTGATTTTAGAGAAGGTTTAATAATAGACCAACGAACTAAGGGGCATCAGTTAACGCATGATGTTTGGCTTTTTGGCTCACCTAAAAATATTTTAAGCCAATTCATAACATATACGGGGAAACCTGTACTGCCACCTGATTGGGCATTTGGTGTATGGATAAGCGGCAACGGATGGAATTGTGATGCAGAGGTGTATGCACAGCTTGAAATGCTTAAAAGGTTTAATTATCCTGCAGACGTAATGGTGCTTGAAGCATGGAGCGATGAACAGACTTTTTATCTATGGAATGATAAACATCATTGGAAAGATCCTATTGCGTTAGTTCGTTTTATAAAGAACGAAGGTTTACATTTAGTTTTATGGCAGATTCCAATAATAAAATATGAGTGGAATGAAACGCCTTGTGAACAGCTTATTGCAGATGAAAAAGAAGCTATTGAAAATGGCTACTGTATCTTAAATGAGGACGGCACACCGTATCGTATAACAGAAAAATGGTTTCATAACAGCTTGCTGCTTGATTTTACCAACCCAAAGGCTGTTCAGTGGTGGTTTGATAAACGAAAATATCTCTTGGATATGGGTGTTGAAGGTTTTAAAACGGATGGCGGCGAGTTTTTGTTTGATGAAACTGCAAAGCTGCATAATGGTTTAGATGGTCTTGAGGCGCATAATCTATATCCCGGTCAATACATAGGCGCCTATAATAAGTTTTTGAAAGAGAATGGTATAAACGGCGTTACTTTTAGCAGAGCCGACTATATAGGCGCACAGACAAGACCTATACACTGGGCAGGAGACCAGCTTAGCAAATGGAGCGAACTTAAGGCGCAGCTAAATGCGGGTATAAGCGCGGGGCTTAGCGGTATTCTTTTTTGGGGCTTTGATATCGGTGGTTTTGCAGGGGAATTGCCTGGAGCTGAATTGTATCTTCGCGCTACAGCGTTTGCTTGTTTTTGTCCTATAATGCAATGGCATGCAGAACCAAGAAGCGGGCAGTTTTATTCTACGAATGAAGATGGCTTTAACAACGACCGTAGTCCATGGAATATTGCAGAAAAACTTAACGATATCCGTGTTTTAGAAGTAAGCGTGAAGTTTGCTAGGCTTAGGAAACAAATTCAACCTTACTTAACGAGTGAAGCGGAGTACTGTGTCAATGTAGGTAGACCTCTCATGGCACATCTATGTATAGATTATCCGGAGGATATAAACGCCTGTACCTGTGATGACCAATACATGCTGGGTAGGGAGCTTATGGTTTGCCCTATAGTTGAGGAAGGGCAGGATAAACGCAGAGTATGGATTCCTAAAGGAACGTGGAAACATTATTTTACGGGTGAAGTATATAAAGGTGGAACATATAAAACATTCACATGTCCGCTTGATGAAGCAATAGTGTTGCAACTGCTGTAAGTACAGGTAATTAATTATCGAGTTAGTATTTAGTTTACAAACACTACGTGCAAGAAGTAGGAGTGCAAAAACATATAATTAGGGGGAAACGTATTGTATATTCCAAATAGCAATGAAAAGAGAAAGGCGATAACAATATTTCTTTTGCCTTCAATTATCGGCGTTATAGGCTTTTGCCTATTGCCTATATTAGCTTCCGCCGTGTTTAGCCTAATGGATTATGATTTGCTCATGCCTATGAACACCATGAAATTTGTCGGGCTAGAAAACTATACTCGTATTTTAAATGGTAAAGAACTTCCCGCAGTCATTAAACACACCTTTACTTATCTTGTACTTTATCTACCCATGATACTTTTAACTTCTGTCGGGGAAGCGCTTATATTAAATAAATCTTTCAAAGGACGCGGTGTTTTTAAGACAATATGCTATACACCTGTCATTACATCTTGGGTTGCAGCAGCAGTTGTATGGCAATGGGTACTCAACGGAAAATACGGTTTATTAAATCAAATGTTGTCTATGATAGGTATTACAGGTCCCGCGTGGTTAAATAGCAAGCAGTGGGCTATGCCGGGGATTGTAATTGCTGCTATATGGAAGGATACCGGTTATTATGCTCTAATGGTTTTAGCTGCGCTTAAATCCATTGATAAAACTTGTTATGAAGCGGCTGAAATAGATGGGGCAAGCGGGTTTAAAAAATTGACTGCTATAACTTTACCACTTATTTCGCCAACACTGTTTCTGCTTATAGTTATTAATATAATTTACGGCTTGCAGGTGTTTGATTCAGTACTAATTATGACAAACGGTGGACCTGGCGGCGCAACAACTGTTTTTCTTGAAAGAATATATAAGTACGCTTTTAAGCAATATAAAATGGGTATTGCGAGCGCTTATTCGTGGATTTTATTTGCTCTAATTCTTATTTTCACCGCTATTCAGTTTAAACTCCAGAGAAAATGGGTGAATTATGATGTGTAATAAGGCGTCAGCTAGACAACTATTTCAGAAGCTTTTGTTTTATATTATGTTGCTTATATTTACGCTTGTTACCATTCTTCCTTTCCTGTGGATGATTTCATCTTCCTTTAAGGGGCAGGAGGCTATTCGTACTATTCCTATTAGATGGATTCCGGAGCATCCCACTTTGGAAGGTTATGAGCGTGTTTTCAATATGCAGGGTTTTTCCTTTATCAGATCAAGCTTAAATAGCCTTGTACTGGCTATTGCCTGTACTTTTGTTGCGGTTACTTCGGCAACTATGGCGGCATTTGTGTTTGCTAAATTGCCTTTTAGGGGCAGCGGAAAGCTTTTTGGCATATATCTTGCCACGATGATGATTCCCGGAACTGTTACCATGGTGCCAAATTATATCATTTTGCGAGTACTGGGGCTGCTTGATACCTATACTGGGCTTATACTGCCCTCTCTTGCTAATGCCTTTGGTGTTTTTCTTATGAGGCAGAGTATGATGAGCGTAAATAATGCCTATATGGAATCCGCATATATTGATGGCGCTTCCCTTTATCAGATATTTTTTAGAATTATGCTGCCTATGGTAACCCCAACGCTTTCTACAATGATTTTGCTCTCGTTTATGGGCAGCTGGAATAGTTATTTATGGCCATTAATTGTGCTAACCTCAACCAATAAGCAAACATTACAAGTTGTGCTTGGCAATATGAACGGTATGTATAAAAATAATGAGCATGTTTTAATGGCAGGTGCTGTGCTTACTATTCTACCTATATTGTTTGTATATCTTGTATCTCAAAAATATGTAGACCAAGGTATCAGTATAGGTGGAATCAAATAGTGTATGTAAACGCTGCGCGCGCGTTTGCAAATATATTTAAAGAAAAGGAGGTTTTCCCATGAAGAAAACCATTGCACTGTTACTGGTATTGTTGATGGTACTAGTACAGGGTTTGCCTGTGTTAGCTGAACCTGTTACCATCACCTATGCCCATTTCTCTGGCTCCGGTGCGCAGGAAGAAACTCTTAAAAAGATGATTGAAGTATTTGAAGAAAAGAACCCAGATATCAAGGTTGACCTGCAAATTACCGGATTTCAAGACTATTTCATTAAACTTGCCACCACTGTTGGTGGCGGCAATGCACCAGACGTATTCGAAATGAATATGGAAAATTACCTTTCGTACATGCTCCGAGATGCCTGTGCCGATTTAACCGGTTTAGTAAATACGGAAAACTATTCTGCCGGGACTTTAGAAGCAGTAAGCTCCGATGGAAAACTCTACGCAGTACCTATGAGCTTTTCCACCTGTATTCTAATCTATAATAAGGCGCTGTTTGATGAGGCTGGCATTGCCTATCCCAATGACGAGTGGACATGGGCGGACATTCAAACTGCAGCCGAAGCCATAAAGGCATTAGGCGATGATATCTGGGGCGTATTTCAGCCCATTACCTATAATGAGTTCTATAAATCAGTAAAGGGTAATGGCGGAAGTCTACTCAATGAAGATTACACCGCCTTTACTGCAAATAGCCCGGAAAACATTGCGGTGCTTGAAGCCATGTTAAAGCGCGTGCGTGGCGAAAATCATGTACAGCCTACTGCAGAAGAAATGGCTGGCAGGGGAGACTGGGATATGTTTACCGAGGGCAAACTAGGTATGATTATTACCGGTATATGGGCTTTCCCCACATTTACCGAAAAATGCGATTTTGATTGGGATATCGTAGTGGAACCGGGATATGACAAAAAGAGTACTTTCTTCTTTGCGAATGTAAACTGCGTATCTCCTTCAAGCGAAAAGAAAGAAGCGGCAGCAAAATTTGCCGATGCAATGGGTTCTGACCCCGATATAGTACAGCTAAGATTAGATGCAAGCTGGGAGTTACCAACAATTGCAGACCAAAGTAAGCTTACACAGTACCTTGAAGTAACACCGCCTGCAAATCGCTCTGCGGTATTTGACAGCATGGATTATGCTGCCGCGCCTCCTGCGCTTAAGGAAGCGGGAGCTGCGAGTGAAATCATAAATGATGTACTAAGCACGCTGGAAATGAATGATGTTTCAGCTGAGGAAGCTCTGAATGATATCCAGTCCCAGCTGGATGATGCCGACCTGCTGTAATGACCGGAAACTAAGTATTTCAAAGGTGGGGGGGGAAGGTCAAGTGCCTTTCCCCTCTTCCTAAAGGAGGATGATCCATGGAATATTATCAAGTAACAGGAAACGAATATGTATCGCTGTCACGATCAGGGAATTGGACGGAGCCATTGAAAGTATTTCCTGTTTATACTTAGCGTCCACTGAATAACCCATCTTCCTATATATAACAAGCATTTTGGAGCGATTTATGTTAAACTAGTGCAAGGGAAATTCCAGAAATCATGCAAAACCCTTGCACTTTTATCGGAGGATCATGACATGTATCGACCAGAAAGCGAACAAATCAGCGTATTTGAGAACGAGAGTTTCTTCCAGTTTCAAGGTCTGAACCCTAATAACGATTGGGTCAGGCTGGCTAAACTGATTCCTTGGGCGGAGCTGGAGCGCCGCTACGCCCAGACCTTTACCAGCAAACTTGGGAATGTGGGCACACCTGCCCGTATGCCCTTGGGTGCGCTCATTATCAAGGAACGCTATGGGTTTTCGGATGAGGATACTGTTCAGGAGATACGGATGAACCCCTATCTTCAGTTTTTTATTGGTCTTCCTGCCTTTCAGCATGAAGCTCCCTT
>JGI24708J26588_10000004_pt1 | contig 153729 bp, 125 predicted proteins | sample BioPla1DNA2_FD_26588 | JGI IMG/M metagenome (IMG submission 26588) | reverse complement strand
TCACCACGGCTAATGGTGCCAGGCAGCTGAAGCAAGCAGCAGATGCTGTTACTGCTTCAAATGGGGATATTTGGGTGGCCAAGGCGATCCAGCACTATGTTTTGGGCGTTGACTCAAGGCGTGGAGTTAGGTAAAATAGATGTACTGGCATGATCTACTTGAAGATTGATTTGTGCCCCCGTAGCTCAGGGGATAGAGCAGCAGTTTCCTAAACTGTCGGTCGCAGGTTCGATTCCTGCCGGGGGTGCCATAATGGGGTGTCACAGCTGGTAATCCAGAAGTGGCACCTTTTTGCTATTCTCCTTGACCGTATGGTAACTCGGGCAGGAGACCAAGCTGGATAGGAAGAAAGATGGCCATAAGTCCCTCCGAATTGGCTTATATAGGCTCAAAAGCACACATTGGTGGATGTGAGGAGATGTTAATGCCAAGTAGAACCCATATGCTAGCGGGTTTGCCAACGGGGCTGTGCCAAGCCTCGTGGAGCTTACTTATATATCGTGAAATCTGGAATATGCCGGTTTTCCAAGCCTTCAATCTTTTGGCCCGGGAGCTAGACAAGGCAGCGCGGGATTGGACATGTGGGGAGGAAGCAACCGCGGTACCTGGTAGAGAACCATTGGCCGTTGCACTATATGATTTCATATCTAAGTTAATTCCGACCGGCTTAGATGTCTATGGGCCATCTATAGGCAGTTTATGGCAGGAGCATCTGCTAAATAGCATTCTAGGTTATCAAAGCCCACTACTTAGTGGACTATTCAAGGAGCAATCACAGGAAGACAAGCTTTTTGTCCAGCTATTAGAACACGATTTAACGATTCTGGATAAGCTATTTTGGGCCTTTGACGATGGTTTGGCCAATCTGATCCAAAAGGCTATGGGGGATATCCCTCTTCCCGCTGATGACATTCTCTCGCGGTGCTATGGCGGGAGTCGTAAGGGACAGGAGGATCGTAACCATAACATTGACACCGAGACCAGAGACGTGCCACCGACCAGAGCCCGACAACCTGTTTTTTCTACGGCCGAGGAGATCTTGACTAGGGCTGCTTATGAGCTGAAGAGTGAGTTCTATACAACTCGCATATGGGCAGATCTAGCTCCCCATCTAATGGCTTACTATCGTCGGTTCGGCATAGGTGAATTGAACCGCTCTGCGGCCCTCATATGGCAGTGCCCTCCGGGCAATGGTTTGGTTGGCATTGCCGCCAGTGACCCTATCCAGCTTCAGGAGCTAAGTGGATATACCGAGCAAGTAGAGAAGGTCGTGGACAATACCAAGCGCTTCTTGCAGGATCTACCGGCGCATAACTTACTACTCTATGGTGATCGGGGCACCGGTAAATCTTCTACCGTAAAAGGACTAGTGCATCGATTCGTGGATAGGGGATTGCGCCTAGTAGAGATGGGAAGGAACGAGCTCGGCGGCCTACGGGAATTGATGGAGAGCCTGAGTCAGCTTTCCCTGAGGTTTATCGTATTCATTGATGATCTTTCCTTTGAAGAAGATGAAACCGAGTTCAAAGCCCTCAAGTCTACACTAGAAGGTAGTGTGATGCGACAGCCAGAGAACGTCCTCATATACGCTACATCGAATCGCCGCCATTTAATTGAAGAAGCATTTTCCGAGACTGCCCATGGTGATGGAGTGCGGTGGCAAGATACGGTACAAGAGAAGTTATCGCTTTCCGATCGGTTTGGATTGACAATCATATACCCGTCGCCGGATCAGAAAACGTATCTAGGTATAGTAGAGCATCTGGCCTATTTGGAGGGCATTCGTATGGATAGGGACCTTCTTAGGTCAAGGGCTTTGCAGTGGACACTATGGCACAACGAACGTTCGGGCCGTACTGCCCGACAGTTTGTCAATGAGCTTAAGGCTGAACAAGAGATGGAGTCTTGATGGAAAGAGGTGGCTTGAGGTAAGGAAGGGTGACGGTAGGCAAAATCCTAGCGTCACCCTGTTTGCCATGGGCGAAGTTTGTCAAACTAGCGAGTGTCTTGCCGTCGCAGTTCCTCTACCGATGCGGTACCGGCTTTACGGCCAGTAGTGAAGTCTACCTCAGGGCCATACTCCAAGAGCCATTTTTCGGCTTTGTCGTTATCAGGTGCAGCCAATGCTGTAGATGTCTGGGCAAATTCATTCACGTGTTCCCGACCTTCTTTAGCAGAGATAATGGTACCAGGACCGCCGACACACCCGCCTGCACATGCCATGCCTTCCATGAAGTTGGCGGCGAGCTTTCCTTGTTCAACCAGCTTCAGAAGAGTCATGCATTCTCTAATGCCATCTCCATGGACAGCCTCTATGTTGAGGGAGGGATCTATGCGGTTAACTGCTCGGGTGATGGCAGCTGTCACCCCTTCGGTACGGGCGTAGATGCGCCCATCGTGGGAGGCATCCTCCATCGTGGTCTCTTCGCCTATACTAGCTAGATCAACCTTTGCTGCTTCAAATAGAGCCGCGGCTTCCCGAAACGTTAAGACAGAATCAATAGCACCTTTCAGATCGGGTCTTTGTGCCTCAGCCTTCTTAGCTACACAAGGGCCGATGAAAACGACCGTACAATCCTCTTTGGCTTTGAGTAGCCGGCCTAGGGCAATCATGGGAGAGACTGAATGGGAGACAAGTTCTACCAGCTTAGGCTTGGTCTTTTCAACCAATCGCATGAAAGCCGGGCAGCAGCACGATGTGATCATGAACTGCTCCCCCTTGTGGAATCTCTCTACCAGCTCTTCGGCCTCCTGAGTAGTGATAATATCAGCAGTCATCGCCACTTCATATACTCCGTGAAAGCCCAGCTGCAGTAAAGCTCCCTTGAGCTTGGTAGGAGTGACATCGAGGCCAAACTGGCCGACAAAAGCAGGAGCTAGAATGGCGTAAACGGGCTGCTCATCGCTTCTCATGAGTAGATAAGCTACCCTGGCAAAGTCCGAGCGGGCTACAATGGCTCCAAGAATACAAGCATCGACACATAGCCCGCATTCTATGCATCTATCCCAATTGATGGTGATTCCTTCGTCTGAATGGACTAAGGCATCTGTAGGACACACATGGCTGCAGCGCTGCCGCCCATCATCACAAGCGCGACAGACATCCCGCATGTGGGTAAACAGTGCACCTTCTTCGCTAAGAAGCATGTCAATGCGTTGGGCTACGATGGGCCGCCAAATATCTCGTTCTTTGGTATCGGTAAAACAGTCATCCGTTATCTCCCCGGCGAGTCTTTTCTTATCGAAGGGTTTCTCCCCCTTGCGGATAGCCTGGGCAACTCCCTTGAGAATCCGTTGGGTAAAGACATGCTTATTCATCTTTGACCTCCTGGGTAGTTCCATGATCTTCTCTCTCCCTACAGACTTAGGCTTAAGGATATGCTTCCCTTCTAAGGCGGAAGAAATCTACTGTATGCTGTGGAGACTAACCACAATACAGTCGGGCTATTACCCTGGATGAAGCACCTTGAAGTGCTTACCTAGAACGAAAAACTCGTCGGTTTAGCAGGATTTGCGGGACTATCGAGAAAAGAGATAAAGGACCTGACAATGAGGAGGTGAACCGGCCGCTGGCCATGAAAGCCATTAACTATTGGTGGCCGGGTACGAGCATGGAGATCCTAAGGGACGATATCAATCTGGGGAAGTTCAAGGCAGCTATATTCGACTTCGACGGCACCATTAGCCTAATTCGAGCCGGTTGGCAAGATGTGATGTACCCGTATTTTGTGGAAGTGCTGGCGGCGACTCCAGGTGCTGAGAGCCTTACGCAGATAGAGCACTTAGTCAAAGAGTTCGTCGATCTACTCACTGGCAAGCAGACTATCTATCAGACTATTCGGCTGGCGGAAGAGGTAGAAAAACGGGGTGGAGAGCCCCTTACGCCCCTTGAGTACAAACATGAGTATTTGCGTCGGTTGTGGGAGCAAATTGAGCATCGAGTCCAGGGGTTGGAAGATGGCTCCATTGATCGAGAATCAATGCTGGTTCCTGGCTCTATGGGGCTCCTAGAAGAGCTCAGAGCCCGGGGTCTCACCTTATACCTAGCAAGTGGTACCGATGAGCCGTATGTGATCAACGAAGCGACTATCCTCGGCGTAGCGGATTTCTTCGATGGTGGCATCTATGGTGCCCTAGACCGCTATGAGGATTTCAGTAAAGCGAAGGTTATTCAAGAGATCATCAAAGACCACCAATTGTCCGGTGAAGAGCTCTTGGGCTTCGGTGATGGTTATGTAGAGATTGAGAACGTGAAGGCGGTAGGAGGATATGCGGTAGGTGTCGCCTCCAACGAGCTCACCCGTGAAGGTATCAATGAATGGAAGCGAAGTCGCTTGACAAGAGCAGGCGCTGACATGATCATCCCTGATTACCGAGAACTACAGGAGCTAATAGATCACCTCTTTCCACACGTCTAGTCGCTGATAGTTAAAGGAGGTCCAAGGAAAGTGGATGATATAAGGTGGGAAACGCTCTTGCAGGAGTTTCCAAGAAAGAAGATCCTGGTGCTGGGAGATTTCTTTCTGGATCGCTATTTGGAGATTGATGCTGCCCTCGATGAGCCTTCTTTAGAGACAGGCCTAACAGCTTACCAGGTAGTGGGCACGCGCCTAAGTCCCGGGGCCGCTGGTACCGTTGCCAACAACCTAGTTGCTCTAGGGGTGGGACACATCCTAGCCTTGGGAGTAGGAGGTGAGGACGGCCACGGTCTAGAGCTAAGGAAGGTCATGGCTGAACGCCAGATTGATGCTGCATATATGATCTGGGATAGCGAAACAGTAACCCCCACCTATACCAAACCCATGCGGAAAGAAGATGGCGAGGAGCGGGAGCTCAACCGCTTGGATTTCCACAACCGAAGCCAGCTACCCATAAATTTGGAGGATGAGTTGATCCGGCGCCTTTGGAGGTTGGTACCAGAGGTGGATGCAGTCCATGTGATGGATCAGGTTGAGTGGGAAGGATGTGGCACGGTAACACCAAGGGTGCGAAGGGAGCTGGCGGTTATTGCAGGGCAATACCCCAAGCTCCCAATCCTGGCTGATTCTCGAGCTAATATCCATCGTTTCCGGGATATTTCTATCAAAATAAACGTTAGGGAAGCTCTAGTGGCTGCCGGGATGGAAGTTCGGGATCCCAATGAAGAGCTCGCCGCTAGGGCAGGGGAGATTTTGGCAAAGGAGCTAGCCCACCCGGTATACGTAACTATGGCGGAAAAGGGGATGTTGGTAGTAGAGTCCGAGGGTAAGATTACCCATGTTCCCGCTGTTCCGATTTCTGGTCCCATTGACCCAGTAGGTGCCGGAGACAGTGTGTCCGCAGCCGTTATCTCAGCTTTGTCGGCTGATGCATCACCGGTGGAAGCCGCTATTTTGGGTAATGTTGTTGCTTCTATCACTATTCAGCAAGTCGGGACTACCGGTACCGCTTCACCGCAGCAGATACTCCGTCGCTTGAATGACTGGCAATATACTCTGCGAACCTTATGATGGTGCTTTCGATCCATGGGGAAAAGGGGGAAAAGCCGTGGTTTGGAGATTAGTAGGTGTCTTTGTTTTGGGCGTACTGGCCGGAAGCATGCTGAATCGGTTTATCTATTGGTGGCCAAGGCAGGAGGAAGGCGGTACACTTCAGTCAGCCTGCCCCCACTGTGGTAATCTATGGCAAGGCCTAGAGCAAATTAGCCTGTGGGGACTGTGCTTCTCGGGAGGCAGGTGCCATTATTGTGGTGACCATATACCGCTTCGGTATGTGCTTGTGGAGCTGATGACCGGTATACTCTTCGTGCTGGTTGCCCTTAGAGGTCAAGGTGCTTTGGACTTGATTAGGCTTTTCCTCTTTGTTTTGCTTCTAGTACCCCTCTTTTTCATTGACCTAAAGCACCATCGCCTGCCCAATATCCTGACCATGCCTGGCATTGCCCTGGGGTTTGCATTATCAGCGGGCTTAGGTCAGCTCAAAAGCGCCATCGCCGGGTTTGTGGTGGGAGGAGGAGTGCTCTTTCTTGTGGCTCTTATCACCCGGGGGGGCATAGGCATGGGTGATGCTAAGCTCCAGGCCATGGTAGGAGCCTTTTTGGGGTTGCGTCTTATGCTCATCTCCTTAGCCATAGGGATAATCCTAGGTGGGGTGGTGGGTTTGGTATTACTACTCTTTCAAATCCGGGGGCGTAAAGACATGATCCCGTATGGCCCGTTTTTGATAACAGGGGCGATCTTGGCCTCGCTAGTCATAGCATAGGAAATAAGAAAACAGGGGGGATTACTGTGTTGCGTAGTGTTCTGACCCATCCTGAGATACTAAGCAGCCTGGCTAGGGCAGGTCATGGTTCTAAAGTGCTAATTGCCGATGGAAATTATCCTTTTTCCACAGGAGGCAGCCCCGCAGCTGATCGAGTCTACTTGAATCTAAGCCCGGGCATACCGTTGGTTACTGATGTCCTGCAGGCGGTACTCTCCGCTATCTACGTGGAGGCTGCCCACGTAATGGTTCCTCCAACGGGCCCGGAACCGCCTATTTTTAGGGAGTTTCGAGACCTTTTGGGAAATGACGTGCCTTTACAAACTCTAGGTCGGTTCGAGTTCTATGAAGCTGCCCGGGGACAAGATACGGCACTTGTTGTTGCTACCGGGGAGCAAAGGGTTTACGCCAACATACTCTTGACCATTGGGGTAGTGCCGCCACCAGCGGGGTAATAGGGTAATGCAAAAACTAACCACCCATAGGCAAAACCACGCTGTTTCAAAAGGAATTGGGCGAGCATCGTCGAAACGGTATATTGGTCGAGTTTACCATTCTGGGGAATCTACATTTAGGAGGGGAAAGTATTGAAGAGATTGATCACAGGCGTAGTAGTATTCTGTATGGTGCTGGGCCTGGGCTCCATGGCCTTTGCTCAAACAGGGGAAGTATCCGTTGATCAGTGGTTTACGAACCATAAGCTGGAGACAGAGATTGGCTCCGAGGACAAGTTCGAGGCTACAGCTAGGCTAACGGGAGTCAAGGGTACATTTGATATTACAGATAAGATCGGTATTGCCGGTTCCTTTGTCTTCGGAAAAAGTGATGACTTCAAAGATAAGACTCCCAAGGTACATGGCGAGTTAAGCAACATGGGTATTGCCCTGCAGTACAAGGTAATCCCCATGGTGAAGGCCCAGGCAGGGTTCTTTAGCGGGGGCTACAAGTTGCCGGATGGGGACGAGTACAAGATGTCTGGCATCACCGTTGGCGCCGCGGTAGACGCTGCCGTTGGTAACGGTATCGGCATCTTTGGCGAAGCTGCCTATGCTCCCATAGTCACTGCTAAGTTGGATAAGGAAGAGCTCAAAGACTCCAGCATGATGGCTTTTGAGGCCGGTGGCAAGTATGATTTCGGCCAGTTCGGCGTTAAGGCTGGTTATCGGTATCAGGGTTTCACGTTCAAGCAGGAGAAGGAAAAGGAGAGTGACAGCGCTACCTTCTCTGGCTTCTTTGTTGGCGCTAGCGTCAACTTCTAAGCCAGGGCTAAGCTGTCTAGTAGAGCGGATAATCAAGGGTGCCTCCGGGCACCCTTCTTTTCATATAATCGAATTGCAGGGTGCCCCCATGAGGGCACTCTTTTTGGGTAGTCGTCGCCAAACCAAAATCCAGATGCTTGCTTAGCTTGTCATGGCCCTTCTCTCCTATCCTGCCGCAAATTGTGCACCTTCCCCGGACTTCTGCTTACTATATCCTAAGATACAAGGGGGAGAGATCATGTCGATGCCAGAGGTGAAGTTGGAAAAGCTGGAGTTTATCGGGGCAGGCAAACATGGTGAGGTCTACAAGCTCGATGATAAGCGCTGCATCAAGATCTACAAGACATGGCGATACTTACGCAGGGAGCTGGCGGCCCTCCAGCGGGGAGCAAGCGCACCCTTCTTCCCCCGGGTATATCAGGTGGGTCGGGATTATATTATCCGAGAGTATGTCCCCGGAATCCCGTTGAATCGTTACTTAAGGAGCAATCCCCTCACAGAGGCTATGGCTAGGCAGATGGTGGAGATAGTGGAGACTATGCGCCGATTGCGTTTTCGTAGAGCTGATACCAGGTTGTCCCACATTATTATCGATCCCAAAGGCAAGCTGTGGGTTATCGATCCCGTCAATACCATGAAGCCCAGTCCTCCTTTTCCCCGCAAGCTGCTCAAAAGTCTAATGCGCCGTGGTATGGACGGCGAATTCCTTGAATACGTGAAGCAACGCTACCCCGAGGTGTATACCCGGTGGGAGAAACACTTGGCGAGCTTGGCGAGTGCGTGAGAAATGACTCCACTGCAACGCAATACAATATGTTGACAAAGCTGCCGAATCTTCCTTGACTTTCCCCAGACCCAGCCATATAATGTACCCAATATTCACAAATTGGTGTCTGCCTGATGATGGGGTGGTCATAATGCAGGCTATCGAAGTCGAGGGATTGGGGAAGGTTTTTCAGACCAAGGAGAAAGGGGAAGGCCTAAGAGGGAGCGTTGATGCCATTTTCCGGCCCCGCTACAGATCAATCTCTGCGGTAAATGACATCTCTTTCCAGGTACAAAAGGGAGAGATGGTAGCTTTCATTGGGCCCAATGGTGCGGGCAAATCCACTACCATTAAGATGCTTACCGGCATTTTGCACCCAACTTGTGGTCTAGCCAGGGTCTTGGGGCTAATCCCTTGGCGAGACAGGTACCATCTATCCTTTCATATAGGTTCGGTCTTTGGCCAGAAGTCTCAGCTATGGTACCACCTCCCACCGGCGGATACCTTTGCTCTTTTGGGCAGGATCTATGAGCTTGAGGCTGATGATTTCCGCAGTCGTCGGAACATGCTCGTCGATGCCTTTGAGATAGGGGAACTAATGGATATTCCCGTCCGGAAGTTATCTTTGGGGCAGAGGATGAGATGTGAAATCGCTGCCTCTTTGCTGCACCGGCCGGAGATCATCTTCCTTGACGAGCCCACCATTGGTCTGGATGTAGTAGCCCGTCAAACTATTCGGGACTTAATCAAGTGGATGAACGACGATGAGCAAACAACGGTCTTTCTTACCTCCCACGATACAGGGGATATTGAGACTTTGTGCAAGCGAGTTGTTGTGATCAACCATGGCACCATAATCTTGGATGATACCGTATCTACCCTGAGAAGAGATTACCTTAAGCAGAAAACCATTGACCTGAAGCTAGGGACTATGGTAGAGGATTTCTGTTGTCCCGGGGCAATGGTATTGAAGCAGAAGGGCTATGGCGTTAAGCTGCTTGTGCACACTGATCAAGTAGAACTTAGAAAAGTCCTGCAGCACTTGGTGGAGAACTATCCTGTCATAGACGTGAATGTCTCTAATCCTCCCCTTGATCAAGTGATCTCAAAGATCTACCGGGATAATGGTACTCAGAGTGTAGAGGTGAGTTGATGGATAGGGATGGTCAGAGGGTATTGTTTCATCAGCGCTTGGCCCTGCGTTGGGGCAAGTACAGTGAGGTGGGTAAGCTCAATCTGCAGAATCACCTAATGTACATAACCGATTTTCTCTGGCGCAGTCTGTTCCTGGTCATCATAGTCTACATCTTCCTACAGCTTTGGAGAGTGGTCTATGCCTCCCAGAGTGTAGAATTAGTGGCAGACTACACCTTGCCGGAGATGCTGTGGTATTTCATGTTTGCCGAGACCATTGTGCTGTCCCATCCGCAACTTAGCGGAAGGATCGATGGAGATGTGAAGCAAGGTAGCTTAGCCTATGCGCTAAACAAGCCCTACAGCTATGTCATGTACCAATATGCAACGTTCGCTAGTGAAGTAGTCTTGCGGACTATTGTCAATGGTCTGGTGGGCTGTTTGGTAGCGGCATTGGCTGTAAAGGCTGTCCCAGTAAGCATAAAGGGTTTACCCTTCCTTGCTATCTCACTATTGCTTTCCCTTACTATACAGTTCTGCCTGCTCATGGCCATTGGGCTTTTGGCTTTTTGGATGGAGGATACTACCTCAGTATGGTTTGTCTACCAGAAGGTTTTGTTTATTTTGGGAGGCATGTTGCTGCCTCTGGAAGTGTATCCCGGTGTGCTCCAGAGAGTAGCTGACGCTTTACCCCTCAAGTACATCGTCTATGGTCCGGCACGTCTTTTGGTCAAATTCCAGTGGTCTAGTTGGTGGCAGCTCACCCGGGGTCAGCTTCTGTGGATCTTGGGACTGGCTATGCTGGTGGCGGGGCTGTACAGGATGGGGGTGAAGCAGCTCAATGTCAACGGTGGCTAAACTAGGAGCCTTCCTATGGGAGTACTTTCGTGCCAATCTGGCCATGGCCATGGAGTACCGGGCGAATTTCGTCATCCAGGTGTTCGGCATGGTGCTAAATGATGCCCTCTGGGTCTTTTTCTGGTGGTTGTTTTTCAACAGATTTCCACAGGTGGCCGGTTGGTCTTACCAGGAGCTTTTGCTTCTTTATGCTGTACTGACCCTTGGTTTTGGTTTGGGCATCGGCGTCATGGGTAACTGCACTAGATTGAGTCAGATCATAGCTGAAGGTCATCTAGATTTTTACCTGGCATTGCCCAAAAACGTCCTACTCCACGTTCTCGTGAGTCGTATGAACGTAAGTGCCTTGGGAGATGTGGTATTTGGACTCATCGTCTACGGCTTCAGTGGTGCTGTGTCATGGGGGAACACCGCCATGCTCTTCGCCATTAGCATACTGGCGGCGGTGATTTTCGTGTCCTTTGCTGTCTTGGCCCATTCTTTAACATTCTTCATAGGCAATGCCAATGCCCTGGCCGGTCAGATGTTTAATGCCTTGATCACATTCTCTTCTTATCCTGGCGGGCTCTTCAAGGGTTTTGCTCGCGTTCTCATGTTTACGGCTATCCCTGCGGGGTTTATTAGCTATGCACCGGTAGGTATTCTCGGCGAGCGGAAGCTGGACTTTGTCTTAGCCATGGCCTGCTTCAGCTTAGTTCTGGGAGCTTTGGCGATAGTGGTATTTTATAGGGGTCTCAAACGGTACGAGTCCGGTAATCTGGTCAGCATTCGGTTATAGCAGGATAAGTCCTGTCCGGGCGCTGTGGTGTTAGCTGGTACTGCATAGGGACAAGTCTGGGTCATGACGAATATGTCTCTGGATGAGATCAGTAGAACAGGAGTGAACTCTATGCAGAACCATACCAAATACAATATTCTTCTAATGATCTGCCACGATCTTGGCCGGCACCTCAGCTGCTATGGAGTGGAGAGCCTACAAACACCGAACATAGACGGGCTGGCTAATAAGGGTATTCGCTTTAGTGATTACTTCTGTACTGCTCCCCAGTGCAGTCCCAGTCGGGGTAGCATTATTACTGGGCGTCTGCCCCACAATAATGGGCTAATGGGCCTTGCCCATCTGGGGTGGGAGCTTGATGATGACATTCCCACTTTACCTCAGTTGCTTGCTGAGCATGGATATGAGACTTACCTATTCGGACTGCAGCACGAGGCAAGGTCCAAGAATGTAGCAAGGCTCGGCTATCGGCATGTGGGAAAACAGGGTAAGGCTTGGGAGGTAGCTGATGATGTAACTAACTTCCTTAGACAAAGGGATGGATCGTCGCCCTTCTATGCCTCGGTAGGCTTTTTTGAGCCACACAGACCCTATGACCAGATAGACTACACCCCCGATGATCCCCACGGCGTCCAAGTACCTTCCTACCTACCCGATACCCCGGGGGTACGCCTGGAAGTCGGCCAACTGCAGGGCATGATCCGAGCGGTGGATAGAGCAGTTGGTCAGATAATCACCACTTTGAAGGAAACCAACCTTTGGGATAACACTTTGGTCATCTTCACAACGGATCATGGCATAGCGATGCCTAGAGCCAAAGGTACGCTGTATGACCCTGGTGTCGGGACCGCTCTTATTATGCGTGGTCCAGGTTTGGAGCATGGTAGGGTAGAGAGCAGCCTGCTTAGTAATGTGGACTTACTGCCGACGATATTGGAGTATGTCGGGGCCCCATTGCCGGGTAAGCTAGATGGCCGGTCCTTCTTACCTCTCCTACGAGGAGGAGCGTACACAAAGAGGAGTCACATATACCTAGAGATGACGTGGCATGATCGATATGACCCCGTTCGGGGCTTGCGCACCGATAGATTCAAGTACATCCGGAGCTTTGGTCGCCGGCCTTTAGTCTATATCCCCGCCGATATCTACGATAGCCCGTCGGGCCAAGTTGTCCGAGAGGAATACTACGGCAGCCAAAGACCCGGGGAAGAACTGTATGATTTGGAGAACGATCCTTTCGAGAAAAAGAATCTCATCGGCCAGCCCGGTTACGGATCCATAGCTGATGGCTTCAGGAAGCAGCTGCAAGAGTGGATGGAGGCCACAGGCGATCCACTTCTGCAAGGCCCGGTGCCTGCCAGAGAAGAGCCCCAGGCCCCCTACTGGGATGTGGTTGATAACGACAGTCCTTTCAAATGATGATTGATATCTAGCTCAACGGCCGTCGTACGACGGCCGTTCTACACGTATTCATACTTAACCCATTATTGACACATATAACCATTTGCGGTATATTATGGAATAGACTGGAGTATACCAGAGTAGACCGGAGGGGCACAGTGGAAGCAAGGAACCAGTATCTGTATATCAAGATAGCGGAGAATATCCTAGAGAGAGTTGNAGCGGGAGAGCTTAAGCCCCACGACCAACTCCCATCAGAGCGGGACTTAAGTGAAGAGTTTGACGTTAATCGGCTGACGGTACGCAAGGCCTTGGGCATGTTGGAGTCGCAAGGGGTGCTATACCGTGTGCCGAGTAAAGGTACATTTATCGCCGAACCAAAACTTTCTCAAGAGATGAATGTACTAGTTGGTCTCAGTGATCAGCTAATTAGAAGTGGCTTACAGCCTGGAGCCAAGGTGCTTGAGATATCCATAGTACCCGCGGCAAGAAGTGTGGCCAAGGCCTTACAGGTTGGGGACGGGACGGCAGTCTACTATATTCACCGAGTAAGATATGCCAACAAGGCCCCAATTGCCATCGAGAGAACGTATATACCTGTTGAATACTATCGGGGTCTGGAAGCGTATGATCTAGAGAATCGCTCCTTATATGACATTATGGGTAAGGAGTATGGCAGACCGGTGAGACTGGCTCGACAAGGTTTAGAGCCAGTACTGGCTACCGGAGATGAAGTCCGCCTTCTTGAGATTGAACAGCCTGCGGCCCTGATGATGATCCTGCGAGTGGGGCTTGATATCCGAGGTGTGCCAGTAGAGTACTCCAAAGATCTGTATCGTGGAGATAGGAATCGGTTTATTTTTATGACCCAAAACCCCGATGCTGAGCAGAGAAAGGCCTAACTTATGATCTAGAGACATCACCAAAGGAGCGAAGGCATGACCATTGTCTATTGGCAGCGGAAAATGGAGTTATTAATGTGGGTGGCCTATGCTAGTCTCTATCTGGGTCGAGTGAATTTGGCCATGGCGTTACCGGTGATTCAAAGCGATCTAGGGTGGACAACAGCTGAAGTAGGATTGGTGGGAGGCGTTTTCTTTTGGGTTTATGCCCTTGGCCAGTTGATTAATGGGCATCTAGGGGATCGCTTGCCCAGTAAAGGCATAGTCTTAATCGGCCTGGTAGGTACAGCAGCCATGAACCTGTTGACGGGTTTCATCTCATCCTTTGGCTGGATGGTGGCCCTGTGGGCAATGAACGGCTACTTTCAATCCATGGGCTGGGGTCCCATAGTCAAGATGACCTCGAACTGGGTCCCCCAGAGTCAGCGGGGTAGGGTCTCCGCCTTCTTAGGCACATCGACTGTGGGAGGTTTCATGTTTTCCTGGTTGTTAGCTAGTAGGCTTCTGGCAAAATATCCCGGTAGATGGCAGGCAGTATTTTGGGTACCTTCGGCCCTTCTGGCAATAACGGCCATCATTTGGGCAGCTATGGCCAAGAACCGCCCCGAGGATGTGGGATTTGCCCCCATCAACCCTGTCCAAATGGATAGAAGCAGGGCCGATGGTGAAAGGCTCCAGGCTGCTTGGGTATTTCTCGTGCAGCCAGGGTTGCTCCTTCTAGCCGTAGTCAGTGCCCTGCAAGGAATGGTTAAGGATGGTATCAACCTCTGGGCTCCGACTCTCTTGATGCAATCCCAGAACCTAGCGGTGGCTGAAGCTACCTCCCAGGCTTTGTGGATCCCCCCCTTTGGTTTTTTGGGAGTCCTAGCTGCAGGATGGCTTAATCAAAAGACTGGTGGCGATGATGGGCGGATTATCGGAGTGTTTTATGGGATGGCGGCTGTTGTGGCAGTGGTGGGCTCGTACATGATCAATAAGCAGAGCTACTTCTTAACGGTACTTACCATTGCCCTTTGCTCAGGACTGATTTACGGTATCAATACTCTGCTCATGACCTCTATCCCATTACAGTTCCAGGCTATAGGCAAGGAGTCTACGGTGGCCGGCTTCCTGGATTTCGCCGCTTATGTGGGATCGGGTCTGGCCGGCGTTGTTACGGGGACACTCTTGGAATACTGGAGTTGGGCTCGGATCATGGCTATGTGGGGAGTGATCTGCGCCATAGGCGCAATCCTGATAAGTGCTAATCCTTTTGCCGAGGTCCTAACAAGTGTATCAGTGGAAGAAAACTGATCCAGCAGCGAAGGTACAGATAGAGGGGGTTATCCTATGCCGGTTTTCAGCAAGGTTCTTACTCGAGATCATAACAAAACCCATGCGGTCTTTACCTTTACCGTAACCGGCGATGCTCAGGAGATACTTATCAAAGGCGACTATCGACCCCGCATAATAGAGGATCCAAGCCTAAATCAGCAGCTGATTCTCCCTGCCTTCCATCGATACATCGAATCCCAAAAGGGATCATTTTTTACCGATGACAATATCCCCCACTATGAGAAATACGCAGTGGAGCGCTTCACACCCATCCGCAACCTTATCGACTATACTATCGTAGACCCGGAGGGGCGGATGCGGGCCAGGGGTAGTGGGAGCTTTTTTGAGACTAAGCAGATCACGGAAGAAGTCGCCAGTATAGGCTGCATAAGAGGTAGACTACCTGCTGGAGAGTGGCAGCTCATCGTTGAAGCACATGCCGTTGCAACGCCCGAAGTATCTGTGACTATAGAGGTTGAAGTGAATAACAGCATAACCCCAGGGCTTGAAGCCACCCAAAAGAGGATAAAGGAGAGAACGAGGGTGGCATCCTTGGAGCAAACCAAGAATCAATCTAAGGAGTCAAGGTGGTACAAAGGCGATCTCCATGTGCACTCTTATCATAGCGATGGAACGAATTCCCTTGACGAGCTAATCTGTTATTTCCGGGAACAAGGCTACGATTTCTTCATGTTGAGTGATCACAACTTCTATGCTGGTAGCCAGGACGATTTACGTGGCGATTTTAATGAGGTAGTAGTGCTGCCCGGTGTAGAGATGTCGACCTTTTATGGACACGCACTAGCTGCTAACTGGCCTCGTGATCTCCCGTGGTTTCACCTTAGGCAAGATGATGATTTTCGCGAACTAATCAGCACGATACACGAAGCCGGTGGCTTGTTTGGAGTTGCCCACCCTTATACCATTGGCGATCCGATATGCACTGGTTGTCGATGGGATTACACCAACTTAGAATGGGGAATGATAGATTTTCTTGAAGTATGGAATGGTTCGTGGCTCGAGCGTAAGATCGAAGTCATCCAAGCACTGAAGAAGTGGGAGGAGCTAGTGAATAGTGGGCACAGAATTGTTGCCACCAGTGGCTCCGATATGCACAATGCCAATAGAGAGAAAGGTGTCGCTGCCACATTCATCAAAGCGGACTCTTGCACAGCTAAGGGTCTTTTCGATGGCCTGAGAAAAGGCAGGGTTTTCGTCTCCCAAGGGCCAAATATCGGTTTCTATCTCTCATCGGTGGCAACCGGTGAGAGATGCTCGGTGGGGGATGAACTGCGTGTACCACAAGACAGTAAGGCAATAGCGGAGATATCTTTGGATGTAACGGCTCAGGTAGAGTTAGTCCAAGATGGTTGGCCGCGATACAGTGCCACTTTCGATGCCTGCCAGGGGAAGCTTGAGTTCACCGATGAGGTTACCAAAGATACGTGGTATTACCTGAGAGCGTTTGACAGAGAAAACAATCTACTGGGATTCACCAATCCCATCTATGTGATGGTAGAGTGAAAAGAGGATTTTTTATAGCTAGATAGAACAAATGAGATAACAGACAGTTAGTATATTGACCAGTGTTTTTGGGCCACTTTCACTTCAAAGGTAAAACGTCTTGCCTTAGAGGTTTTACAACTTAAGGTTGACGTCTTGTGGGGATTGGCTCCGTCCGGCAAAATCAGTGCACAGGAGAGATGGTTTTGAAGATAAGACGCTATAGGGGTAGACTAAGCAGCCTCGTCAAGGAAGAACTGCTGGAGATGATAGTTAACGGAGACATGAATGCCGGTGATCAGCTACCATCGGAGGATCGATTAGCGGAGCAGTTGGAGGTTAGCCGCCCTACTTTACGAGAAGCTCTGCGCATGCTTGAGATAGAAGGATACATTGCCAGATATCAAGGTAAGGGAACATTTGTCACAGAGCGGACCAATCTGCAGAGTGGTCTAGAGTATTGGCGGAGTATCTCAGAGATTATTGAGCGAAGTGGCAAGACCGTCAAAGCGAAATCGATCAGGATGTCTGAAGGGGTCTTTGAAAAGGAGATTCACGACAAACTCGGCATAGACAGTCGGGAAGTGTGCCTTAGGCTGGAGAGGATTCGCACTGCTGATGGGGAGCCCGTAAGCTGTTCCATCGACTATATTCCACGCAAGGTCTTTGGCTATACGGAACTGACTGAAGCAATGTTTGAGAAGTCTTTGGTCCACACCATGGAGACATCCTTTGGTGTTCACATTCAGTACTCAATGACATACCTTGTTCCTGTTGTGGTGGATGATGAGATGGCTGAAGAACTGGAGATTGATAGGAATAGCCCTGTTTTACTGCTGGACGAGGTACACTACGATGCTAAGGACCGACCTGTGTTCTATGGGAAGGAATATTTCCCGTACAGCAAGGTCAAATTCCATATAATCCGTCAGCGGGCAACATAGCCTGTAGATTGGGCTATATGTCGATGGGAAGACATCAATAGAGGATTAGGTCTAGTATCAGGAGGTGGGTGGGCTTGAGGCAATCGCCTGCTTGGGAAAGGATGCCTGGAGCTATTCGCTTGGTTGGCTGCTTGATCGTCTGCCTGTATTTGGGCAGTGCCGGGGTTTTAGCAGCCCCCTATCTGAGCTATACGTATGATTTCTGGGGGCAATCAGTACCGGCTCCTCAAGCCTATTTGCCCACTGAAGTAGTTGATGGCTTCTCATTGGGCATAGGTAGCCTCAAGACTCCCCAGGATATTTTTGTGACCGATGACCATTACATATTCCTGCTAGACACGGGCAATAACCGCATCATTATGTTGACCGAATCGTGGCAGGTTGATGGCATTATCGATGGCTTCCAGAATAATGGAGCAAGCGATGGCTTCAAGAACCCTTCCGGTATTTACGTAAGCTCTGATGGCTTGATCTATGTAGCAGATACCGATAACGCCCGGATTGTGGTACTAAATAGAGAAGGACAGCTTATTCGCATATTAGGGGCTCCCGAACCCGATGCTGATGGCATCATTCCTCAGGATTTCCGCTATCGGCCGAAGAAAGTGGGTGTAGATCCGGCTGGTAGGGTATATGTCGTTGCTGAAGATATCTACGATGGCATCCTGGAGTTTGGTGGAGATGGTACTTTCCGGGGGTTTATCGGGGCGCCACGGGTGGTCTTGAAACTGGGGCAGTACCTTTGGAGAAAGATAGCCACCAGGGAACAGAAAGCAAGGATGCAGCTCTTTCTGCCTACCGAGTACAGCAACCTTGACATGGATGAAAGAGGCTTCATTTTTACCACTGTTGCCAGTGGAAGCCTACAGAAGGAGGATGCTATCCGCAGACTCAATCCATCGGGAACCGATGTCTTGCGAAGACGGGGATTTTACCCACCCATGGGTGATTATGGCTCTGTCTTTTTAGATGATCAGGGAGCGCTGGCTTTTCCTCGTTCGGCTTTTGTGGATATAGTGGCCAGGAAGTGCGGCATCTACAGTGCCCTAGACAGAACTAGGGGTAGGGTTTTTACCTATGATGCCGAGGGAAATCTGCTATATGTGTTTGGTGGTATAGGCAACCAGATAGGTACATTTCAAGTACCCAGCGCGCTTGACGTACTGGGCGATAAGGTGCTTGTCGTTGACCATCGGCGCAATGAAGTAACGGTTTTCGAGCCAACAGCCTACGCTCAGATGATCCACTCGGCCATCGAGAGCCACTACACTGGCGAATATGACAGGGCTAACGAGTTGTGGAAGAGTATACTGGCCCAAAATGCCAACTACGATCTGGCCTATACCGGGATCGGACATGCGCTTTTGAGGCAAGACCGCTTTCAGGAGGCCATGGCGTATTTCAGGGCAGGGCAAAATAGGCGGGATTATTCCGAAGCCTTTCAGCTATACCGACGGCAGGTCGTCATAGAATACTTTCCCTGGTTAATGTCTGGGCTGCTTCTCACCTGGCTGGTTAGTATGCTAAACAGAAGGTTAGGATGGACTAAGCGTCTATCCCTTGGCCTTAGCAACTATAAAGCTATGGCAGCTACTGGGGAACAGGATGGGATACCGACCTCAGCTTTCCATTCTACTAGTTGGAGCCTTTTTAGATTAGGTGATTCCTTGGGTTATGCCCGGTATGTAATGCGGCATCCTTTTGACGGGTTTTGGGATCTCAAACATGAGAAGAAAGGCACAATGGGTGCTGCTGGGACTTTGCTGACACTGCTGAGCTTGACCTATGTGTTGATGCGGCAGTATACGGGATTCATTTTCAATACAAAGCGATTGGCTGATCTGAATATCTTGCTTGAGGTTGGCAGTGTGATTATCCCCTTTATGCTCTGGTCCGTTGTGAGCTGGTCTTTGACTACGCTTATGGAGGGCAAAGGTACTTTCAGGGATATTGTGATAGCAACTGCCTATGCGTTGACTCCGCTTATTATTATCAACTTACCATTGACCCTTCTAAGTAATGGGATTACTGCTGAAGAAGGTGCATTCTATTATCTATTTATGGCGATTGCCCTGATCTGGGCCGGCGGGCTTTTAATCATTGGTACCATGGTCACCCACGAATACACCATGTTTAAGACGCTCTTAACGGCTTTCCTGACTCTTGTGGGCATAGGGGTAGTTCTGTTTATCGGTTTGCTGTTTGTCGGAGTGTTTGGGCAAGTGGTCGGTTGGCTAAAGGACATCTATCTAGAGATTGCTTTTAGACTTTAAAGGAGGCAGCACGGTATGAAGCGAGGCAGATCGCCAGTTGCCATATCAATAATAGCACTGTGCTTGCTTTTGGCTGGCCTTGGGAACCANATGGCGTTTTGTGCCACGGTCAATGAACTCGACTCCATGACCCTAGTTGCTGAAAACGAGTATCTAAGGCTGTATATCAATGAACATACTACGGCCGTTGCCGTTGCAGATAAGCAGACTGATATGGTGTGGTATACCAATCCACCCAACTGGGCTAAGGAAGAGCGGCGGGCAAAAGGCGCTACCAAAAACCGCCTTGGATCCCAGCTGGCAATCTCTTACTATATCCCTGGGGATGAGCGACGCACCATGGACAACTATAACGATAGCATTGTCCACGGGCAGTTTGACATTTTCCCCTTAGAAAACGGCGTTAGGGTTGAATATGTCATTGGCGAACAGTGGTCCATAGACGCATACGTACCGAAAATGATCAGTGCCGACGCATTTGAGAGCCTAATCTTGAGCAGGATCATATCTGAAAAAGATCGGCGATTTGTGCGGGCTCAATTTACCCTGGTAACGTTAGAAAAATTGGGTGATAGGCCCAGAATTGATGTCTTTGGAGTCGACAAGCAGAAGACCTTTGGGGACTATACTCTAATCTCGCCAGAAGGCACCCTTAACGATGGTGAAAGGCGGAAACTCATAGAATCCTTTGTCGTGAGGGTAGTGGCCTCGAGAAATGACATGACCGGTCGGGGCGATGTGAAATTCGAAGATATTGCTCAGTTAGTAGACAATCCTACCTACGTGGTCAAGGAATTATCCAACTGGGACAAGGATGATCTTGTCAAGATACTTAAGCAGGCAAATATTGATGCTGCAGACATCCAAGCCAATAACTTAGCCAACAATCTTGATCCCTTGCCACCCAACATAACTGTTTTTACCATTCCATTGGAGTATCGACTTGATGGTAGTTCATTAGTTGTCAAGGTGCCTACAGATGAGGTCACTTATCCAGTTAACGCCGTAGATGCCCAAGGTCGGTATACAGTTGCGGGAAACCAAGTCACGTTACCTCTGCATACCGTGGAAGTACTGCCCTTTTTCGGGGCGGCCAGCATTGATGATAAAGGTTATATGCTGGTTCCAGATGGTTGTGGAGCCCTAATTGAGCTGAATAGTGGGAAGGAAGATGTCCCAGCGTACAATCAGGGCTTATATGGCAGAGATCACTCCTTGGGACCCAGGACCGATAGGCTAAGTTTTCCCCAGCAAAGCTATCTCCCTGTGTTCGGTATGGTCAAGGAAGACGCTGGATTTTTAGGGATCATAGAAAAAGGTGATGCCTTGGCTCAAATCAGGGCAGCGGTCTCTGGCAGGCAGAGCTCTTACAACACCGTAGCCGCCAGCTTTATCACCATCCCCACAGCCAAAATCGTATTATCTGAGGAGAGTGCTACTACTGATATTCAGCATGATAGGGGTATCTGGCTGGATGTGGTGGGAGTTGCCAATGCTTATCAGCCGAGGATCTTTGATGGGAATATTGAGATCCGCTATGAGTTCTTAGGCAAAGATGCAACTAACTACGCAGGCATGGCCAGAGTCTATCGGTCACGGCTTATGAGTGGGCGGGAAAACATTGGCAGCAGCGGGGCCGCGAAGGAAGATATTCCACTGATTTTGGAGCTAACCGGGGCTATCCATACCAAGAGGCCAGTGCTAGGAGTGCCCCGCAGAGTGATAGAGCCATTAACCACGTTTCAGCAGGTAGCAGATGTTGTGGATGAGCTACAGAGTGCGGGCATTGGGAGTATCAAAATCAAATATACCGGCTGGTTAAGTGGTGGCGTTGAGCACAGCTTCCCCGAAAAGGTTGTGCTAGATCCGCGTTTGGGTACAAAAAAGGATTTCCAGGAGCTGGTGACGTTTCTCCAAAGGGAGGGTATCAGCTTCTATCCGGCAGTTGGTTTTCTGCATAGATATGGAAATGCTTTGTTCGATGGCTTTAGACCCCGTCGGGACGGCGCTCGCTTTCTCGATCGGCAGGTGGCTATCTACCACACCAAGGTGATCGACGCCCTGCAGCTTCAGGATCTGGACAAGTACCACTATATTGTGTCTCCCAATCGGTTGGACGCCCTGGTAGGTGCGTTTCTCGATGATTTCAAGATCTACGGAATTGGCGGGATACATCTAAGCGATGTGGGCACCGTTTTGAACTCAGACTTTAGGCAGAAGGCGCTCATTGATCGACAACAGGCCAAAGGGAAAATCGGCGAGCAAGTGGAGAGATTATTTTCAAAGGAGAATCTGAAAGTAATGGTATCAGGAGGTAATGGCTATGTTCTTCCCTATGTAGATACTATTGTGGACTTACCAATGACCTCCAGCAGCTTTTTGATTACCACAAGAGATGTACCCTTTCTACCCATGGTGCTCAGCGGCTACGTTGATTATTCATATGCACCGATCAACTACTCTAACGACATTCGCAAGACTATTCTAAAGAGCATTGAGACAGGGGCGCTGCCGTACTTTAGCTGGATTTACCAAGACCCTGTGGTAATCAAAGATACGGAGTTTAATACCATGTACTCTGGTAGCTATCAGCACTGGCTCCAAGAAGCCATTAACGTTTACCATGAACTAAATCCAGTCCTCAAAGAAGTGTACGGGCAGTCAATCGTAGAGCACCTGATGCTGGAGGATAACGTATTTAAGACTGTCTTCGCCAACGGTCGAATCACCATCGTCAACTACAATGATTACGCCGTTGATTATGAGGGGACCTCAATACCAGCTAAAGGATATCTTTTGGTAGGAGGCATATGAGGTGGGTACAAAAGGGAGAAAGCCTAGGCTGACCCTTAGGCAGAAACGAAACTCTGCCGGCTATGTATTTGTTCTGCCATTTATCATAGGTTTTGCTTTGTTTTTTCTTTGGCCGTTTGCCCAGTCGATAATCTTCAGCCTAAGCGAGTTGGAGATCACTAGAGAAGGGTATGATCTTCATTTCGTTGGTTTTACCAATTACTATCGGGCCCTATTTGTCAACGCCAACTTCCTTCCAACATTCCTTGGCCAGATACAATCGATGCTGATCAGCGTACCCTCGATACTGATTTTTAGCTTTTTTGCCGCTCTCCTTTTGAATGGGGAGTTCAAGGGCAGGTGGTTGGCCAGGGTGATTTTCTTCCTGCCGGTTGTAATGGGTGCTGGCATTGTACTGCAGCTAGAGAAGTTTGANTATATGTACGATATTCTCAGGGCTGGTGGGTTTGGTCGGGGAGCCGGAATCGGAGGTGCTGATCTCAAACTACTNCTGTATGAACTCAAGTTACCAGTTGTCTTGATTGAGGTCATTGTGACCGCTCTAGAGGGTATTCCCGATATTATCCGCAAATCTGGCATCCAGATCTTGGTCTTCTTGTCAGGTCTCCAGTCTATTCCCGCATATCTGTATGAAGCTTGCGAGATGGAGGGTGCCACTGGATGGGAGAAGTTTTGGCTGATTACCTTTCCTTTGATGACACCAATGATTATAACTAATGTGGTCTATAGCATAGTTGATTCCTTTACAGCTGTAGACAACGAGCTAGTTCGCTTCATCCATAAAACGGCCTTCGGCGGAATGGGATACGGTGTTGGAGTAGCCATGAGCTGGATGTACTTTGCAGCAATTGGCAGTATGTTGGCAGTTGTCATGGCCATCTTTGGCCGGCGCACGTACTACTTAGATTGATGCGGCCTATGGATAAATCTTAATGTAAGCGCGGGAGTGATTATCTTGAGATCTTTGCGGGCTAAGGCACGCTTGACTAGGTACAAGGCTATACTGGTTTCCTTGGTTCGGTATGCTTTGATTATCGCCATATCCTTCGTCATTCTGTATCCACTCATGGCCAAAATACCGTCTTCATTGATGAATGAGGCCGATGCCATTGATCGCATGGTGCGTTGGATCCCTAGCCAGATTACCCTGGACAACTTTCGTACAGCCTTTAGGATGATGAACTACCCTGTGACCTTCCAAAACTCTCTGAAGCTGACTCTAACCGTGAGCACCCTACAACTAGTCTCCTGTACTTTGGTTGGCTACGGCCTTGCGAGGTTTCAATTTAGGGGTAATAGCCTACTATTTGGGTTAGTTTTGTTTACACTGATCGTTCCTCCCCAGATGGTTGCACTGCCGTTGTACCTAAACCTGCGGTATTTTGACGTTTTTGGCTTGCTCAAAAAGCCCATCAACCTGCTGGGCACCCATTGGCCCTTTATCTTAACATCGGTTACCGGCACTGGGTTTCGAAACGGCTTTTTCATCTACATTATGAGGCAGGTGTTCCGAGGTATGCCGGCGGATCTAGAGGATGCGGCTTTGGTTGACGGTGCCGGGCCTTTTGCTACGTTTTTCCGGATCATGCTTCCTGGGGCAGGCTCCGCTATGCTCATTGTATTTTTGTTCTCCTTTGTTTGGCAGTGGAATGACATATTCTTAAGCACTTTGTATCTGGGGGGAAGCCTCGAATATCTGCCCTTTGCCCTAGAGAGAATAACCCACATTTTCTATGAGAGTCGCCGGGAGTTTCTTGTGTCATATCAGTATGCATCTATCGTCAATAACGCAGGAATGCTGATGTTTATTGCACCCCTACTGGTGATCTACGGGGTTCTTCAAAGATACTTCGTTGAGAGCATTGAAAGAACCGGAATCAAAGGTTGAGTATATTAGATACTTACCCGTATTGAGGAGGTTGCTGCATGGTTCATATGAAGAAACAGTTGAAGTTGCTTGCTGTGATAGCAACCGGGTTGTTTGTGCTCCTTTTAGCTGGGGCTCCAGACCAGATTGAGGCTGCAGACCCTGTGGTATCCTTTCAGTTAGATCTAGACTACGAAGAATATGTGAAACAGCATGAGGGTGCTTTTGAGCCAGACTACGTAGTCAATATCCCCGTAGGCTTTTTCGGCGAAGCCACCGCTGATATAGAGGTTCTGTGGAGTTTCGAAGGAAAGCCGGGGCCTATGGTAGTTATAGGAGAAGAGGGCTATATATCGTGGGAGTTTTATGTCCCCGAAGCGGGACTATATAACATAGAGATGGAGTATTACCCAGTTCCGGGCCGAAGCTCCGAGATTCAACGAGAGCTTAGGATAAATGGTGGGGTGCCATTTATGGGAGCCCGCTTCTTTTCCTTTCCTAGGATATGGGTTGATGCCCATGACATACGCAAGGACAATCGAGGTAATGAGCTTAGGGCGAGGCAGATAGAAGCTCCATCTTGGCAGACAGTTATGCTTGGGGATGAGAGCGGGTATTTTGCCGAACCCTATAGATTCTATTTTGAGAAAGGTATTAATACCCTCACCCTCGTCGGACGTAGGGAGCCGGTAATGATCAGCAGCCTGCGGTTGCTTCAGGCTAAGGATGTTCCGACCTACACCGAGATAAAGGCCGAGTATGCTAAGAGAGGGTACCAAGCAACGGAAGGTATATTCATCAAGGTCCAAGGGCAGCACGCAAAATACAAATCGGATCCGACCCTCTATCCGGTTTTTGACCAGGGCGATCCGACGGTAGAGCCTTACCACCCAGCGGAGATTCGGCTCAATACCATTGGCGGATGGCGTTGGCAAACCGCGGGACAGTGGATCACTTGGGATGTGGAAGTATCGGAGTCGGGATTATACATGATTGCCATCAAAGCCAAGCAGAATGAGAACCGGGCATCATACTCAAACCGTAAGCTCTACATAAATGGGCAGTTACCTTTTGATGAGGTAAAAGCTATTCCCTTCTGTTATTCTGATCATTACCAAATGCGGGTATTGGCAGGAGACGACGATGAGCCTTATCTCTTCTACCTTGAGCGAGGCACTAATGAGATCAAATTGGAGGTAGTTCTAGGTGGTGTGGCAGAACTGCTCAGAAGGGCGGAAAGGAGTCTTTTTGAGCTTAACAATCTGTATCGCAAGATCCTGATGATCACTTCGCCCAATCCCGATCCTCTACGAGACTACCAGTTGGAGAAGCGGATCCCATCGGTGTTAGAGAATCTACTTATTCAAGCTGACGAGATCGAACAGATAGCCGATGCACTAGAGGACTATACACAGCAGAGGGGCGGTAATGTAGCTCTGCTGCGAGATTTAGTGCGACAGCTTAGGGATATGGCCGAGCGGCCCCATACTATTCCCACAAGGCTGGGAGCATATCGAGATAACATTGCTTCTTTAGGTGCTTGGGTCATACGCAATCGGGAGCAGCCACTCCAGATCGACTATCTAGTGGTTGCTTCGCCTGGGCAGGCTCTGCCCCGAGCAGAAGCGACGTCCGGCCAACGGGCCAAACATGAGCTGCAGGCTTTCCTGGCCTCATTTACTGTGGATTACGGTTTGGTGGGAGATGCCTACCAGGGTACTGATAGTGCGCAAGAGCCTATCACTGTGTGGATTGCAGCGGGGCGTGACCAGGCTATAGCACTCAAAGAGATGATCGAAGATACCTTTACTCCGGAGACTGGTATTCTGGTGAATCTGCAACTCATCAACATGGGGGTCTTGCTGCCAGCTACCCTTGCTGGTCGGGGGCCAGATGTAGCTTTAGGGGTATCGGCCTCAGATCCCATTAACTTCGCTTTGCGCAATGCGGTGGAGGATCTGAGCAAATATCCAGGATTTGATGAAGTCAAGACATGGTTCATGCCCAGCGCCTTTGCTCCCTTCACCTTTCGCGATAGTGTGTACGCCTTACCTCAACAGCAGCCGTTTCCTATGCTGTTTTACCGTACAGATATCCTGGAAGAACTGGGCTTGGAAGTCCCGCAAACTTGGGATGATGTATTTAGGCTGATCCCTGACTTGCAGAAGGAACACATGAATTTTGGATTACCAGTATCGGATCAGCGTGCCAAGCAGGCAGGTTCAGGTGACATAGGTGTGGCAACCGCCGGTGCTGGGAGTCTGGCCGCCCACCAAGGGGTAATACCCTTCTTGACGTTTCTTTACCAGAAGGGTGGTCGGTTGTACCTAGAAGATGGGGTGGCTACCGCCTTGGATTCAGAGATAGCGGTGGAGGCATTCCGCGATTGGACTGATCTTTATGAACTGTATAATCTACCCCTGCAGTATGATGCTGCCAATAGATTTCGTATAGGGGAGATCCCAGTAGTCGTCGCACCCTATACACTGTATAATCAGCTGTCAGTCTTTGCTCCCGAGATCAAGGGTCGATGGGATTTTACGTTAGTTCCGGGTACCCTAAAACCCGATGGCTCAGTTGACCGCACGCTGCCGGGTGGGGCGGTAGATCTTGGCTCTGGTGCTGCCGCCATAATGATGAAGGATGCGGAAAACAAGGCGGCTGCTTGGGAGTTCTTAAAGTGGTCAGTGAGAGCCGATACCCAGATCCGCTTTGGGCGCGAGTTGGAGAGCCTGATGGGACCCGCAGCTAGATATCCAACGGCCAATGTTGAGGCCTTGCGCAATCTGCCATGGACAGTGGCTGAATTCGAGAAGCTGGTGGAGCAGTGGGGCTATGTGCAGGGCGTCCCCGAGGTACCCGGTGGCTACATGATTGGTCGCCACCTAGATAATGCCTTTCGCCGGGTCATCTTCCGGAAGGAGGAGCCCCGTAAGACGCTTCTGGATTACGTCAGAGTCATGAATGAGGAAATTGCAACTAAGCGAAGGGAGTTTGGCCTAGAAACCGACATCGATAAGGTAATGGAGCTATATCGCACTTATGATCAGTGATGCTGAGCCATGGCATAGGTTAACCAGGTCTACAAGATGGAGGAGATAAAATGAGTGTGTCCCGTGTAGAGATAACACCGAAGTCTCTGGGCAAACCATCAATCCGGGAACGTCTAGCTAATCTATTCCAGGAGATTAGGGCCAACAAAGTTGCTTACCTATTCCTGGCTCCATATGCCATAATCTTCCTTACCTTCGTAGTTGTCCCTGTGGGCGTCTCTATTGGATTGAGTTTCACCCACTATAATATGCTGGAACCACCGGTGTGGATAGGATGGAGCAACTACATAAGGTTGTTCTTGATGGATGATGTCTTCTTGATCGCCGTCAAGAATACCCTGGTCTATGCTTTCATAACCGGTCCTTTGAGCTATATTGCGTGTTTTATATTCGCTTGGATGATCAATGAATTGAAGCCGAAGCTGAGGGCGTTACTAACTCTCTTGCTCTATGCGCCGTCAATCTCTGGAAATGTGTTTCTGGTCTGGACCATCATTTTCAGTGGCGATAGTCATGGGTATATCAACGGGTTTTTGCTTAGGTTTGGCATCACTCCAGAGCCTATCCAATGGCTACAGGATCCAAGGTTTATTTTGCCCATCATTATCTTGGTGGTCCTCTGGTTGAGTTTAGGCACGAGCTTTCTAGTATTCATTGCTGGGCTGCAGGGCGTAGATTCTACCCTCTACGAGGCTGGAGCCATGGATGGAATCCGTAACCGGTGGCAGGAGCTATGGTACATTACACTACCTTCCATGCGGCCGCAACTGATGTTTGGAGCAGTCATATCCATCACTCAGGCGTTTACCGTGAGCCAGCATGCCATCGCGTTAGCCGGATTTCCCAGCACCGATTATGCTGCCCGTACAGTCGTTACCCATCTTATTGACTATGGCAATGTACGGTTTGAGATGGGCTATGCTTGCACGATAGCGACAGTGTTATTTGTTGTAATGCTCATTACTCAGCGTCTAGTCCAAAAGTGGTTGCGCAATATCGGCTAGGGGGGCAATGGAGTTGCGATTAGGTAGGAGCCGACTAAACAGAACGCTAGGCGGAGATATCATTCTTTTCCTCGTACTTCTGGTTACGGCGATATTTATGTCTTTCCCGTTGGTTTATACAATTAGTAATGCATTCAAACCGCTGAATGAGCTGTTCCTGTTCCCACCCCGGCTGTTTGTACGCAATCCCACCTTGGATAACTTCCGGGATCTATTTGTCTTGATGAGCAGCTCATGGGTCCCTTTTAGCAGATATGCTTTTAACACCCTTTTGATTACTCTCTTGGGAACCGGTGGGCACGTGTTGCTTGGCTCCATGGCAGCCTTTGCGTTATCTCAGCATAAGTTTCCCGGTGGCAAGCTGTTCTTCAATGTAGTCGTCATCTCTCTCATGTTTGCACCTCAGGTAACGGCTATACCCAACTATTTGATCATGTCTCGGCTGAATTGGGTAGACACCTATCTATCCGTCATCGTGCCGGCCTGGGGTATGAGTCTGGGGCTGTATCTGATGAAACAGTTTATGGACCAGGTGCCTAAAGCCTTGCTGGAGTCGGCCCGCATCGATGGGGCCAGTGAGTTCCGAGTATTCTGGTCCATTGTCATGCCTATTGTGAAGCCTGCTTGGCTTACGCTGATTATACTATCGTTTCAGCAGCTTTGGGGACAGACCGGCGGGCAGTTTATTTACAGCGAGCACCTAAAACCATTGCCCTATGCTTTGCAGCAAATTGTGGCTGGGGGGATTGCTCGGGCCGGCGTGGCTGCAGCAGTCAGTTTGGTCATGATGATAGTGCCCATATCCATATTCATATTAAACCAGAGCAGAGTTGTGGAGACTATGGGTGCCTCTGGCATCAAGGAGTAGCAGTTACCTTAGGGGGATTCAGGCTATTGCCTGTTTACCATATATTTCGACCGGAAAGGGGGAGTAGGATACTTCAGTTGTGGCACGGCCCTTTAGCGATTGAATTTCAACCAAGGAGGATGAAAATGAGAACGCGGAAGGCTAAAATGACGTGGATGCTGGTTTTGATGATGAGTCTTGCTTTGGCTCCGGTGTTCGCCGAGGCCAGCGAATTTCCCGATTTTGGAGGGCGTACGGTAACCCTTACCACTTGGAGTAGTAGGCCACAACGCTATTTAGACGAGAGTGCACCGGGACGGCTAGAAGAAGCGGAGAAGCTGTTTAATGCGAAGATAGAAATAGTGGTTTTCCCCAAGAATGAGTTGGCGGGAACCAACATGAACCGCTTGCTTGGAGGAGAATCAGGTCTAGATATTTGGAACATGGAGCACGACCAGTTTTGGCCACTGGTGACACAAGGGGCTTTATTAGATGTCAGTGGTATTCTGCCTGCAGATTATTACGACAATCTACACCCTGTACACCAGCGTATGGCGAATGCCTGGAAATTCCTGGGGAGAAGCTATTACGTAGGCTCTGCTCCAGCCGCTTATTCTGCCATCTTCCTACTAACCTATAACAAAGACATGGTAGAAGCTGAAGGTATAGACGATCCATATGAACTGTGGCTGGAAGGGAAATGGAACTGGGACACATTTGAAGAGCTGATGCAGGCAGTCACCCGAGATACCGACGGTGATGGCGAGATCGATCAGAGGGGCTTTACCCATAGGGTTCACTACCAGAACTGGATACCCACAAACGGTGCCAGAACTGTGAAAGAGATCGATGGAAAGATGACATTTGCTTTACACCACGAAGCCGCAATCTATGGGATAAACAAGGTCCATCAGTGGCGCACCGAAGGCTTGATGGCAGATGAGGTACCGGAAGACAAGGCCCTGTTCCACCCCTTGCAGGGCTGGAATATTGAGTACCGGGCACTAGACTGGGATGGCCATAGGTACGGCATTGTTCCTTATCCACAGGGACCCCATGCTGATCCAAATGAGTATATCACTCCTTTCTGGGCACACCTTGGTTATGCACTTCCAGCCAATAGTGAAAAGCCTAGGGAGCTGGTACAGCTTCTAGATTTCTTGTACCCGGCCTCGGAGTTTGAGGATCATCTCGATGCGATGATTCGGGGCATGGTCCTTGACCGTGACTCCTATGATGCTGCTCTATGGATGTATGAGAACGCGGAAGTAGAGGTCAATTTCTGGAAGCAGATCATTGGTTCAGATGAATATGATCTAGTCGCCGTGGAAGCCACCGAGGAAGGCGGAGCTGCCTCCAAGATGGCTGCCGTGGCTCCCGCTACTCAGGCGCTGCTGGATGATATGTTCCAGCAGTAGAGTCTAGGCTAAGGCTATGATGTGTAATGCCCGCCCGCTACGGGCGGGCATTACAGTGTTTGGGACAAAACCAGCCCAACGACGGACTCTTTACGTCACGTAGAAACAAGATTTGGTACTGCAACGGGGGAAGGAGAGACATATTGCGGTGACTTACGGCATCATGACCTTTAACCTAAGATACTGGAATCAAGAAGATGGGGAGCATTCATGGCCTAACCGACGTGATAGTGTTGCCAGACTGATTGCTGAGAAGAACCCCTTGGTTGTTGGCACTCAGGAAGGTCTTTATCCTATGTTATGTGATCTAGACGCAAGATTGCCGTCATATGAGCGAATCGGACAAGGTAGGGAAGGAGCCCAGGACGGGGAGTTTTGTGCCATCTACTATCGTAAGGATCTGATGGATGTAAAGGCACACGGTCAATTCTGGCTTTCCGAGACACCCGATGTGGTGGGCAGCATGTCCTGGGATACGTCCCTGCCACGAATTTGCACATGGGCGCTACTAGAGGGGAGGGTATATGCCAGGAGGTTCATGGTATTCAATACCCATCTAGACCATAGAGGTCAGGAAGCCAGGGAAAAGGGCGCTGAGCTCATTTGGAGCGTAATGTCCAAGCACATATTGGTTGATAGGCTCCCTTGCATCCTCATGGGAGATATGAATTGCACTCCTGAGAATAGAGTTATTCAGTTTCTCCGTACTCATCTGGTAGACACATTGGCAAGTCAGGGGCAGGATACCAAGGGTACCTTCCATGGCTTTAGAGGCAGCACAGAGGGGCGACAACCAATCGATTACATTTTCTGCTCATCGGATATCAAGGTTACCTCAGCTCAGATCGTGGATGAGACAATCGATGGAGTTTACCCATCAGATCACTATCCGGTATTGGCCAATATGACGTTCTAGTGGTATCCATGCCGAGATAGGGGATGTAAACCACAGAATTTTACCCAGGGACGGATTTCGCTACCAGCGCCGATGAGGAAGTCAAGCAAGCAGTAGCAGCAAAAGGTGGCCTGGCATGTGCGGGCGGTCTTTCGGGGGACCGCCCGCTACAGAGCGGGATAGTCTTTTTTGTAGTCCTCACAGTCTGCTAAAGAGGCCGTGTTTTTCCCATCTGGCCTTTTAGTATCCCTTCTCAGCGTAGATCTCAGCCATGGCCTTGTTGTGTTCATCCTCGCCAGGATAGTTAATGCTTCTGTAAACCGAAGGAGTGATTCCTTTGGCCAGGAGCTTTTCTATCAGGGCGGCGGTTACCGCCCACATGATGATGCTAGCGGTAATCCCTGAGGCAGGGCAAATAGGGACGTCGAGGCCTTCCACTTCTAGTATTGCATCACCGATGGGGGCACAGTTATCTAAAATCAAATCAGCTACTTCAAAAAGGCGCTTGCCTGAGGAGTGTTCCGATGGCAAAAAAGACGAGTATTCTATGGATGTCACAGCGATCACGGTAATGCCCATGCTTTTCGCCGTTAAGGCGAGATCTACTACCTCTAATCGCTTACCGGAGACGGAGCCAATTAAGAAAACGTCGCCGGGCCGCATATTGGAGGCCCCTATGGCATAGCGAGCCAATCCCTCCCGGGATATGCTTAAGCGCCACCCCTCCCGGTGTCGTACTGGATTTTCAACTTTCAGGGCGTAGCAAAAAGGTTTCATGAGGAAAAGCCCGCCAGCTCTGCCGATTAGCTCTGAATCCAGCATGTGCCCCGTATCGTAGATATGTATAGCCCCGCCCGTGCTAACGCATTCTGCCAGTATAATGGCGGCGTCGTCGATGGGCCCCCTTTGGCTTTCCCTGACTTTACCTACGATATCTAGAATGGCATCGAAGTACTTCCCAATTAGATTCATTCGCATGCACCTCTTTCTTGACATTATCTAAAGATAATTGAGTCTATCTTTGTACTTATCTATGAAGAACCGGTTATGGGCATCGCCCCCGTCAAGATTGCCACTGAGGAAGACGGGAACATCCATACCTGCTTGCGCCAGAATGCTCACCGCTTGTACTACCATGGCATTGACTATGGCACAGCCCATGATAGTAGATGTGGGGCCTGTTTTTGCTTTGACCCCGGGAATCTCCATGAGGGCATCTCCCGGAACGCTGCGATTATCCAATATTATGTCGGCGTCGATTTCAAAGAGACGCTTGCCAGAAAAGTGACGGGAAGCTACTGCTCTGGAGTACTGCAGTGAGGTCAGTACTATGAGCTTTGCTCCCCTTGCTTTGGCCTCTACGGCTACTTCGATAGGAACAGCATTGCGGCCTGATGTGGACGCCACGATAATCACATCCTTTGGGGATATACCACTGTATCTTACTAAGACTTTACCGTAGCCTTCTAGGCGCTCAATCTCAGAAGTCATAGGTACGGGCCTTACATCCAGGGAAAGCCCGGGAGCAAAAAGAGGGTTGACTAAAATTAGCCCTCCAGCTCTATAGACTAGTTCTTGGACAAGCATGGAGGTATGGCTAGCACCAAAGGCATAGAGAATGCCTCCTTGTTGTATCGATGCGGCAATGAGCTCGGCAGCTTTGTGAATCGGTTCTATCTGAGTCTTTCTTACTTCAACCAGCATCTCCAGTACCTTGTCTAGGTAGGCTTCAGCATGCAAATCTAAACAGCTCCTTCCGTATGTGTTGGTGGACCTATGTGAGAAATGGATCAAAGCGACGGTTTTGGGTTTTTTGTATCCCTGATTGCAGCTTCTCCAGGAGGTTCTCGGTGATCTCTACGCCGGCTCTTTGCAGTGCTATGGCGCAGGTACCAACTACCTGAGGTACCCTAGCAGGGAGTATGGTCACATTGGGCAGCCAGCTTCGGAAAAGGGTTTCCAGGGGATTAATAATGGCATCTTTGGCCTCGAAGACTCCTCCTGAAAGTATGCAAGGGATAGGTTCGCCTTGTGCATCTAATGCAATCACACAACCCCGGGCGGCAAGGGCCAGTTCATAGGCAGCTCGCTGCAAGATATCTATGGCAGCGCTATCACCCTTGTTTGCTGCTTCAGCAACGATAGGGGCGATGCTGGCCACGCCATGACGATATCTGAGGCGACCCTGATAAACCTCGGAGATCAAGAGTCGCAGCTCAGCTAATCCAAGAGCTTCAGCAATGCTCTCACTCAAAATAGTGCATGGTCCTCGACCGTCGTAGCCCCTAATGGCAGCTTTTAAACCCTCAAGGCCGATCCAATGGGCGCTACCTTCATCCCCCAACATGGCTCCCCAACCCCCTATGGAATGAACTCGACCATCCTGGGTCTTGAGCCACGCGAAAGAACCGGTACCTGCCAGTACTACTAGGCCCCATTGATTAGTAGTAGTGCCGGCTAGGGCGGCATCAGCTTCGCCGGTAACAACCAGCGGGCCTTTTAGGGCAACGTGTTTCTCCAGCAGGGGCAAGTATACACTGCAGGGGGTGGGGCTAGCCACACAAATGGCGTCAAGGCAGTGAGGGCCGATGGGTGCAAGTGCTAACAGGGCTTCAATGATGGCGTTTTCAAAGGACATAACTGCTAGCCTTCGTTCCACGAAGTTGATATTCGCGGGGCCTCCCTGACCATACCCGACAGTGTGGCCGGCGCCATCTACTATGGCACACACTGTCTTGGTACCACCTCCATCTAGCCCCATGACATATCGGCCAGGCGTGTGCCTCTCGCCCTTCACATAAATCACCTTTCTGCCGAGTGTCGTTCTTATACCACTTGACCGGGAGGCAAGTATGCTCTGAAATCAATGCTTCAGCGCATCTCCTAGATTCAGTCCCTTTAAGACCTGATCTTGGAAGATAACAAACATGACCAGAGCGGGGGCCATGAGAATCACCACCGAGGCTAGCATAGCTACCCAATCGGCATTGTATTGCATAGTAACCTTAAGGAAATATACCGCGGTAGCTAGAGGGTAGTGATCTTTACTGCGGATAAAAATCAAGGGGCCCATGAAGTCATTCCAGACACCAATAATATTGATCACCGCAACGGTTAGGAGGCCCGGTCGGGCCATGGGCAGCATAATTCTCCAGAAGACACCAAACTCGCCGCATCCATCAATATAGGCAGCATCAGCTAGTTCCTGGGGTAGCGTCTTGAAAAACCCGATCAGGACAAAGATGTTAAAGGGTAGTCCTGTTATGGCCAATATGATGTACGCCCACTGAGTACCTAAGAGTCCTAGGTTTTTCATGAGTATGAAACAGGGAACTACTGTGAGCAGGCTAGGTACCATCAAAGATGAGAGAAAGTAGTACAGTATGGGTGTGGCCAGTCGAAATTCGAACCTACCTAATACATAGGCAGCCATGGCCGAGAGAATTAATCGAGCTCCCACAATGATGGCTGTGTACCTAACCGAGTTGAGGAAATACTGCAACATATTACCGGTAGTAAGAACCAGAGCGTAGTTTTTCCATTGAGGCACACTCGGCAATGACCAAACATTGGCAAATAGCTCAGGATTGGTTTTCAGGCTGGAATACAGTGTCCAGACAAAGACAAAGACGTACATGATGGCAAAAATGAACAATGCCAGGTATGTGCTGGATGCAGAGAGTGCTGTAGCCAGGCTTAGTGTCTTGATTGACGGCTTATATCGAGTATCTAGGCTTCCCATTGGACAAACCCTCCCAAGAATGAGTATGCGGGATACACAGGCCAGTTTCACAATTCGATGGATTCCCCGGCCATGAGCCTGCGAGAGAGCATAGTGGCTGCCATAACGATGATCATTACCACCATGGCCATTGCCGTTGCGTAACCGAAGTTGAAGTTCTGGAAAGCCTGGAAGTATATATACGTGCCAAGGACCACGGTATTAAGGTCAATGCCAATGGCTAACTCTTTGGCCACAAAGAAAATGCCGAAAGCCTGCAAGTACCCAATTACCGACAAGACGATGAGGATTCTGATGATCTCCCAAAGGAGCGGTAGGGTGATTCGAAAGAATAGCTGGATGTGACTAGCCCCATCGATTCTCGCTGCTTCATAAAGGGAGATAGGAATCCTTTGCAGACCGGCCTGCAAGTAGAGAATCAGCCCCCCGAGCCCGCCCCAGATCACGATGGCCATCATGGCAGGAAAAGCCAGACGGGAATCGCCCAGCCATGGCCGTTGATAAGCTCCTAGCCCCAAGACTTGCAGAATGCCATTAAGAAGACCGAACTGTGGGTTATAGACGAACACCCAGACTAAGGCCACAGCGACTTCGGAAATAATTGCTGGAAAGTAGAATATGGAGATAAAAGTCCGCCTACCTTTGACCCAAGGTAGGTTGAGCAGAAAGAGCAAAAATAGGGCTAGAACGTAGACAATAGGGCCGGCCACAAGCAGCAGGGTAAAATTATGTCTTAGTGCTAAGGGGAAGACAGGATCTTCCAGTAGTTGTCGAAAATTGTTTAGGCCCACGTAAGTCATTTTCCAGGACAAGCCGCTCCATTTATATAGAACCACTTTAAAGGCACTGAGGATTGGGTAGCCAAAAAATACCGTATGCAGTGTCAAGGGTATAAACAGAAAGCTCACTATAAGCCAGGTGCGTTGCAGTTTGGCGGTCATGGGGCTTACCTCCTAAGGAAGGGGAGGCCGGCTGGCGGTAGCCGGCCATTTGGAGTTCTACCTTCCAAATTTCTTAAACTGCTCCCACGCTTTTTCTCTGAGTTTGGCCAATTGTTCAAGATAGCTATCAGCAGTGATTTCCCCAGCAAAGAATCTGTTCCAGAGAGAGCCCTGCTCCTGCATGTGTTTGTCAAGATCAGCGTTTATTGTCATGCTTTCATCATCCCAGAACCACTCGCCCCTGGTTACATAGGCATTAGCTAGACTCTCGTTGACATTACCTGCCCATGGGGGTACTGGCGCAGAACGCATACCGTTGAGCATGGTGGTTTGATGAGTAAAGGCTTCTACCATGCTCGTTGAGCTGATGAATTTTAGCCATGCAATGGCTAGTTCTTTGTTAGGCGCTCCGGCCGGGATCACTATGTTAGGGCAGTTGCCGATCACCATCAGATTCTGAATGCCTTTCGCTTCAGGGATGGCGGGGAAGGGGAAAACATCCATGGCAAAATCTGGGGGCGTATTGCCTTGTATCTCACTGTTTAGCCAAGTGCCCATATACATCATGGCAACTTTGCTTTGTGCAAACAACATCTGTGCTGCCGGGAACTGGCTGCCCGAATACCCCTCCTGATAATTGGGCATGAACACTTCTTCATACATTTCCAGAGCTTGGCGAAAATCAGGGTTGGTCAGTAGGAGTCCGGGCTCTTTCAAGGCGGCTAGCTGGGCATCGGCTCCTACGATGCGCTGTTCTATAGGTCTGTACTCTGTTTGGGCGTAAGCAGTATCTTTTCCTAGCGGAGCAATCCCCATGCCCTTGATCTTTTGCAGTACGATACGGAAATCATCCCATACCCGGGGAGCTTCCAAACCCCCATCGGCGAAAATTGCCTTGTTATAGTGGAAGAGGTTGGTAAAATATTGGAAAGGCATGGCCCATGTCTTGCCATTTANAGTGCTTGATTCGATCAGTGCCGGCAGGAAGGTATCTTGCCATCTGCTNTCTCCATCGAAGCAAGGCTCCTCCATGGCGTGGGTTAGATCCAAGATGGCCTCGGCTTCTATCGCTTCTAGCAGAGCGGTGGTATCATTGGCAAACCCCCATCCATCCATAACGTCTGGTATGTCCCCTGCTAGAATCCTTTGTTTAACTGTCTGTCCAAACGTGCGATGTTCAGATTGAATTACTACTTGCACACCGGGATTGAGTTTTTCAAACTCCTTGGCGGCAAACTCCAGCCACCGATAAACTGGTTCGTTTTCATTCCAATCACATGATACTCGCAATGTCTTGGCCGCAGCGGCGCTGACAAGGAGAGCTAAAACCATAATCAGAGTTGCCATAACAATGATATGACGGTACTTGAATCTCATCAGTCTCCCTCCTGATGCGATACCCATTACTCATGTTACTGACCTTTCGTACTCAAGCGGGCTAAAGCCGTATGACCAATGTCAACATCAGTACGCGGTATCACCTCCCATCGGGTTGCTAACGGGTTAGTGCAAAATGAAGTCATCTAGTGGAGTCAAAGATGCTAGGGGTAGAAGATCTCCTTGTCCAATTATGCTACTAGATGACTATGCAAAAAAGAGGTTGACTATGCCAAGGAAAAGTGGAGAGGAGAGGGGAGGGGACGATTAAATAGATTCTAAAAAGAAGGGGATGAGGCTTGCCTCATCCCCACTATGGATGCCCAAGTCTGTCCGCGAAAGGCAGGTTACATGCCGAGCACAATTTCTTGTTCTCGCCGTAGATACTCCAGACCTAATTTGAGATCACCGTCGAGTTGTTCTTTGGGGATATTACCGTCTCTGGCATCATAGGGTGCTTTGCCCTTGGGCAGAGGTTCACAAGATATGCCGCCTTGGTAGTTTATATCGTGTAAGGCCCGGATGATCTCCCGCCAGGGCAAATCACCCATACCCGGTGCTTGTCTTGTGTTGTCAGCTACGTGCAAGTGCTGGAACCAATATCCGCCGGCTCTCCGAATGGCGTTTGGAATACCATCGGCCTCTTCTATTTGCATATGAAAGGTATCACCCATGATCCTTACATATTCGTTATCTATAGCTTTGGCCATCTCTATGGCATCATCGATGCTGTTGACTAGTCCTACTTCATAGCGATTGATGGGCTCAATGGTGAGAATAATCTGCTGAGTTTTAGCGTACTCCCCTGCAACTTGAAGCGATTCGATGGCAAACTGAATATCTACTTCCTTGGAAGTAAGAACCTCCGGCTGCCCCACAAGACTTGGGACTACCAAAACGCTTCTCGCACCGGTTTCCTTAGCTAGATCGACGCAGGATTTGACATAGTCGATGGCTTTTTGTCTCTCACTTGCATCTGGATGTGACAATAACCGAAGATCACCAGCTTCGGGACCCGGGTGCATTCCACAAATGGAAAGAACCTTTAGCCCATGCTCTTGCATCAGCTTGTTAACTTCTGATGCCTGATAAAGTTTTGGCTCCCCNACAAGTTCAATACCGTCAAAACCTAGCNTGCTTGCTCTGANGGCAACTTCTGCTAGTGATGCATTTCCAAAGATCCAGTTGTTTACATATATACCCAGAGGTTTTGCCACTAGAACATCAGTCCTTTCCTGCTTAACAGTAGTCTATTGATGACACACTTAGGCGACCATTTGGAGAATCCTTTGACTGCCCCTGGTTCTTATGTTACTAAAATGTAGACGAATATGGCCTGAAGAGGGAGGAAATCCAGATGATCCCTAGAAATATACCAATAGTTTTGTTGGGATACTGTGTGTTTATACCGGTATTATGCCTATGCTCGGCTTGAAAGGGGCAAGGTCAATGGCCGAAGAACGTTTTTTGCAGATGGAGGATCTCAGTAAGACTTATCCTGGAGTCAAAGCTCTAGATAAGATAAACATGGAGATTCGCGCAGGGGAGGTTCATGCCCTAGTAGGCGAAAACGGAGCAGGAAAATCTACTCTGATCAAGATTCTGGCGGGAGCCGAGATCCCCGATCCCGGTGGCAGGATCCTGATTGATGGTGAGCCTGTTAGTTTCGCCCATCCGCTAGAAGCCCTTAGGAGAAGAATAGCCGTTACATACCAAGATCTGAGCCTTTTCCCTAATCTGTCAGTAGTGGAAAACATCACTATAAGCCGTAAGATTGAAGAGGGAGCTAGGCACATAGATTGGAGGGAGATGCGAANTACTGCCCAAGATGCCCTAGCTAAGCTTGATCTCGACATAGACTTAACCACTAGGCTATCTGATTTATCCCTGGCTAATCAGCAGCTTGTTGCCATTGCCAGAGCCTTGGTCCACGACGCTAGGCTTTTGATCTTAGATGAACCCACATCTTCCCTCTCTGCAGAGGAAGTCAATGCTTTGTTTAGAGTCATTTCTACTCTTAAGGCACAGGGCATGTCTATTTTGTTCATCAGTCATAAACTTGATGAAGTGTTTGCAATATCCGATCGGATTACTGTCTTAAGAGACGGCCAACATGTAGGTACATATCTTAGGGAAGAACTCGATGAAGAAAAACTGATCTCATTAATGGTAGGGCGTAAGATTAGATTTATGCAATATGAAAAGCGATNTGTAGGAAAGCCCTTGCTGGAGGTGAAGCACCTTCACAAGAAAGGCAATTTCGCCGACATATCTTTCACATTGCATCAAGGGGAGATCTTGGGTCTCACAGGGCTGGTGGGAGCGGGGCGCACCGAGGTGGCCCAGGCCATCTTTGGAAGAATCATACCCGATAGTGGGCAGATATATCTTCGGGGGAAAGAGATGAAGATAACATCTACAACTCAGGCAGTACAGGCAGGTATTGCCTATATCCCCGAGAGTAGGCAAACTCAAGGGCTATTCCTGGGGAAAACCCTGGCGGATAATCTATCAGTAACTCGTTTGGATTCTTTGGCTAACCAGTTTGGCATCATCCGCATAGACCTTTTAAAGGATTATGTAGGAAAGTGGATTCAAAGGCTCTCAATCCGGCCACCGTATCCAAAGATGCTCATTGATCAGTTCTCCGGTGGCAATCAGCAAAAGGCTATCTTGGCTAAGTGGTTAGCTTATGAACCCACAGTCCTCATCGTTGATGAACCAACTAACGGCATAGATGTGGGGGCCAAAAGCGAGATCCATCAGCTGTTAAGGGAGCTGGCGGATCAGGGTATCGGTATTATCATGATCTCTTCCGAATTACCAGAGGTGCTTGCTGTGTGTGACCGCATTTTGGTTATGAGAAGGGGCAGGGTTGCAGCAGAATTTCCCAAGGATGATGCCACCCAAGAGAAGATCATGAATGCTGCTATTCTTGGTGGCGACGCCAGGCAAGACGTATCTTGAGCACACCGCGGGTCAGCTGATGTGTGTAGGCAGCTGAGAATGATCTGGGGCAAGAGAGGTGCGATCTAGTAATGAAACAGCTATTGAGATCAAAAGAGGCAGGCATCTTACTGATTATTGTTTTGCTATCCCTATTGATTACCCTAAAGAACCCGGTTTTTCTCACATCCAGTAATCTGNTGGACATACTGAAGAATAATACGGTACCAGGCATAGTAGCCATGGGTATGCTGCTGGTGATAATCACCGGTGGGATTGATGTATCGGTGGGGGCTATGACGGCTGCCGTTACTGTAATCATTGGCAAATACATGGTACACGCCGGTGGTAATCTCCTGACCGTATTTCTCCTCGGTTGTGGGAGTGGGGCAATCCTAGGCGCCATAAATGGTTTTTTTGTCGCTAAGCTGGACATACCGCCAATAGTTGTTACCTTGGGGACAATGAGTATTATCAACGGCGGCATGCTCTACTATACCGGTGGGTCGTGGATTACCAATATCCCTAAGTGGTTTATCGATTTTGGTAGAATCAAACTCTTGGGCATTCCCGTTCAGATTCTTTTCTTAGTAGGGGCCGCTGTACTCACCCACTGGGTACTTAGATATACCCTGATTGGAAGGGGCGTTTTTGCCGTGGGTGGCAATCCCATCGCGGCTGTGCGAGCGGGGTTTCATAAAGACAAGATTCTCCTCTTTCTCTATTCCTATCTTGGTTTTATGGTGGGCTTGGCTGCCGTTGTTCATACCTCCATCATGCGGCAGGTTGATCCCAACGCCTTTTTCTCCTTTGAAATGACTGTTATTGCAGCAGTGGTACTCGGTGGCGCCAATGTGTTGGGGGGCGAAGGCTCTGTCTTTGGTACCATCCTTGGTGTCATGATGCTGGCGGTTATTCAAAACGGGTTGATTCTAGCTTGGATACCGACATATTGGCAACAGATAGTGGTCGGTGCCATTATTCTCTTAGCGGTTAGTCTTGATGTTATGCAGAACCGACGTCGACAAGACCAGCTTACTCGGATAGATGTAGCGGGCGAGGCGCCTTTCGGGGGGTAGCACAACATGGAAAACAATAAGAAAGAATACATGCTTTGCGGAGTATTGGCTATCATTGTGATCATCATGTCGATCTTATCTCCGGACAGGTTCTTGAGCCTCTATAATCTGCAGACAATGGCTTTTCAACTGCCGGAGTTCGGCATCATTGCTTTGGGAATGATGATTGTCATCCTAACGGGGGGTATTAATCTATCTATTACCTCCGGTTCTGCCTTGGCCGGCATCATGGCTGCCTTCATCCTTTCCGGCAGGGTGATGGTGGGAGCCAGTATTGGGATGTCAATTGCCCTCGCTATTGGAGTCATCTTAGTCACTTCTGTTTTGCTAGGACTACTAAACGGTTTTGTGGTGGCCTATATCGGGGTAACACCTATCCTGGTTACACTGGGAAGCAAGACCCTCTATGAGGGTATTAGCATGTGGCTAACCAAGGGTGGCGCAATCTCGAACTTTCCTGAAGCCTATTACTGGTTTGGCAACGAGAGTATCATTGGGATCCCGGTGCCCATGATTATCTTCATTATCATAGCCCTGATTACTTATGTTCTTTTAGAGAAAACTCCATGGGGCACAAGGGTCTATATGGTAGGTAGCAATCCCACAGCGGCTGTCTTTTCGGGGATCAATATCAAACGTGTCTTAATGCAGGTATACGTTTATTCCGCCCTCATGGCAGGCCTGGCCGGGGTGATAATGCTTTCCCGCTATAACTCAGCTAAGGTGGATCTAGGGTCTTCCTATCTCTTACAGAGTGTTGCTGCAGTTGTGCTGGGCGGCACAAATATTGCTGGTGGAAGTGGTAAGGTGTTCGGTACGGTAATTGCTGTGGCAATTTTGCAGGTGATCTCCAGCGGCCTTAATATCCTGGGCGTAAATCGGTTTATCATCGACATGATAACCGGTGCCATCTTGATAGCTGTCTTGACTTTGAACATAATATCTAACCGCAGAGAGTCTAGGAGGAAAAGCGACGAGACTGTCTTGGTTGCCGAAAACAGAGGATAGACCCTAAAGACTGGAGGTGACTATCAAGGAACGGATTCCTGGTTGGGTAGTTTATGCTAGTGGAGCATTATATGGAGGAGGACTATAAATGAAGAAAAGTCTAAGAGTGATTCTTCTCGCAGCATTAGTATGCTCGTTGTTCTTCGTGACTGCTCAGGCAAAAGAGTATACTATTCTAGTAATGCCCAAACTGGTTGGAATTCCCTATTTCAACGCCTCTGAAACCGGGGCTCTACAGGCAGGTAAGGATCTGGGAGTCAATGTAATCTATGCTGGTCCGACTCAGGCTGATGCTGCAGCTCAGGTAAAGATGATAGAAGACTATATCAGCCGCGGTGTTGATGCTATTGCTGTTGCCCCCAATGATCCCGCTGCATTGACGCCGGTTCTAAGAAGGGCCAAGCAGAGAGGCATCTTGGTCATGGACTGGGATACTCCCGCAGACAAGTCTGTTGTTGAGCTTTCTGTTCATCAGATTGACGATAAGGTCTATGGCGAGCACAATTGGGATCTTTTGGTTGAGGCCATGGGTACCGACGAGGGCGAGTATGCCATAATCACGGGAGGTCTGGCTGCAGCGAATCTAAATACCTGGATCGATCATGGTCTTGCCTATGCCAAGGAGAAGTACCCGAATCTGAAACTAGTCACAGAGCGGATTCCTAGCGATGAGAAACAGCAAGAAGCCTATAGAAAGACTCTGGATCTCTTGCGGGCATACCCGAATCTCAAGGGTATCATCGGGATCAGTACCCCTGCCCCCATCGGTGCAGCCCAGGCTGTAGAAGAGAGAGGACTGCAGGACAAGGTTGCCGTGGTAGGAACAGCGCTGCCCAACGATTCCGCCCCCTACCTGAAGTCCGGGGCCTTGAAAGTATCCACCCTATGGGATCCCGCCAAACTAGGTTATCTGACAGTAGCCTTGGCAGTCAAACGGCTCAACGGTGAAGAGGTCTATGACGGTATGGAAATCTCTAATGTGGGTGTTATCGATGTATGGGATGACGGTATCACTGTCATCATGGGCCCACCTACGGACTTTACTGCAGACAACGTAGGTCAGTTCGATTTTTAGTTTGAGGGAATAGAGAGGAGCTTCATGTAGAGCGCTCCATAGGGAGAACTGGCCAGACCCTAAGCTGGGGTTGGCCAGTTCTCGCTTTCTCGTACATATGTGCCTTAGTAAAACTTGCCTAAANACCTGATTCTACGCTCTGNTGCTCGTTAATAATCAGAGCTGCCGTTCGTCCTGCCGCTTCACCAGTGGCCATGGCTGTGGGAGCCACTCTAAGAGCGGCTAAGGCAGTGTGGGTCGAAGAGATGCATCGGCCTGCAACCAGTAGATTTTCTACGTTTTGAGGCATAAGACTTCGCAACGGGATCTCGTAGAAGCCGTCGGGTTTTAGACTCTGAAGCTGTAAGGAGTCATCTACTGGTGAATGGACATCAATGGGATAGGCACCCAAAGCCACAGTATCGGGGAAAGAGGTGCCATTTAGCAGATCTTCTTCGGTAAGCACATATTGCCCCCGAAGACGCCGGGTCTCACGGACACCAATCTGTGCACCAGTCTGGATCAGTCGGGCTTTTTGAAAGCCTGGTATGTGCCTTCGCATGAAGGCAAAATATGTCCAAGCCTGGGAGCGCCCCAGAGTCTCCGCGGATGATAGATCATGGGCATCGACTCCACTCAGCCCCATAATTCTGGTAACATTTGCAATTACATCCTGCTTGCCTAATCCGAAAAAGAGCAAGCGATCTCTATATGGAGGTATTTCCTTCTTCTCAATCGCCTCTTGCACCAGGGAAAAAAACCCAGATATTCCTACAAGCCCACTAGTTGGGAGTGCTTCAACACCGTATGGTAGNTGGAAATCTTGTGGATGGTCTCTCACATAGCTAAGCACCTGCTCAATATCGACATTGCCTATGCGAAATATGAGAGTCATGGGCTGGGTGAAACCGTCAGCATCCCGGCCGATATCGTATTGTTCCTTGGCTAGATTGACCAGATCAGCGTCACCAGTTGTATCTATGAAGAACTCTCCATGGATGGTCTCAAGTCCCGATTTGGTAGCTAGAGTTATTGATTGAAGCCTGTTATCCTGGCGCTCCGCATCGATCAATAATGCGTGGTATCGCATCTTCACACCGGCCTCTAGCAGCATCTGTTCCGCCACCATTTTGAGTACTTCTGGTTCGAAGGGGGTAACGCTACCTACGAACTGCACCGGATCAGGAATATGGCCCGGTGATCCACCGGTAGTCACCAAACGATCTACTATCTCTTGGGCAATCCCCTTGATGATCTGCCGACCACTTAAAGTGTGAAATGTCATCATGGGATTAACTAGACCAGCCGTTAGATTGCCCCCTAAGAAGCCGTAACGCTCTACTAGGGTTACCTCACAGCCTCCCCGGGCTGCGGCGATGGCCGCAGCTATGCCTGCGGGGCCCCCACCACATACAACGATTTGACTTGAGTTACTACGATGATAAAACCGATTTTTCATAATTCCTCCGCTGCAATCTATAATGGTTATATGTTAGGGTAAGACGTCTTTGAACTTTCGAACGGTTTCTCTAATGGTTNGTGGCTCTTTGCCAGTGACTACTGCNCCTAGTATGACCCCTTTGATTCCTACTTCCCGTAGGAGGAGTAGATCAGAGGGCAAAAGCCTTTTTTGCGTTGGCACCAAGACAGGCTTGAAACTACCTGTAGCAATGAGTTCATACTTGACCAGATCCCGCAAGTTAAGCGGATGCCCGTATTCGGTTTTGTCCATGATGGAAGCCTCCAACATGGCGACATCTTGGCGTCTGGTTAGTACTGGAAGTTCTTCATATTGGAAATTGCCGTCGATGGCCGCGGCAATCTTAAGTTTTGTTCGGTTAAGCATATATGTGGGAAGGTGGTGCCAGTACATGTCCAGGAAGTCAATGCCCAGCTCCTCCAGTCCTGCTATTTCCCTGGGTGTAGCTGGGTCTTCGGCTCCAGGTACTATTCCCACGGGGACAGTAACGGTTTCAATAATAGCTTTGATAGTTTCGATCTCCTCGGCTAGAGTACCGAAATGATGTCCACTAGCCCTGTGTCCTAGACGGATATGGACTTTAATTGCATCTGCTCCACCGTCCACGGCCGCTTGTGCGAGCTCTAATCGGTTGGCTGGTAGACTGACTACCAGGGGAAATACATCGGAATTAATGAGACCCAGCAGATCATGTCTGATGCTTCGCATTTATCTGACCCCCTTTGCAAGCCCAGAATCGAGTTTGCCGGTGGACTCCCGCTTCACTAGGCGGGGTTGAATGTATATTTGGATAGCATTGGGGTAGGGCGCAGTGATTGCCTCCAACAAAGTTCTGGCAGCAAGTTTGCCTAGCAGATGGCGGCCAACTCGGATACTGGTGATACTAGGAAAGCTCTGAGAAGCTAGTTCCAGATCGCTATAACCAACAATCCCGGCCTCCGATGGGATTTTGATATCGTGCTCGTTGAGGGCCCGGATAGCACCGGCAGCCAACCAATCTGTGGCGGCGAAAATGCCCCAACGCTTGCCGTCTGTTATTGCTGGCATTAGCTGTTGCATACTTTGGTAGCCAGCCATTTGATCCATGCCGTCTACTATCACTGCATCTTTAGACAACTCGTATCCCACCTCCGACAGTGCCTCTTCGAATCCCAGCAGACGATCCTGAAAGGTGGGGATGGTGAGATTGCCACCAAGGAAGGCGAATCGTGTGTACCCACAAGCTATCAGGTGCCTGCCTGCCTGAATACCGCCGGATACATTGTCAGGTATTACAGCGGTCAGTTGTCTTGTATCCTGGGCGTAGCGACCGATAAAGACGATGGGCTTGCCTGTACCCACCAGTGCGTCAATGTATTGTTGTTCTACAGGAATACCACCCATAATCATACCATCGACCCAGTTGTTCTTAACCATATCAGGAAGCCCAAAGCTCGGGCTGTCGATACTACCGGTGGTGGTTTCCAAGAGAAAAGGTATACCTTTGCCCTTTAAAAAAGTGGAGATCCCGTTGATAACTCCGGCAAAGAAATCGTCTTTATCGACATCGCCAAGCGGGTTAGCTATTACAGCTCCCAAGGCTAGCTGGCCTTGGCGCTTAACGGTTGACTTNGGCATATAATTATGCTCCCGAGCGATTCTTTGGATTCGTTCCTTTGTTTCTTGGCTTAGCCGGGGACTGTTTCTTAAGGCCCGTGAGACGGTAGAAGGCGAAACACCGGCTATTTCTGCAATATCCCTAATTGTAACCATATTTTTCTTACCCCCGCGTTTTCCTACAGTCCTAGTTCTTCATGCCACTGGTGGCGATTCCTTCCACAAAGTGTCGCTGGCCCATGACAAATACTAGTATCAAAGGCAGTGTAACGGCAAAGGTAGCTGCCATAAGAGGTCCCCACTGGATGGAATACTGGCTTTGAAACACCTGCAAGCCCAGTTGAACTGTACGCATGTCTTCCGAAGTGATGATAACAAGTGGCCAAAGAAAATCGTCCCATACACCGGTAAAGGTAAAGATGGCTAGGGTACCTAGAGCCGGCTTGGCCAGTGGCATCACGATCTTCCAGTAGATCCCGAACTCTGAAGCCCCATCTATACGGGCTGAATCTAGCAAATCATCGGGAATCGAAAAGAAGAACTGGCGCATCAAGAAGACCCCAAAGGCATTCATTAAGTGAATGAGCATGAGCCCTGGATAACTGTCGAGAAGGCCGATGCCACCAGCACCGAAGATGTTGTTACCTCCGGTTAAGGGGAATCTTTTTGCTATGATAAATACCGGAATCAGTATCACATGGAAAGGTATCATCATAGTGCTGATTAGGGCATAAAAGAGCAGATCTCTCCCGCGAAATTCATATTTGGCAAAGGCGTATCCAGCTAAAGAGCAGAACAAACAGTTGACGATTACCGTAGCGGTGGAGATCAGGGTACTGTTGGCAAAGTACCTAGCAAAAGGCGCCGCGCGGAAGGCGTGTTGATAATGCTCGAGAGTAATACGGCTCGGCAGCCAAACTGGCGGGTAGCTAAATAAATCACTATTGGGTTTTACGGAGCTTAACACCATCCATGCAAGGGGTGTACCCATAAGCACTGCTAAGCAAACAAGGAGAGTGTAGATAAGGATTTTCCTAGGCATCTCACGGGCTGCCTCCTTTAGTTCATTTCTGCTGACACGAACTTGTTCTGCGCGATAGACAGGGCGAATATTACGCCGAAAAGGATGAAAGCGGTGGCTGAAGCTTTACCCATCTCCCAGTACTGAAATGCCTGCTGATATACTAGATATCCCAATGTAGTTGTTGAGTCCAGTGGGCCTCCTTGGGTCATGGCGTATATTTCACCAAAAGACTGAAATGTAGATATGAGTCCCATGACAATAATGTAATATGTTACTGGCCTTAGAAGTGGCCAAGTCAGACGCCGAAACTGGGTCCAGGCAGAGGCGCCATCAATGGTAGCAGCTTCATAGATATATCTCGGGATTCCCTGCAATCCTGCCAGATAGATGACCATGTTCCATCCGACACCCTTCCAAACCCGCATGATGGCCAAGGAGTGCAGTGCAAGCTTTGGATTCCGAAGCCAATCAAAGGGGCCTAATCCGAAAAGACCCAGAATGCTATTTAGGAGCCCCACCTGGTAGTTATAGATCCACATCCAGATCATGCTCACAGCGATAATGGACGTGACCACCGGTAGGTAGAAAACTGTTCGGAAAAAAGCTACTCCCTTTAGCTCTTGGTTGACCAATATGGCGAGAAGTAAGCTGATCGCGATGTTTGCCGGTAGTACTTCTAGGGAGTATTGCGCTGTGTTCTTGAGACTAGTCCAAAACAAGTCATTATCGGATAGTAAATAAGCGTAATTGGCAATGCCAACCCAGCGGGGGCTTGATAGCATATCATACTCGGTAAAGCTTAAGAGTAGAGATACCCCAATAGGGATGAATTTGAAAAACACAGTGAACAAGATCACCGGNAAGATAAAGAGATAGGGGATAGCTGTTGGGTTGAGACGTCGATATGGATCGGTACTTCTGACAGACATACCCATTCATCTCCTCAGGCTTCTAGTTGCAACAAAGGGGAGGGTACAGGGGCGGTAAGCCTCCCTGTACCCAGCTACAAAACCATAATCTACAGAATGCGATTTACTTCTGCGGCTGCCTCGCTAAGGGCTTCTTCCGGGGTAGAGACTCCAAACGCGGCTCTTTCGATATGCCGGGCCAAGATATCTCGTACTTTGGTCCATTGAGGAATATTGGGGTTGAATCTGGCCGCTTCCATGCCTTTGAGAAACATGACTAGATTTCCATCTTCTTGGATGAAGCNGGCGTTCTGCATGGAGACGCGTGGTGGCAGACCGCCCACAGCCTGGATGATCTGTTCTAGAGAGGCCTTGCAGGTGAGGTGTTCAATTGCCTTCCAGGCAGCATCTTTGTTGGTTGATTGGCGGGAAAGAAACAGCCCGGCGAAGGAATACCATGCTGCTTTCTCTTGCTGCTCTAATGGGACACCTACTTTGACAAATGGGTATNTGTCAGGGGCATATGTCTTAAAGTTGCCCAGTATCTCAGTACCGGCAAANTGCATGGCCACCGTTCCAGCCGCCAGCGGGGGTAAGCTACCTACAGCCTCTGCCTGTTGGTGATCGGCGATATTGCCATCCATCAAACCTGTATAGAACTCTAGGGTTTCCACTCCCTTAGCATCGTTGAAGGCTGCTTTTGCGTAATCGTCACTAAATAGGGAGCCGCCATTTTGCCAGAGAAACGTGGTCCAAGTCTGTTGGGCATTGGTCCCCGATGAGGCTAGATCAATACCTTCACGGACTAGGCGATCGCCTTTCTTTATAGCGAGCTTCTGTCCTGCGCTAGCTAGCTCTTCCCAATTGGTGGGTGGCAANTTGGGGTCTAGTCCTGCTTCTTCGTAAAAATCCGTTCGGTAAATCAAGAGGTTTGCCGAACCGTATAGAGGTACAAGGTATTTCTTACCCATATATTCACCGGAGTTAAGCGTGGGGCCGAAATCATTGGCGGCGCTCCACTGGGCAATGTAGTCATCCAGGGGTTCTATCTGGCTAGCGGCGGCAAAGCCAGCCGTCGCAGCCTGCCCATGCATGAAGACGTCGGGAGCTACTCCGCCCGCAAAAGCAGTAAGGAGTTTAGGAGAGAGTTCTCCCCAGGGGATAAACTCAACCTTTAGCTTAATATCGGGATTAGCTTTCTCGAATTCCGGCACTATGCTCTCCCGTACCACTCTCATCACTGGTTCTGCAGTATCGGCAAACCAGATCCTAACAGTGGTTTCAGCGAAAGCTGGAATGGTCAAGACTAACAGCAGTACAAGGGTACAGCAAATGGTTCTTGCCCTTAACATACTCCATCCCCCTCTTTGTTTTCTCAGATTGCAGTTCCAAGCATTTTGTCCAGACGCTCGTTCCTCCTGTTCAGTTATCCCTCCTTACGCTACCCGGCGATGATATGACTACTCACCCAGATTATGCAGAAAACGGTACAGGTCCCCGGTAACTGTCCATACCCTTTCGGGATTGGCCGAGGCATTGTTATCTCCAGTACCATACTTATCTACCCATACGGCTATGTTTCTGATACCCAGTTCATACACTGTTAGCCCGGCTATGGCTATCTCATGCTCTTGGTCTTTGGGCACCCGAAAACCCTGCAGCCAAATATGAGGCTCCTTACCATGTTTTTGGCAGAGGTCTAGAACTCTCTTAGTGTAGGGAGTTACATACTGCTTTGGTTCTGCATCAACGAAGTACCAATATGGGTCAGTTCCGAAGATATCTACATGGGGTAGTGAGCAGAAGCGGTCCCAGTCACTAAAGCCATGTTCATCACTGCGCAGCGGCAAGAGACAGAGGGAGTTTTTTAGGCCTCGCTCATGGGCCATGGCCGTGACTCGGTTAAAAAACCGGTAGAGGGTTTCTTGGCGAAATTCGTATACGTCAGATGTGGGTTCTACTGGCATTGTATGCCCATACATAGCTGCGAACTGCTCCTGACATCTTGAGCACCGGCAGGCCCATCTGGGAGTTGCGCCCTTTGTGTTGTTATCGAAAAAGAGATGGGGTTCGTCCCAGAATATGTACTGTGCTTTGACTTCGGCGGCTTTATCGAGCCACCGTTCAGTATGCTCGACAAACACTTCACTGTTGGGACAGGCTTGCATCAACGGACTGCCATCGGAGAGCACTTGGCACTCCTCTGGTCGATCTAGGGGAAAGAGAGAGTACTTAGAGCAGATGAAACCTCCTAGTCCCCATGGGTCGAGGTAAACCTCAAGCCCCAGATCCCGAGTTACTTGGCAGATCTCTTTTACGCTTTCTGGGAAAAACACAGTATCGAATTCAGTCATAAAATGGACTACATATGTACAACCGCGGTTTTTGATATCCAGTAGATCTTGCTCCACTCTCTTATGGTCTCGGTTCCGGACGAAATAGGCTATACCTGTTTTCAACCTGTTCATATGACCACCTCTGGTATGTATTTGATTCGTGCAACAGTTGCACAGCGAATGAGTCAACACTGACCCGGCGAAAGGGCTGCGTTACATATAGAACAAGCGGGTAAGTGTCTACATCATAGCATTTATCTGGGTGATCTTCAAGGAGGAAAATGGCCGCTTGCGCAAAAAATGTGTGCAACAGAGTGCGCAACAGAGCTGGTATACTGAGGAGTTGGTTAGGCGCAAGAGGGAGAGAACGGGCATAACCCATCTTGAGGCTGGTGTTATGCCCGTTCTACCTTCAGACCGCAGATTTAGAACTTGCTGTTGATTACTTGGAGAGAATCAGGCATGATCTGCATCAACTCGATATCGTTCCCATCGGGGTCCTTCACCCAGTACTGCCAGTTACCGTCTTTGCCCATGGTGGGTTCCCCGGGGCAGTCTAGTCCCCGCTCCCGCAATCGAGTCACCGCTGCGAAGATGTCGTTTACGTGCAGGCATAAATGGGCGAAGCCGATGGATTGCCGAGTTAACGGCAATCTATCTTTACCATCGGGGAAGAGTTCAATAAAGGTATTGGCGTTGATCTGCAGATAAACCAGCCATGGTGTGCCATCATCATGCAAGAGCCTAAAGGCTTCTTTGAGACCGAGGGTTTCCGTGTAGAAGTGGATGGACTTTTCTAGATCCTCCACCCGAAAAGCAGTGTGGGCTATACCGGTAATCACTTGTCTGCTGCCTCCCATCTTTTTTCAGTGGTGGTTTGCGAGCTTTTCCTTAAATCCCCATTGTCTAGATAATGCATTCTGCATCTTGGTGGCAATACCTTGGCAGCTAACCTCTGCCTTGCAGGAATGTAGTCAGGCAGCTGGAAGAATTATGGTGTGGCTCTGCAAATAATCAAAATCGGAGGGCTGAAATGTTATATCGACCTATTGGAAAAACCGGTATGTCAGCAAGTATTATTGGCCTTGGCACAGAGCATTTGGACAATAGGCCGTATGCAGTAGCAGAGGAAGTTATCGATGCTGCACTTGAATGTGACATAAACATCTTCGATGTGTTTATGCCGGGCACTCCCGTCAGGGAGAATATCGCTCGGGCTCTGAAGGGCAGACGGGATCAAGTGCTTATCCAGGGCCATGTGGGTTCTGTGGATCTGCGGGAGCAGTATGATAGGACCCGTGATGTAGATATCTGCCGCAAATACTTCGAGGACCTGCTTAGGATCTTTAAGACAGACTACATCGATTTAGGCATGATGTTCTTCATTGATACGGAAGAGGACTATCAGGGCGTTTTCGAGACAGAGTATATAGATTACGTGCTAAAGTTAAAGGAAGACGGTAAAATCCGTGCTATCGGGGCCAGCTCTCATAACCCGAGGATGGCAGCCCGCATAGTGGAGACCGGGGTTATTGAGCTTCTCATGTTTAGTACGAACGCTGCCTTTGATATGCTCTCCTATGATGCTGATATTGGAGATGCCATGGCTGGGAAGCTAGATGGCACCCATTTTGACGGCATGGATCCCGACCGTACGTATCTGTACAGGTTGTGTGAGAGTAGAGGGATAGCTATAACAACCATGAAAACGCTGGGTGCTGGCAAGCTTTTGACACCGGAGTTTTCGCCCTTTGAGAAGCCCTTGACGGTGGGCCAGTGTATTCATTATGCTCTGACTCGTCCGGCAGTTGTCTCGACACTCATTGGCTGCAGCACAAGGGAGCAGGTTTTAGAAGCGGCTGGTTACCTAAATCTCACCGATGAGGAGCGGGACTATGGTGAAGTGATCAGAACTCCTAAAGGCTCCCTTAGCGGTCAATGTGTCTACTGCAACCACTGTTTGCCTTGCCCATCCGGAATTGACATAGCCGCCATCACCCGGATGCTGGATATTGCCTTACTAGATACAAAGAACATACCACTAGAGACCCGGGACCGGTATGATGCTAGTCTTCATAAAGCCTCTGAGTGTACAGAATGTGGCAGTTGTGAGGCCAAATGTCCCTTCAGTGTACAGGTTATCGAAAATATGCATAAGGCAGTATCGCTATTTGAATAGGCGGTATCTGTGGGAGAGGGCAATCAATGGAATATGCCGGTGGTAACATTGGTAGTCGGGGACTATACCCTACTCGGTATCTGAAGCTTGGCTATCTCTTTGATCTGATGGCCATGTTCGCCTATGGCGCTTACTTTAATATCTACTTACACCGGATAGGGCTTACTGGTAAACAGATCGGACTAGTGGTGGCGTGTGGTCCTTTGGTGGCACTTGTTAGCCAGCCGTTTTGGGGGAATATCGCCGATAGCCGCTTAGGTAGGACAAGGACGCTTCGTATTTTGGTGTTTATGAGTGCCACCTTATGCCCGTTTTTCCTCATTTCTGACCAAGTGGCCATCCTGATGATAGTAACCTTGGCTATCTCATTCTTCGCCAATTCTGTCGTTCCCATGATGGATAGCATCACCATGGGGTTTATCGATGGCAACGAGGGAGAATTCGCCAAAATAAGGTTGTGGGGGACACTTGGGGGTATAATATCTACCGTTGCTGCCGGCATCATCTTCGAGAAGATCTTCGTCGGATACGTGTTTATTATGTATACCGTCTTGATGTTTCTGTGCTGGGTGTCCACACTGTACCTACCCAACCTACCCCCAGCTAGGGTTGGGGAAGGGGCAGCGTCGGGGCCCGGGTTGCTTAGGCTCCTCAATGATAGGGAGTTTCGTTTGCTGACTCTAGCTGCTTTTCTTTTGCAGGCAACCAATAACTGTCACCAATCGTTTTTTGGGGTATACTTAATAGAGCATGGAGCTTCGGAGTCCACCATTGGCATAGCATGGCTGCTGGCATTAGTGAGTGAGCTGGTATTTTGGTTGTCCTACCCGTTTCTGCAGCGATTCGATGCCAGTAGTCTCTACCTGGCTGGTGCAGGGTTTTTCTCCTTGCGTTGGGCACTGAATGCTTTGATGCCAGCACCTATGGCCATAGTAGCAACCCAAGTTCTCACTGGAGTCTCTATATCCATCACCTACCTTGCAGGTGTCACCTTGGTGGATAGATTCTCCCCCGCAGATCTGCGGGCTTCCGGGCAGACGGTTTTCACTGGACTCACCCTCGGAGGCGGGGCTATAATGGGTAATATCGTTGGTGGAGCTTTGTACGATATCATCGGCTTAAGGAAGCTTTATGTAGGTGCCGCTATACTTGCTCTAATCGCCCACTGGCCAATTCTACGCCTTAGAACGACTAGCCGGGGAAGCAACACAACCCAAGCTGTGTAGAGATACAGAAAGGAATTTTTCCATGACCGAACACGAAATCCAAAAACGATTGCAGCAAAAACCTGTAGTATTGGGCCTATCTGCTTTGGCCTGTCTGCTTTGGGGGAGTGCCTTCCCTTTTCTCAAAATCAGCTATGAGCTGCTAAGTCTTCCTGCAGCCGGTTGGGGAGCAAANGTGCTCCTGGCGGGCTACCGTTTCTTTATCGCTGGCATACTCCTTATGGCAGTGACATCATTGGGATTGCGGCAGTCCTTGCAAATACCCAAGAGAACGCTACCGTGGGTCCTCTTACTGGGGCTTTTGCAGACGGCCCTTCAGTACTTTTTCTTCTATAACGGGCTAGCCTACAGTACAGGTATCAAGAGCTCCATCATTAACGCCACAGGCAGCCTATTCGTTGTGATTCTCTCCCGTTTATACTATCAGAACGACCTCTTGACCACAGAGAAGCTATTTGGTCTCTTGGTTGGTTTTGCGGGAGTCATGGTGGTCAATTTGCCCAAAGGCGGGCTGGATCTTTCCTTTACCTTTCTGGGCGAGGGGTTCCTCCTCCTATCGTCACTGGTAGGGGCCTTTGGGACCATTCTAGCTAAGGAATTAGCAACTGGGGTACATCCATTTTTGGTCACCGCTTACCAGATGCTGTTTGGCTCCATACTCCTCATTATTACTGGAGGCTTAACCTCAGGGATAGGTTCACTAGTCTTTGACTGGCGATCAGGGCTTTTACTTCTTTATCTGGCCTTTGCTTCTGCTACGGCTTTTGCTATCTGGTACTCTATCCTGAAGTACAATAAGCCGGGGGAGGTAGCCGTTTATCGTTTCCTGATACCTATCTGGGGGACTTTGTTATCGGCACTTTTTTTGGGCGAAACTATAGGTCTCAGCACAGTACTGGCTCTGGCCATGGTATCTATAGGGATTGCTTTGGTAAACCGCAAGCGGGTAGAGCCAGCAAAGACCAGTTCGTGACTCCATTCACCTATGAGATTGCCTCAATAGTGTCCTAGTAGGCCTCGCTGCTTCGCTACACACTCACACCGTGAAAAGACGATGAGTCCAATGGCCAGATAGACTGCGCCCACACCAAGGGCGGTAAGCACACTCATTGGGGGAAGCTCCCAGAGTCGTTTTTCTTGGACCATAACGTCATAAATCAGGCTGTTTCCCATGGAAAGAGGTAGGAACCTAACCCACGGTATCCTTGTTGGGACTACGAGACATGCCAAGAATATGAACTGGACAATTTGAAAGAGCGCCTGAATGCGCTTATATACCAGGGCCAATCCACCCAGAGCGAAGCCGAAGCCATAGGCGCCCATTACCGTAATGGCCATCAGAGGTAAGAGGCTGACCACATCTAGACGTAGCCAATGACCGGTGGTGGCCATCATGGCTACGAGAAACACCGTATGGGGGATGAGATTAAGGAGAAAAGTAGATATGACTGTACAAGCACATACCCGCCTAAACCCGAAGGGTGATAGATATAGTTGTTCCAAAGTACCGGCCTGTGCTTCACCGGTTAGGCTCCATGATAGATCCGAATAGGCAAAGATGGTAAATGTCCAAACAAAGAAGCCGATAATGGTCCCTTCCAGGGTGTCGTTGAGAAATTCACCGGCCATGGTGCTTGACAGACGTTGCATCCCTAGGAATATGAGAACGAAGAGTATGTATATGGACACCAAGCTGGAGACGGTATTGACCGCATACCTTGTCATCATGGTGAGTTCTCGGCGAAAAACGGTCCTAAATAGAGTGCCCAGACGCATATTCATCTCGCTCCCTTCTTACGACTTCCAGGAAGACTCGCTCAAGGTCAATATCTTCGTGGGAGATTTCATCGATGATGGCCCCGTGACTTCGGAGCATATCCATGAGTAGGTATATATCATCTCGATCGGAAAGATTGATCTTGATCTCCACACCGTACTTTTGGGCGGCCATATTTATGCTGCTAAAACGAGCGGCTAAAGCCTCTTCTAGCTCCGAAGACGGGTGACCGTCAAGGGCAATACGATAGGCTCGTGTTTCGAAGAGCTTTATGAGGTGGTCCACGTGATCGTCCACCATGATTCTGCCACCGGACAGAATAATTACACGTTGGCATATGTCTTGGATGACATCCATGTTGTGGCTGCTTACCACAATGGTACGATGCTCTTGCTGGGCAAGTTGCTTTAAGATCTGCCGAAGCTCTAAGGAGGTTTCTACGTCAAGGCCCAATGTAGGTTCATCGAGAAAGACAAGGGGTGTTCGCCGAGCTAGCGCACATACTATGCTGGCCTTTTGCTTCATACCTTGGGAGAGTTTTCTTACCTCGACGTTTTTCTTATCTTCCAGGGAGAAAAGCTCGATGAGATAATTGAAGTAATCATGGGTGTCCCGTGAGGAGATTCCACTGAGCCCTGCAAAGAATAGGACATTCTCCCATGCCGTGAGCCGCCAGTAAAGGTTACGGCTACCCTCCAAAACTGCACTCATATTCTCTAGCACCCGGGGGTAATGCTTCGTTACATCTTGACCGAATACTCGTATCTCACCGGCATCTGGTTGCATGAGCCCCAGAATACATTTAATGATGGTAGTCTTGCCGGCACCATTGGGTCCCAAAAGGCCCACTACTTCCTGTTGCTTCACTTTGAAGCTGACATTATCTACCGCTCGGACTTCCTGTCGACCCCGCTCCCGATAGGTTTTGCTCATGGCTTCTACCTCAAGCGCGGTTTCTTCCATAGTCCATCTCCTCTCGCCTGAAATCATCCAGTGAGTTGTCCATGGGTCAGCTCCCATGAGTGCAGACATAGCTTTGGCTTCTTGGTTGAACCGGGAAGTCCTTTCTACGTCTGGAAGCCAGGCTTATTCTATGTCACGTGGGGGCATACGTTGATGGGTGGCCCCTTTGCTAGGTAGCATTGGGGCCACCGGGCTATTCTTGATAACCTCTGCTAATCGATATAAACTATCTGGCCAGTCTCACTTGATTCATGCATCGCCAACATGATCTTTAGGTTATAGACTGCTTCACCAATTGGGTTACGGACCGGTAGGTTTTCCTTGATGCATTTGGCAAAATGAGCCTGCTTACTGAGCTTCTCATCGGGCTCACCGGGTATCACCTGTCTCGAATCGGAATTGCGTGCGCCTACTACCACCGATTCGCCTTCTATACCCATGGCTCCGTCTACGCCGATTAACCCTTTGTTCATTACACCCAAGGGGTTGGACCAGCTGGTACCAAGGATACCTACGCCACCTTCTTTAAAATTCAACATTGCCCAGGAGTTATCATCCACTGTAATACGTTTGTCGGGGTTAGAGTAGCTGATGTTGGCATAGACTGATTCCACCTCTCCGCCTATGGAAAGCAGCCAGGCAACCTCATGGGTCATGCATTCGATAAGGACTCCACCGCTGCGGTTTTTATCGGTTAACCAATCGCGATACGTACCTATGGCATCCGTTAAGAATGATGCATCACTCATGCGGAGATCCCATACGGCAACCAGGGGACCGATCTGCCCATCCTCAAAAAGGCGTCGAGCCGTGTCTTCTGATGGTCTGTAGTGGACAACATAGCCTACTTGGCATTTTACGCCGGCATTATCGACAGCTTTCTTCATGGCCAAGGCGTCCTCATACGATAGTGTCAGCGGTTTTTCGACGAATATGTGTTTTCCAGCCTCGGCCGCGGCTATGGTCATCTCCTTATGCAAGTGTGGGGGTGTACATATATATACAGCATCAACATCGCTTTTCAGCAGGTCCTGATAATCTCGGTAGACCTCTGCACCATGGCGATTAGCCATCTCTTGTGCGGCGTCTAGCCGGATATCACATACCGCAGAGATTTTGCAGTCTTCTATTTTCGTGATATGTTCCTCATGGAAATGGGCTATGGAACCTGCTCCAATAATGCCGATCTTTAGCATTCTGTTGTCCTCCCCTTGGTTAGTATCCCAGTTTTCTCAAAGCTGATATGGCTTCCTCAAGATGCTTATTAGTATCATCGTCGGGTCCGATTTCCAGGCATCCTGCACCTGCAAAACCTGCTTGTGCAAAAATCTCCAGTATTTCCCGTAGCGGCATTTCCAGTAAGCTTGTTTCCATGGCACCCTTGATGTGGATGGCGGCGGTGATGTCCGCGGACAACCGGGCTTGTTCCACAGGATCTTCGCCCCCATACAGACAATTGCCCATATCGTAGTACATACGAATAGCAGGATGCGCAATTTCTCTAACTAGCTTATCAATGGTACTGGGCTTGATCAGACCTACTGGCTCTAGGGCCAACGTAACTCCTTTGTCCCGGGCGTAATCGGCAACATTCTTTAGTTCTTCAAAGTAGAGGGGAGCATAGCTAGCTACATCGTCGGATGGCTCCTTGGTAGCAAGCAGAACGACATCTCCGTCCAGCTTATTCGTTAAGTCCACAAATGTCTTGATGTGCTTGACAAGCTTACTTCGTTCAGCTGGTTTTTTGGTGGCGAACAGTGGGAAATGCCCCATACTCGTTTGCTTTATCGGCATCTGTGTGCTGTCTGCTGCAGCCTTAAGCTCCTCCATCTGTTCTGTTGACAGGTTTTCCACCTGTTCCTCGGTCAGGGCTAGCTCCATGAAATCATAGCCTAGGTTTTTCAGTATTTTCATTTTGTCGCGTAAATCGGCACCGAGAACGCAGTCATTTCTTACTCCTAGTTTCATTGTAAGACCTCCCTGGCTTACTAGATTGCTGGTTTTAAACTCCAGGTTTGTAGCTTGGCTAGTTCCATGATATTAGGCGCACTGAATCCCTTTGGGAATATAATCCAACCCCAGGCGTTTTCGTCACTGGCTTGTTCCTCCAGCAGTAATTTCCCGTCCCTGATGTCAATCGGGCCAGAGTCTTTTATTTTTGTAATATCATCCGATGATCTCAGCAGGTGATTGGTGGTCTCAAAAAAGTCTATGGGACTAACACTACCACCGGGGAGAGGGATGGCATCCGGCACCCGGCCAGTCGTATCCATGAACTGCTTTGCCCAGCTACAAGCTTCCTTCAGGGACTTAAGGCTACATTGGTATACATTGCTAGACGTTCGTCGGGTGGGACCCAATAGTCCAACAAAGGTAGGGAAAGTCCCCTTCTTTTGCGTTGCATTTCCCAGTGTTGTTGCAGCTAGGTAAAATATCTCTGCAGGAGAAAGGACAACATCATTGAGCTTGGCAAATGTCACTCCGCGTTGGAGGCTGTGAACTAGGCCGCGTATTTCCTCCAACGTAAACATTCTATCCTTTGATTTATCCGGATAGAGATTGTAGGCCTCGGAAGCTGTTAGAGTCTCGACCCCTGGCTGGGACACTATGTGGCCTACGTAGTCTCGAAAGCATTGAAGCTCAAGTTGCATCTGTTCCTTCGTCTTGATTTTGGGAGTGATCCATTCATCAGACGAAGGAGTGTTGCCGTTGGAGAAATTGACTGCATCCCAGAATTCGTAGGTTGAATATTCGCAGGGATGATACCATATACTGATCAGTCCGCCTCCGGCTTGCCTAAGCCTTTCATATAAGGAATCAAACTTTGCCAGTCCCTGTACGAGCCCATCACGACCAAGTTGTGGATCGAACCTGGTAGTATTGCTGCGAAGGCGCAAAACATTAAAAATGCCGCAATACCAAAACGGCTTCTCATCTAATCCGATCTGATTGGTTTCATCTAGATAAACCGGTATTTGCCAATCCCGCAATGCACCGTAGACTTGTGGTGCCCATGAGCTCCCTGGTTGCCCATAGCACGAAGGAGTATAGCCAAAGGTGTCAGCAACTAACTCAAATCCTGATTGCTCCCTCCGGACGAATTCTCGGATGCCATCCTCCCAACTCAATCCCTCCAGATAATCGGCAGGAGTTGGGTGGATGCTATGGTAGTTTGTATGGTAACCAACTTCATGGTTACGTAGTGCCTCAATGATGTCTTCGCGGCCCCTAGACTTAAGAACACGGAGTTTTTCCCCGACCAGCTTAAAAGTCCCTTTAACTTTGTGGAAGTCTAGAGCATCGATTATTCCTTTTAAAGCGTCATCACTTTCCGGAGTTATGAAATCCTCAACATCGAACCATATTAGTACACGCACATTAGGCATCTTGCATGTCCTCCATCACGATTAGATATAGTCTAGGGCGTGGTATACCCAGTCATGTCTGGCGAAAGCCTCTGCGATTTCACCAACAATCGTATCATTGGCTTCACTGATTGTGATGCGTTCATCTTCAATGGCTGCTTTAAAGTCAAGGCGGTGGAGTAAGAGGCAAGCCAAGGTATCTTCCTTCATCCCTAAGGTGATACTGGTAGCTGCAATATTCTGAGCAGGCTTCAGTACAAAATCTCTCCTTGGAGTCCATACTTTGATCTCTATGTTCTCTAGTAGAGGTCGTCCCTGAAGTACTGTGCCGAATTCTTCCGGATTCAGCAACTGCCCCATGATCATGGACATATGCTCTCTATCTACAGGTTGAGCACCTAAAGCCCTAAATAACGGTTCTAGGGGATGATTGTTTCCTTGCATAGTCAGTTTGCAGCCTTGCCTCGCCGCTAGTGTGGAAGCAGCTTTGAGCAGAGCCAAGCCAGCCGCATAGTCATTGTTCAACGTTGCTAGCTCAAGAATCTGCAGTGGACGATAATCGGGGTTATTGGGATGCTCAGTTCGCCTACCACAGATACAGTACCCAGTCATTCGCCCGGCCTCTTGACACCATAAGTAAGTGAATTCAGTGGGATGCACGGCATATATGTGCCCAGTAACCATTTTTTCCCAATAGCCGGGCTGCCTCACCGGGAAACCACCGAACCGGCCAAAGGTGGACTGGAAGGTACTCATAACCTGGGGTTCAAGGGCCAGGAAAGTGCTTGCATCTCTGGTCATATTTACACTGGCCAGATCGCCCCAATCCATGGGCTGATGCAAGATATATTCGGTGATGTAGTGAAGGTCAAAGTGGCCGGTTTTTTCATAGAAGTTATAGCCTTTACTTCTTTCGTGTCCTCTGTAGACCATCAATACATCGCAACGGTCAGCTAGAAAATGTCTTGCAGCATTGATCATCTTCGTGCCAATGCCTTTGCCTCTCATACCATCGATAACCAAGACAGCGTTCTCAAAGGCTGCGGTGATAAGCTGCCCGGGGGCAACCTGAAAACGCCGTATAGCCAATGGAATAGCCCCCACGATTTGCTGATCAAGAAAGGCTACTGCTGCTGTCATGGTGGTCTCTCGATACCAGTCTTCCTCGACTATGGGAGGAAAGTGAGTATTGCGAGTTTCGATGACTTTGGCCAACTCCCCGGGCTGCATTTCCCGAGCTACTATGTTCATCGATAATCACTCTCCTATACTTGATACTTGCTTACATCCCTTTTGAAAATTAACCCTTAATACCNGTCATAATTACTCCCTGGACGAAGTATTTTTGACCGAAGAAGAACAGCAGTAAGCAGGGGGCCAATGCTATCAAGGACGCGGCCATCATTAGGCGATAATTAGTTGTATATTGAGTCTGAAATGCTTGCAGTCCGAGACTAACCGTATACTTTTCAGGACTGTTGATATAAAGCAAGGGGCTCATAAAATCGTTCCACGTCCACAAAAAGTGCAAAATGGCCACGGTGGCTATTGCTGGCTTCGCGAGGGGAACCATGATGTTGCTGTAGATGCGGAAATTGCTGCAGCCATCGATCTTTGCTGCCTCCATTAGTTCTGTCGGAATTGACATGAAGAACTGGCGTAGAAGGAAGATAAAGAACGGACTTCCAAAGAACGCCGGGACCGTTAGCGGTAGCCACGTATCCACCCATCCCATGCGGTTAAACATGATATAAATGGGAATCATGGTAACTTGACCAGGGAGCATCATAGTGGAAAGGAGTATCACAAACATGATGTCCCTCCCGGGCCATCTCAACTTGGCAAAACTATAAGCTACTAATGTTGAGGACACAAGCATTCCCACCAAGGAGATTCCCGTTATCAATGCAGTGTTCAGTAAATAATGACCGAAGGGTACCACCCTCATGCACTCAACAAAGTTGCTCCATTGTACAGGATTTGGTATCCATTGTGGGGGGAAAGCAAAGACGTAGCCTTCAGCCTTAAGGGCCGTTGAAAGCATCCACGCAAATGGAAGAAAGAAGGCGATCCCCAAAACAGTGAGCACTATATAACCGATTAGTTTGTTAAGGGTGTTTCTCTGTGCTGCGGTGAGAAAGTGGGTCTTGGCAAATGTATCATCCATAGAAGCTACCTCCCCTTTACCTCGGATTCATAGTAAACCCACATAGGTGAAGATTTGAATACAAGTCCTGTTAGAGCCAGAATCACTAAGAAGAGGAACCATGCAAGAGCTGACGCATAGCCCATTCTTAGGTACAAAAACGCATTATAATATAAATTCAGTACGTAAAAGAGGGTTGCGTTATTAGGACCTCCTCCGGTCATGACGTAGGCATAGGTGAAGGTCTGAAACGAACTTATTATCCCCATAATCAAGTTAAAGAATATAACCGGCGAGAGCATTGGGATAGTAATCTGCCAGAACTTGTTCCAGCGATTAGCCCCGTCAAGCTCCGCAGCTTCATATAGTTCTAGGGGAATGCCTTGCAGACCGGCTAGAAAAATAACCATACCGCCACCAACTCCCCATAGCCCCATAACTATCAAGGCGGGGAGTGCCCATGTTTCACTTGCTAGCCACATGGGTCCCTCTATACCAACAAGGGAAAGTAGGTAATTGATCAATCCGAAGGTTGGATCAAACAACCATTTCCAGAGAAGGCCAATTGCTACTCCCGAGACAACTGAAGGCAAGTAATAGATGGTTCTAAAGATCTCGATTCCCCGCAGTTTTTGATTACATAGAAGTGCGAGGATCAAAGACCCGAAGAGGTTTAAAGGGACACCAAAGCACGAATAAATCGCTGTGACTTTCAAGGATGACCAGAAAACAGAATCGTTGAACATCCGGAGGTAATTGTCAAGGCCAATCCATCGCGGTGGATTGACTAAGTCCCATTTCATGAATGCTAATACGAAGCTGGCTACTATCGGCCCTAAGGTAAACAGAAAGAATCCTATTATCCAAGGAGATGCATAAAGCCACCCATCCAAGGCTTCCCTATGGAGGAGTGTGCTTTTACTCTTATTCATTGAGGAGGTACCTCCTATCATGGCAAATATAACCCGACTGCTCAACTGCAGAGGAGCAGTCGGGTCATTACTGCTACATTGCTAGAAAGGTTAGTCAGTCCATTTTGGCAAGTTCCTCATTCATCCTCTTTGTCAAGGGAGGCATGACCTCTGCAGCTGTCTTCTTACCGATCCAGACCTGGTCCAGGGCTTGGTTGATCTCTCGATTAAGCTCCATACCAAGTACTGTAACGGGCTCAATAAAGAATCTTGCACTCTCTAGCCCCCGTATCCACATGGTTCTGTCGGCAGGAGGCAGAGGATTGCTCAGGAACTCAGCAGAGTTGGCAACAGGAATCTGCGCAGGAACCTCGCCTGTTCGTGCAACATCTCCCTTACGCACTTCTGGGCTTAGCAGGAACTCGATGAGTTTCCAAGCCTCATCGGGGTATTTGGCCTTCTTGGGTATGACGTAACTGCCGGTAATCATTGTTGCTATCCTGGGTGCGCCAGGAGAAGCTAGCGGTAGTAGTGTCACATCCCAATCAAATGCTTGAATGGTCTCGGCGTAGTCAGCTATTGACCATGTTCCATCAAGGCTCATTGCTGCCTTGCCGCTTTCGAAACCAAAAGCAACATCACGTTCTCCCACAGCAGCTGCTCCAGCAAGGGGTACAGCTACTTTGTGCTTGGTCCAAAGATCTGCTAGCCACTGAACAGATTCGATGGCTTCTGGCGTATCAAAGAGGAACTGGGTCTGATCCTCGTTAAAGAGGTTGATACCTCTACTGCCTAAGTAATGGATGAAGTACCAAGTAGGTACGACCATGCCAAACTGATCAACTCTACCGTCGCCGTCAACGTCTTTGGTTAGTTTGAGGGCAGCTTGTAAGATATCGTCCCATGTCCAAGTCTCATCAGGATAGGGTAAGCCTTCTGCATCAAACATGTCTTTGTTGTAGACTATGCAGGTCAGGTTGGCATTTATGGGAACACCTAGCTGGGCCCCATTCATATTAAATAGATCGTATGCGGAATCAAAGAAATAGTCCCTTGATAGGACTGTGCTCTTTTCGATGTAAGGTTGAAGGTCCATGAAAGCTCCTCTAGGGGCAAGCATGGCATACTCCCACTGAACTCGGGCTTCTGCCACGTCAGGAGGATTGCCTGAAGCTACCATGGTTTGGAGCTTGATAGTGTACTCATTAGTCCTGATTGGTTTGACTTCTATATCTGGATATAGTTCATAGAACTGCTCCATCAGCTTGTCCCAGCGGGCTTGAGCTTCGGGACTTTGCATCCATTGAAGAATGGTAATGGTTTTCTTGGCTGCGCCCACAGAGGGGGCTATGCAACAGAGCAACGCAATGCATACAATGATGGAAACCATGCGTTTGTTGANCACTTGAATGCACTCCTCTTANTTTATNAAAATCGGGGTTCGTCTTCTACCGTTGATTTACTCTATAGTATGGAGTACCGGGATGATCACCCCCATCATGCGAATGCGATGTTTAGCTCATTTAAAGTCCGTGATATGAATGCATGGGAACGCTGCAGCATGTTGTCGGTAGTTTTGGCATCTCCTCCTTCCACACCCTCTATATTGATCGGCCCTGTAAAGCCTGCATCTTTGAGGGTCTTAAAAATTACTGCAAAGTCTATATTGCCTTCACCGATGGCTGTCATATTTGGCTCGTGTAGGCCACCCTTTGTATCCTTAAGATGGAGATTGGATACGTAGTTTGCTATGACGGGCAGATCGGTCTCCGGCCGAATTCCCTCATAGTAAATGAGGTTAGCTGTATCGTAAACAATTCTAATATTGGGGTGTTCAAGTCTTTGCATGACCTGCAAAGCCTTTGGGCCTGTACCTGCTAGCCCGGTGTGAGTCTCCAAGCTGATGGTTATGCCAAACTGCGCAGCATAATCTGCTACCTCCACCACGTGGCGGTGGAATGCTATTTCTGCTTCCTGTAATTCCGATTTAGGACGTAGGGTCCAAAGGTCCTTGTAGGGCCAGATGGTCCCAGTATCCACATATTTGGCCCCCAAAGCTGCAGCCAAATCTACTCGTGCCTTGAGCAGGTCTACTCCTTCGGGGTGTTCGAGAGCATGGGGCGCAAAGATGGCTGTCGTTTGCAGGCCAAAACTGCCAATGAGTTTAGCAATATGGTTTATGCCAGCAAAGCTTAAATGCTCAGGCATTATGTGCTCGCCCCATTCTGGGATGGATACCGGAGCAACAAACTTGAACCCTGATTGGGCAATGCCTTCCAGTGCTCTGTGAAGAGAGAAGCTGGCGGGGGAATAGCAGAGAGTTGTTACACCAATTTGCCATGTATTGATCATATGACGATGCCCCCGGTCATTAGGAAAGTGTAAAGGCTTATTGTGTTGACTACACATTCGATACAATTCGCAGAGAATCCTGCGTGCAACGGAAATCAACCAAGGGTACAATATTCCCCACAAAACAGATATGAAAGATAGGGGATCGCTGGATCCAATAGCCGAAAGCTAATCTCCGCGGTGATAGTATATCTTGTCAGCGAAATTGCGGATGCGACTTGCGGGAGTGTTCAAATAGGAAGAGTTAAGGATTGGGAGATAGAGGGTTCAGTAGACCGAACTCGTAATAGTAGATCAGTATGGATATAGGCACCGGGGAGATGGTTTGATAAGGCCCATGAACGTATCCAAAGGAGCAATGACCACTGTTAAAGTGTAATCGAGCGTGCTGGATACATCTTAAGAAAGGGGTTGTCTGTCTTGCATAAGACATCAGTGAAAGGTCCACAAGCTCCGGTCAACCTACGATGCGAGTATATCAAAGAGGCCTTAGGTGTGGGTCGCCGTCGGCCCAGACTCTCATGGGAACTCGGTCATAGTGAAGCTAATCAGTATCAAAGCGCGTACCAGATAATTGTTGCCGACACAGAGGCCACCGTGTCAGGGGGAGAAGGCAACATGTGGAATAGTGGTAAGATCGAGTGTTCCCGTTCGGCGAATATTATCTATGGGGGCAAAGAGCTCAAGTCCTGCCAGAGATACTACTGGCGTGTTCGTTGGTGGGATCAAGATGATAACCCAAGTCCCTATAGCAATATCGCCGTATTTGAGACTGCCTTTCTGGGACAGGATGAATGGGAAGCAATCTGGATTGGCAATAGGGAGGATACCCTTCCCGATTCAGTTACTGTCCAATCGAATTACAACCTGCGGCCGGGGAGCCTTTTACGTAAGGAGCTATCNATACATAAGGAGATAAGACAAGCTAGGGCCTATGTAGCCGGTTTGGGGTATTATGAGCTGCGCATAAACGGCAAGAAGATTGGGGATCGGGTGCTTGAACCAGGCCAGACAGATTACCGAAAGACGGTCCTTTACTCGGTTTATGATATTACCTCTGCTATAAAACCCGGTGGCAACGCTATAGGGGTCATGCTAGGTAACGGTCGATATTGCAGCTTTAAGTGGCGGGATGGTGAGCTTTTTGGCTATGACGCTTTTCCTTGTTTGAGGGCCGAATTTCACATAACCTATGTAGATGGAACCACAGAGAAAGTCATAACTGATACCACCTGGCGGGTGAAGCGGGGTCCTGTAGGGATCAACGGGATATTCTATGGAGAAGTATATGATGCCCGCATGGAGGTGGATGGTTGGGATGAGTGGGGTCTTGATGATGTAGGCTGGACAGAAGCGATAGCAGTAAAACCACCGGGAGGGNTNATGGAACCCCAGCTTATGCCGCCCATTAAGGTGACCAAGCGATTACAACCGGTGGAGATCCTTAATCCCGATCCAGGTGTATATATCTACGATCTGGGTCAGAACATCACAGGCTGGGTGAGACTCAGGGTCGAAGGAGAAAGGGATACCGTAGTTAAGTTGCGTTTCTCCGAGGTAGTCGATGCAAACGGCAGGTTAGATATCCGGATTAATCGAGATGCAGAGTCCACTGATACCTATATTCTCAAAGGTCAAGGAATGGAGGTATATGAGCCTCGCTTCACGTACCACGGCTTTAGATACGTGGAAGTAACGGGTTTTCCCGGGACACCAAGACTGGATAGCATCGAAGGTTGCTTTATTCATACAGCGGTAGACTACACCGGTGGGTTTTCTAGTTCCAACAAGCTGTTTAACAAGATCCATCAAAATGTTATCTATGGGCAATTAGCCAACCTTATGAGTGTACCCACAGATTGTCCCCAAAGAGATGAACGAATGGGCTGGATGGGTGATGCTCAGTTAGTGGCAGAAGAAGCTATTTATAACTTTGACATGGCAGCTTTCTACATCAAGTATTTGCAGGACATCAGGGACGCCCAGAAAGCTGATGGCAGTCTATCAGACGTAGTACCTCCTTACTGGCCTTTGTACCCAGCAGATCCCGCTTGGGGCACTGCCTATATAACATTAGCCTGGGAGATGTATCGCTATTATGGTGATCTAGAGCTCTTAAGAGAGCACTATCCTAGTATGAAGAAGTGGGTAGACTTCCTTAAGTCACAGGAGGAGGATGGCCTAGTTACTTACGTGAAATACGGTGAATGGTGCTCGCCGGGCAGTGTCACCCCCAAGCGCAATCCCCGGGAGTTGACATCGGCTTTCTACTATTACCATGATGTTTTGCGGCTAGGCGCTATCGCAGAGCTGATTGGCGAAGAGGCAGACGCCCTGCGGCTAAAAGAAAAGGCCAAGGATATCCGGGATGCGTTTAACCGGAAGTACTTTCACCCGGAGACTAAGGCCTACGGCAACAATGACCAAACATCCAATGTCCTTGGTCTGCAGCTAGGCTTGCCTCCGGAGGGAGCGGCAGAAGGCGTAGTAGAAAACCTAGTTCACCATATAACAGAACAGACCGACTACCACTTTGATACCGGTATCATTGGCACCAGGTATATGCTGGACACCCTCACCGAATGGGGGTATAAAGAGATTGCCTATAGGATGATGACCCAAGAGAGCTACCCGAGCCATGGCTACATGATCCGGGAAGGTGCTACTACTATTTGGGAGCGATGGGAGAAGCTCACAGGNACTGGAATGAACTCCCATAATCACATAATGTTTGGAACGGTGGATACCTGGTTCTATAAGGCACTGGCNGGGATTCAGCTGGGCAAGCCCGGTTGGGATGAAGTCATAATCAAGCCTGCTATTCCCGCTGCTTTGGACTACGNCAGTGCTTCGGTGAAGACAATCAAGGGCCGTATAGCTTCTAGCTGGAGTAGAGATGGAAGTGGGCTGGAGATGAGGGTCAGCATCCCTACAAACACCAAGGCTCAGATCTATATTCCCAAGATTGACCATGAAAGCTTAGCCGGTACGATTAATGGTAGACCTATTGAGAGTAGTGCCTTTAGCGTAGTTCGGGAAAACGGCGAAGTCTACTATCATTTGGAGAGCGGTTCAGGAGAGTATCAGTTCATTCTGAAAGGATAGCCGACTTCAAAAAGGTCACCGCTGTGCTTCTTGACAAAGGAATCTCGTCGGTGTATTTTGGCCCACATCTTGGGGCAGTGGAGACTGTCAAGGGTTCAGCTGAATCTGTCGGGACTGAGATCATCTGAATCGATGACTTCCGCGAACGGTATACAGGAGGCACTTTCATGGGGCTTGAAGTAAAAGATATTAGTGAAGTTGAGCTCACTTGAAAGTGGTGAAAGGATGCGAGTTTGCATAGTTCATGGCAGCCCAAGGAAGGGAAATACTTATCGGGCTACTCTGGTTTTCCAAGAGCAGTTGCGCCAGTACGGTGCTGTAGATTTTGCGGAATTCCACTTGCCCAAGGACATGCCGCATTTTTGCCTGGGCTGCCATGGATGCTTTGAAAAGGGAGAAAAGCACTGCCCCCATGCCCCCAATGTACAGCCCATTGTGAAAGCCATGCTAGATGCCGATGGGATTATCCTGACTTCGCCGGTATACGTGCTTGCCGAGAGTGGATGCATGAAAGCATTTTTGGACCATTTGGGCTATATGTACATAGCTCACAGACCTATGGAGGAGATGTTTTCCAAGGTTGCTATGGTCATCTCTACAGCGGCGGGAACCGGAACACGCCATTCCATGGGGGCTATGGCTAGAAGTTTGAATCATTGGGGTGTTAAGAGGATATACCGATATGGTCTAAACGTCTTCGCCCCTAGCTGGGATGATATGAAGCCGGCAAAGCAGCGGAGGATAAGGCGCACCTTGGATAGTAAGGCAAAAAGATTCTACCATGCTATGGCGCAAAGAGCGGAGCTGCGGCCGAGGGTTTTCACCCGAGCTATGTTTACCATGATGAGAAAAATGATGTTTCAATATCCCGATGGTCATATCGACAAGGAATATTGGAGGCAGAAAGGATGGTTGACAGGCTCTAGGAGNGCGGTTTGAAGGGAGAAAGGTCCCGCNTAGAATAGCTCTGCCTAGAAAGATGATCATAGGTCGAAGGGAAAAAGGTAGGTTTACAGAATATGTATGTTATGGTGGCCTGGATTCTAAAGAAGGATGGCCACCTAAACATTCAAAGATAGTGGTTTTGCACCTACTAGGTTGTAAGGGAAACCGGTGCGAGTCCGGTACAGCCCCTGCTACGGTGACTAACGACAAAGCCGACAGTGGCCATTGGGAAGTTCCTGAGAAGGCGTCGGCCGAGGATGACCTGGGAGTCCGGAGACCTAGCCTAGTTTGCAGACATACACCTTCTTCAGAGGGAGGAAAGGTGGGCTCTATGTGATGCCAGTGCCATGCTAAGCCGTGGGCAGTGCTATGCGTACCCCATCTTTAACCGATGGGGTTTTTTGCTAGCTAAGGAGGAGACCGATATGATAGACAAGATAAGAAAAAGAGATGGCAGAATCGTGCCCTTCGATGAAGGACGGATCGCCACAGCTATCTATAAAGCTAGTGATGCTGTTGGCCGCCCCGATGAAGGATTATCCAAAAAACTTGCTGCCCAAGTGGTTCAAGAGCTTAATCCCGATGAATTACCTACCGTTGAGGGTGTTCAGGACCTCGTCGAGCAGGTTCTCATAGAAAACGGCCAGGCCGCTATCGCCAAGGCCTACATTCTGTACAGACAGCAGCGCAGTAAGTTCCGAAACTTTAAGAGTACCCTAGTGGATGCTCAGAAGATGATTACCGAATACGTAGGTAGGGCTGACTGGCGGGTAAACGAAAACAGCAATATGAACTACTCCCTCCAGGGATTAAATAATCACATCATATCCGCGGTTACCTCCAAATATTGGTTGGAGGAAGTGTATCCCACGGCGATTAGAGAAGCCCATATCCAAGGGGATTTTCATATCCATGACCTTGGTTTACTAGCACCATACTGCTGTGGTTGGAATCTGGAAGATCTCTTGCTTAAGGGTTTTGGTGGAGTGAGTGAGAAGGTAGAGAGCACTCCTGCTCGGCATTTTCGGACCGCCTTGGGTCAGGTGGCAAACTTCTTTTACACCCTACAGGGCGAGGCTGCTGGAGCTCAAGCCTTTGCCAGTTTTGATACCTACTTGGCGCCGTTTATTGCCCATGATGGTCTTGATTATGACCAAACAAAGCAAGCACTGCAGGAATTTATTTTTAATCTGAACGTTCCCACCAGGGTAGGGTTTCAGACTCCTTTTGTAAACATCACCATGGATCTCACCCCATCGGGTTCTCTTGCCCAAAGTCCTGTTATCATCGGGGGAGAATACCAAGATACCTGTTATGGTGATTACCAAAAAGAGATGGACATGCTAAATATGGCTTTTTGTGAAGTGATGATGGAAGGCGATGCCAAGGGGCGAACGTTCAGTTTCCCCATCCCAACTTATAACATTACCGATGATCTAGATTGGGATTCACCTATCTTTGAACAAGTGTTAGCCATGACAGCCAAATATGGTATCCCTTACTTTGCGAACTTTGTAAATTCCGATCTATCTCCAGATGATGTGCGTAGCATGTGTTGCAGACTGCGACTGGATGCCAGGGAATTGCGCAAGCGGGGTGGAGGTCTGTTTGGAGCTAACCCCCTTACCGGGTCAATTGGAGTAGTTACCATTAATCTACCGAGAATTGGTTATCTTAGTAAAAGCAAAGATGAGTTCTTCGAAAGGCTAGGGAGCTTAATGGAGCTGGCCAAGGAGAGTTTGCTTCTTAAAAGGCGTATCCTGGAAGATCTCATGCTCAAGGGACTTTTTCCCTATTCCCGCTTCTATCTCGATAGTGTTTATCAAAGGTTTGGCAAATACTGGGACAACCATTTTAATACCATCGGCCTTGTTGGGATGAATGAAGCGCTACTTAACTTCATGGATTGTGATCTCACGTCGAAGCAGGGGCTCTCTTTCTCCAAGGAAGTATTAGATTTCATGCGAAAAAGGCTGGTGGAGTTCCAACAGGAAACGGGACAACTCTTTAACCTAGAGGCTACCCCGGCTGAGGGTACATCCTACCGTTTAGCCAAGCTGGATAAGAAGGTATATCCGACGATTGTCACAGCGGGCCAAGGGAAAGACCCTTATTATACTAACTCCACCCAGCTGCCTGTGGGCTATACTGATGATTTGTTTGAGGCTTTGGATATTCAAGAAGGCCTGCAGGTTCTATATACTGGCGGCACCGTCTTTCACGCATTTTTGGGAGAGCAGATTGATGATCTTGTGGCACTTAGAACGTTACTGCAGACAATCTTTTCCCGCTATCGTATACCGTACTTTACGATTACTCCTACATTCAGTATCTGTCCTGTCCACGGATACTTAAGGGGGGAGCAAAGGAGCTGCCCTACCTGTGGCGAGGCTACAGAGATCTGGAGTAGAGTGGTGGGCTTTTATCGACCTGTCAAGAACTGGAACCCAGGCAAACAGACTGAATTTGAAGAACGGTGTACCTTCGTCTCTAGGGAGATTGCCTAATGAGAATCGGTGGGATCATCCCTTTGAGTCTAGTGGATTACCCCCAAAAGCCCGCTATNACAATNTTTACCAGTGGCTGCAATCTTCGCTGTCCCTTTTGCCATAATAGTGAGCTGATNACTGGAGAGGGGAAGATAAGTGAAAGTAAAGTATTTGAGCTGCTCCATAAAAGGGTAGGCGAGGTGGAGGCAGTCTGCATCAGTGGTGGGGAACCGACTATCCATGATGATCTAGAGGATTGGATTAGGGAGATACGAGCCTTAGGCTATAGCGTCAAGCTGGATACCAATGGCGCTAGACCCAAGGCGGTGGCGACGTTGCTGGCCGATGATCTTCTCGATTATGTGGCTGTAGATATAAAGTCTTCGCCTAGTCGCTATGGCAATGCTACTGGGGGTAGATTAGAGTTCGCTGTGGTGGCGGAGGTCATAGATTGTCTAAAAGAGAGTGGGATTGCCTATGAACTACGCACGACAGCGGTGCCTAGTCTTGTAGAGCTAGAGGACATAAAGGCGATTGCCCAAGAGATCGGATTAGTGCAATGCTTTGCTCTGCAGCAGTTTCGTCCAGGCAAGACACTAGATCCCGCTTTTGGCAAGATCAGACCTCATCCCCAGACTTGGTTTGAAGAAGCAAAGAGGCTTCTGCAAGATAAAGCAGCGACGATTCTCGTGCGGGGGCTCTAAGACAACGGAACTCATGAGGCCTCCAGTACACTTAGATACTGGTTGGCCTTAGTTGTCTTTGCTTCTGGGAGGTCTTTTCGACTGCAAGTCGAAACACCTGGTGGAGCAGATGTGGAGGTAGAGCGTAGAAAAAACATGAGGGGGCTTGACATGAAGGAAGCAAGGAGAGACGGTTACTACCTCTATGTAGGAACATATACAATGGACCCGAGAGCAGGGCTCCATGTCTATAGGCTAGATGCCGCATCCGGAGATCTGCAATCGGTTGGAATGGCTTCGGGTAGTGATAATCCTTCCTATCTGGTTGTTCACCCCAATGAGAGATATTTGTATGCTGTCAATGAGGTTGGAGATTTCGATGATGCGGGTAGTGGTGCTATATCTGCCTATGCTGTTAACCCCATAGATGGACAGCTTAGTTTGATTAATAAGGCTTCTAGCCAGGGCTCCGGGCCCTGCTATGTGAGCTTAGATGGTAGGGGTCGGTATGCGCTTTTAGCCAACTATAGCGGTGGAAGCGTAGCTGTGCTGCGGCTCCAGGATGATGGTAGTTTGGGAGAAGCCACGGACTCCACTCACCACAGGGGAAAGAGTGTTCACCCCCAACGCCAAGAAGCTCCCCATCCCCATTGTATCGTGTTAGACCCTGATGATGGCTATGCCCTAGTACCGGATCTCGGTCTAGACAGGATTGTGATCTACCGATTTGATACGGCCAAAGGCGAAATAACGGGTTGCCCTACCGCTGTAACTAAGGCTAAGCCTGGTGCTGGCCCCCGGCATCTAGTGTTTCATCCTAGCGGCAGATTCGTCTATGTAATAAATGAGCTCAATTCGAGCATTACAGCCTATAGCTATCAGAGTCAAAAAGGTATTCTTACAGAGCTGGAGACTGTACCAACAATCCCCCCTGATTTCCATGGCACTAATACCGGCGCAGATATCCACGTCCATCCTTCCGGACGCTTCTTGTACGGTTCCAATCGGGGCCATGATAGCCTAGTCATTTTTAGGATTCATGAGCATACGGGCAAGCTTACCTATTTGGGTCATCAAGCTACCCTAGGTAAAACCCCGAGGAACTTTACCATAAGCCCTTGTGGCCGGTTCTTACTTGTAGCAAATCAAGACAGCGGAACAATTGTTTTATTCAAGCTAGATGGGGAAACGGGGGAGCTTACGCCTGGTGACGTAATCGTCGAGGTACCCCGACCGGTCTGCATAAAGATGATGCCACGGTCATAGGTTACAGCTTCTGAGCCTGGATCCGATTTGCCTAGGCTCAAAGGCGGGCTGGAAGGTGAACAAGAGGGGGCGNNTCCCCGTGGACATACTTCTATCCACCGGGACTCGCCCCCCTATCTTTTTAGCATTGCTATCGGTTATTATATATGGGTTTACCTGATTTGGCCGAATCATATATGGCCTCAAGGATCTCCGTGACTACCAGCGCTTGCTCTGGCAANACTGTTGGTTGAGTGTNGTTGATGACGCTCTCTATCCACTGCTTGGCCTCTAGATAGCCGCGTTCGTCTGTTTCTCCCCCTTTAGGATCAACGCCTCGAATCTTCGGCTCAGGGCGCAGTGTATATAATCTAGAACCTTTCTCACCGAGGATACGCAGTCCATCGACGAAATCAGCGCCGGCTTTGGTACCACAGAGGACGCAAGGAGTGTCGGAGGGCATAATATTCAGTGCCCAACTGCTTTCTAAAATGACAGTGGCGCCATTCTTGAATTTAATAAACGCAAAGGCGGAATCTTCTACGGTATACTCCTCCGGTTTCCAGGTGCCCCAAGGGTTTACGACGTTTTTCTGTTTACCTATCTTGTTGTAGGTGCTTCCCACCACATAATCCCANTCATAGTTGTTCATCANCCATAATGTGAGATCCAGGGAATGGGTACCGATATCTATAAGAGGACCGCCACCTTGCTTCTCTTTGTCCAAAAAGACGCCCCAGGTNGGCACTCCCCGACGCCGNAGAGCCAGAGCTTTGGCAAAATAGACCTCTCCCAGCTCATCGGCATCACAAAGCTCCTTTAAGTATTGCGCTTCTGCCCTTTGCCGACCCTGGTAGCCGATGGTCAGTTTCTTACCGCTTTTGCGCGCTGCATCTAGCATGGCTTGAGCCTCTCGGGAGGAGGTAGCCATGGGTTTCTCGCACATGACGTGTTTGCCTGCCTTTAAGGCGGCAATGGAGATGGGAGCATGAACATGGTTAGGAGTAAGCACATGTACGATATCAAGATCTGCAAGGGCTACTAAATCCCGGTAATCGGTGAAAACTAAAGCTCCATCGACACCATACTGGTTGGCTGCCTTTGTGGCTCTTTCTTCAATTATGTCACAAAAGGCAACCATCTCCACCTCGGGAAGTCTAATCAAAGATGGCATGTGCTTCCCATTGGCAATTCCACCACAGCCTACGATACCGATCCTTACTTTTTGTGTTGACATTTGATGTACCCCCTCTACTATCTCGAGCATATCGCTCTCTTGAACTAGGTCTGGAATATCAATGCGGTTTAAAAGGGGGTATACAGCTTCTTCTGCATACCCCGTAGGCACTATTTGATAGCTTGCCAGTGAATTTGGTCTATATCATCTGGTGTGATGCCATATAGCTTGGCGATTTGGTTCACCTGATTTGTGATGGATGGGTCTCCCAACAGCACAATGGTGAAATCATTTGGGTCAAAATGCTTAGCAATGGCCGCTTCGACATCAGCTTTGCTTTGTGATTCCACCAAGAGGGGATAATTCTCTATCTCCTCTAGGGATCGGAATCTCAGTCCATTGGTGATGGCCGATGCTGTACCTCCCAGAGTTTCGAATCTTAGGGGATAGCCACCAATTCGACTGGCTTTGGCATATTGCAGCTCTTCCTTTGTGATACCATCCTGTGCAAACCGCTCTAGTTCTCCCTTGATGACAGCCATGGTATCGTAGAGTTTCTCGTTGCTGGTGAAAGTGGCTATCATGAAGATGCCGTGGAACTGGCCGGCTTTGTACCCACTACTTATGCCATATGTTTCGCCTAACTCAGTGCGGATCACCTGCATTAAGCGGGATGAAAAGCCTCCTCCCCCCAGGATATAGTTATAGAGCTCTAGGGGTATCCAGTCAGAAGTGGTCCTAGTCGGTCCCCGCTGAACCATCCGGATTTGAGCTTGGGTCTGGCCGGGTTTTTCAATGAAAAGTAACCTGGGATGACTAGCAGGCTCGGGTACTCCTTCTTCTCTAGTGCCGCTGTAAGTAACACTTGTTTGCCATTTGCCGAACTCTGTTTCTACAGAGCGGCGAAAATCAGCAAGATCAATATCGCCAGCGGCGACTAATAGGGCCCCTTGCGGACCGTAGAATTGTCGAGCGAAAGCAGCCAAGTCCTCTGCTTGGATAGATTGGATAGAGCCTATAGTGGCAGGTCGCCCCAGTGGATGCTCATCGCCATAGAAGTAAGCTATAGCTTGATCATTGGCCAAGGCAGAAGCGCTATCCCGTCGGCGATAAAGGCTGCCCAAGAACTGCTGACGCATGGTTTCGACTTCGCCCTCGGGGAATGCTGCATTGATGGTGATATCCGCCATTAACTCGATTGCCAAGGCCACGTCTTTGCTTACCACTTCACTTACGATAGCTGTTGTGTCACTATCGGCCCAGGCACTTAGAGATCCGCCTACTGCATCGATTATCTCGGAAATGTCCTCTGCGCTTCTGGTGTCGGTTCCCTGCCGCAACATGGTAGCAGTGAAGTTGGCAAGACCGGCTTTCCCCTGGGGGTCTTCGTAACTCCCTACCGGCAACATTAGCTGCAGTGCCGCTATTGGTTGTTGAGGGCGGTGAATCAGCCAGACGTCCAACCCATTATCCAATCGGAAATGGGTGATTGGAGGGAGGGATACTCTTTCAGCTTGGGGAGATAGCATCCCAAACTCATCGGCAAGCTCCTGCAGCGTAACGGCACTGGAGGCGGCTTCTTCCTGCCGAACAGCAAGATCCACCGCTGTGGTAACTAGCCCGTCACTTATCTCTCCAATCACTTCTTCCTCTAAGGCTCCTGGCCTTACCNTAAAAACGGTTAGATTCTCCGGTTGCAGGTACTTATATACCACATTCTGTATGTCCTCAGAAGTTACTCGGAAATAATCATCCAGGCCTGCTTCAAACTCCTCAATCCCTCGACCTTGCACAACTGCATAGCCGATGGCATTAGCGATACCATCCAGGGAATCTAAGGAAAAAGCGTAGCTGGCTGCCAGCAGATTGCGGGCTTTGGCAAGTTCTGCCTGTGTAGGCGGATTAGCTGCCAATCCCTCAATCTCGTCTCTCATTCCTTGGATGACGGTATCAGGATCTTGATGCTCGAGGTGAAAAGCCAGGTTCAAGAATAACCCAGCATCACGGAAGGGCTGAGCGTATCCTGCGGCTGCTACTGCCAGATTCGATTCACGGACTAGCCTTTGGTGCAATCGGGAGCTTTGGCCTGCAGATAGAATAAGACTGGCCATTTGCAGGGCCGTATTATCTTCGCTGGCCGTTCCTGGAATCACATAGCCTCCCAATATGGCTGGGAGCTGCAAAGGCATGGTGAGATCGATATATGTAGGCTGTTGTCGTTCAGGTAGTCGGACAACGCTTCTAGATGGAATGGTCTTACTAGTGATGAATCCGAAGGCGTCTTGGGCCAGTCGGGTAACTTCCTCGATATCTGTGTCTCCAGCAACCACCAGCACAGCGTTGTTGGGTGTATAGTAACTCTCGTAGAATCCTTGCAGATCCTTTGCTGTAATGGCATCGATACTATGTATAGCTCCCGCGGGAGTCCAGGCATAGGGGGTTCCCTCTAAGCTAGTGGCAAGGAGTTTATCTAGGGCGAAACCGAGGGCATCATTTTCAAACCCAACTCGGAACTCCTCCTTAACCACCTCTTTTTCTATCTCGACTTTATCTGGGGTGATCAAGAGATTCGTCATGCGCTCGGCCTCGAGCTTGAGCACGGCTCCCAGCTGATCGCTGGGTACTTTATTCCAATAGACAGTCACATCGTTGGAGGTATAGGCATTGAGCATACCGCCCACTGCATCAATCAGGTGGGCATGTCCGTTCTTAGGAATGTTCTCGGACCCATTAAACATCATATGTTCTAAGAGATGGGCCATACCGTACAAGCCCGGTGGTTCGTCCCTGGAACCCACTTTGTACCAGAGATTGACCGACACCACAGGTGTCGAATGATCCTCATACACGTAGATTTCCAGACCGTTGGGGAGGGTCTGATGCTCTACTAGGGTATCCTGTGCTACTGGGGGGGAAGCTATGCTCGCGAGGGCGGTTTCGGCTAGCGCCATGTGCGAAACTAGGAAGAAGCAGACTAGACCGAGGCGGACGAGGATATTAGTCCATTGGTGATACGTCATGATGTCGATACCTCCACAGTTTCCTGGTGTTGCTCACATATTCGCAGCTTGCTTTCTTATTTCCTCTTTTTGGGTCGCCATAGCAAGGGCCCCCAGGATGTGGGGCCTGGATGGGGAGATCCCGTTATAGTGATTGGATATACATATCAAAGAACCGATAGTAATGGATACTATCCAGCTTCTCTCTTACCTGCTGGATACGCTTCTTAGTAGCGGGATGTGTACGGCTATAGCCTTGGCGGCCACCAGTAAGGCGGTATTCGAGATCCTCTAGTTTGGTCAATAAGGAGACCATGGCCTGGGGATCATATCCTGCTCGGCTTATATAGCGCAGGCCGGTTCTATCAGCATCATACTCTTGGTCTTTGCTATATCCTACTTTGATTATGTCTCCAATAGCATTGACAAAATCAAAGCTAGATTCCGCGTCACCAGTGGCCACCGCTAGGAAAACACCAGCCACAGTTAGTGCCACCTGGCGATCATAGCTCTTAACGGCATGGACGTGGGTGATATGAGACGTCTCGTGGGCGATAACTGCAGCGACTTCATCATCAGAATCTAGCATCTCCAGAAGTGGACGGGTGATATATATGTATCCACCTGGTAAGGCGTAGGCATTGTATTCTGAAGTCTCCAATATCCCAAAGGTAAATGGCAGATTAGGACGCTCGGAGACGGCGATCACAGGGGCGGCTACTTCCTCGATGCGTCTAATATCTGACCCCCCGTAGGTAATCTCATATATCTGCTCCATATAGGTGGTCACTTCCCGAGCCAGCCTTGCTTCTGTGCCGTAAGGTTTCTGCTCAGCCTGCAGGAAATCGGTGCGCAGCGCACTGGCCAGAGTTGAGCTTATACTTCNTGTCTTGCCGTTTTTCAGGGGAAGACTATGTATCTCATTAGTTCTGGCACTAAAGATCTGCAAGTGATCACTTAGGTCTTTGTTAATCCAGACGATGTGTCTAGCCTTGAGGATTCGGCATAGCTCCTGCAGCGTTTCCGGGCTCAGATATTCAACGGCTTCGTTAAGGTTAAGGATGCCGGCATGCTGTCGAGCGGCTTCTTTGGCATCATTGCCTGCCAGGTAGGTAAAAGGCGAGGCAGAGGTAATACCTTTCCTTTCAGTGGAATCGAGGAGTAATATGTAGTCTACTTCACTGCCCGAGCGCCGGGTAGGTTTGGCTGGCTTTGCTGTCAAGATGATGGCTTGGGATTCTCCACCTAGATTCAAAGGGAGCGTTTGCGGGCGATATCCATTGATAAGCAGCGTAGCTTGCTTCTCTTGCGACGGTGCTTGCAAGGTAAACTGGCCAGCCGAATTAGTCTGAGCCAGGGAGCTGCCTATAATGACCCCTACTTTGGGCATTGGCCTGCCGTTTTCATTTACTACGGTACCCGCGATCTTTGTAAATTTCGGTGTTGCGCTGCAACCAGCCACCACAAAGGCCAATAGGACCAATAAAGCTATCAAGCGCTTACGTATCTTCATAGATGCACCCCCTATAGGTTCCCGGCTTGACTGAAAGGCGTTTCTGCAGGTGTCTCTAGACATAGAGTTATCCATTTAATCCTTTTCTCGGCAGCAGTCCTATTCCCTGCATTAAGTCTCGTGCCAAAAACTGTGAAGCAGAAAAAGCAAATAGGAGAAAAACCCAGCAGGAGAATGCCCAATACGTGTGTAATCTTACACATGGGTTTACATACTTGTTACAGGATTTGCATGCGCAGCCTGGTTCTGGGATGTATACCGACTAAGCAGTTCAGCCTATGGGATTTACTGCTTGACAAACCCCGGGGNACAGAGTCCGGATTCCGATAGAGGATGAGTAATATTGGTTACCATAAGCGATGTGGCGAGATTGGCCGGTGTATCGACGGCTACAGTCTCTAGAACCATCAACCGTTCTGGATACGTTNGTCGCGAAACTAGAGCCAGGGTACATGAAGCCATAGAAGAGCTGGGATATGTACCTGGCGGAGGAGTTAGACGCAGTGGGATTCAGACGAACCTGCTCATCGCGTTGATTATCCCGGATATTACTAATCCGTTTTTCCCTGCTGTCGTCCGGGGTGTGGACGATTGTATTGGTAATAAGGGGTATCGGCTAGTATTGTGCAATTCCGATGGCGGTGTAGACAAGGAGCTGGCCATATTTCAGGTATTGATAGAAAAGCGAATTGATGGCCTGATCTGCGCTCCGGCCGTAGACGGGCGAGCAATCATTCCTCTAGCTCGCAAGCATTCGGTACCAACTGTTCTCTTGGATCGGATTGCGGATAACATAGAGATAGACTGTGTTGCCACAGACCACCGATTAGGAGCATACAAGGCGGTACAGCATCTTCTGGATCTTGGACACCGTAGAATTGCTCATATAGCGGGGCCTAGGGAAGTACCCTCGGCAGGAGAACGTTATAGCGGGTACATCGCCGCTTTAGAGGATCATGGTATTTCGCTGGATCCGNAGCTCATTTTCCAGGGCGACTATACACAGTATGCCGGTAGGTGGGNTCTAGAGGGCTTGATGGCACTGGATAACCCGCCCACAGCCGTTTTGGCGAGCAATGATCTTTGTGCTGTTGGTCTGATAGAAAAGGCCATGGAGCGGGGTATCCGTATACCGGAGGATCTTTCCGTTTGCGGATTTGATGATATCGAATATGCTACTATCGTTTCCCCTAAGCTAACGACTGTTGCTCAGGACAAATATGNATTGGGCAAACTGGCAGCTGAGTATCTCCTTAGGAGAATCCTAAGTCCCAACACNACAGCCCGATACATTANACTAGAGCCGGATCTAGTGGTAAGGGAGTCCACGACTGTGCCACAATTTGGTATAAGGTGACGTAGTCTGGGGTGGGGCGTGCCATGGTGACTGTAGGGGATATAACCGCCAACCTTAATGTGGTGCCAAAGACGAAGAAAGGGGTTTGTTAATGCAGTGCGATAAGCGCATTCCCGTGTTGTTAGATACTGATATTGGGTCCGATATTGATGACGCCCTGTGTCTGAGCTATTTGCTGAAGCACCCGCAGTGTGAACTCCTGGGCATTACAACTGTATCTGGCGAGCCAGAGAAACGGGCCATGCTGGCGGATGCAGTGTGCCGGGCCGCTGGCAGGACTGGTATTCCCATTCATAGCGGCAAAGGGGACCCGTTAGTGGTCAAGCAGCGGCAGCCCATAGCCCAGCAGGCGGAGGTGCTTGGCAAGTGGAAGCATCAAGAGCATTTCCCGTCCAACACTGCCATTGACTTCCTGCGAGGGACCATTCGTAGCCGGCCTGGTGAGATCACGCTCCTCACAATTGGACCTTTGACAAATATCGCGCTGCTGTTTCAGATTGACCCTGAGATTCCAAGTCTGCTCAAATCTCTAGTAATGATGGCTGGGGTTTTTCACTGGCCCAATGAGCATGTCATGTACCCAGCGGAATGGAATGTGCTCTTGGATCCCCATGCAGCCTCCATCGTGTATAGAACAGAGGGGCTGCCCAATCTATCGATTGGCTTGGATGTCACGACAAAATGCCAGTTACCGGCGAAGGTATGTAGAGAGAAGATAAGAGGTGGAGTCCTCGATCTGGTGGCTGATGCTGCTGAGGTATGGTTCCGACAGAGAGAAATAATAACTTTCCACGATCCCTTGGCTGCTACAGCTCTTTTTGCGCCGCACTTAATGGAGTACAGAGATGGCGCGGTGGAGATAGAACTAAAAAGCGATCTTCTTTCTGGTATGACCATTTGGAGCCCAAGAGCTCAGGAGAAACGTAATCGCATCGCGGTTGGGGTCGATCCCGACGGATTCTTTGAAGAGTATTTTGGGATTGTCAAAAAGTAATCGGGAGAAGCTACCTGCAATCGCATGGTGATGCAATATAAAGGTAAGCCATCAGAGGATGGCAATAGGTTCGGAAGCCTAGAGCGAACTAATGCCTCTAGGCTTTCCCTATTGGATATGGTACTTAATTCTCGAAAACTACGCTATAATACTGGCGGGAGGCGAAAACATGAAGCTAGATAATAAGTACGTAGAAAAAGTCTACGCCGGCGTCTTAGGCAAGATTATCGGTGTGTATCTTGGCCGTCCCTTTGAAGGATGGACATATGAGCGGATTATGGGTGGGCTAGGGGAGATCAATTACTACGTCCATGAAAAACTGGGCTTGCCCCTGATCGTGACTGATGACGACATCTCCGGTACGTTTACCTTTGTGCGGGCACTGGCAGATTATGACTATCGTCGAGATATCACACCCCAAGAGATAGGTCAGACATGGCTTAATTATCTAATCGAGAATCGAACCATTCTGTGGTGGGGTGGTATGGGAAATTCCACAGAACATACGGCCTACATGAGACTTAAAAACGGGATCCCCGCGCCCCAAAGCGGCTCTATGGAACTAAATGGCAAAGTGGTGGCGGAACAGATCGGTGCCCAGATCTTCATCGATGCTTGGGCTATGGTTTGCCCCGGTGATCCGGAGCTAGCAGCGGATTTTGCCCGCAGAGCTGGTTCCGTTAGTCACGATGGCGAGGCTATCTATGGGGCTCAGGTTCTGGCAGCCATGGAGGCCCAGGCCTTTGTTGAGTCTGACATGAACAAGTTGCTTGATACAGCGGTTACCTTAATCCCTACAGACTCAGTAATCTACCGAATGATTGGCGATATTAGAAGCTGGCACGCTAAGGAGCCCGATTGGCGCAAAGCCCGGGAGCTTCTGGAAACTAGCTATGGCTACGATAAGTACGGCGGCAACTGCCATATGGTCCCCAACCACGGCCTCATAGTCTTGAGCTTGCTCTATGGTGATGATGACTTTCAAAAGAGTCTGATGATAGTCAATACCGCCGGTTGGGATACCGACTGCAACTCTGCCAATGTAGGGTGTCTTTTGGGCATCAAGAATGGGCTGGAGGGCATAGAAGCTGGCCCGGACTTTCGGGGACCAGTAGCCGATCGTTTGTACCTGCCCACGGCTGACGGGGGTAGGGCCATTAGTGATGCCGTTATCGAGACGTATCATATTGTCAATACTGCTAGAATCTCTCTTGGCCAAGAGCCTATAGCACCCAAAGGCGGAGCCCGCTTCCATTTTGAGCTTCCCGGCTCGGTACAGGGATTCTTACCAGAAGATAGCATAGAGTCCAGGGGGACGGTGAATGTGGAGAACGTTCTGGGCCACAGCCGATTGGGGGAAAGGAGCTTAGCTCTACGCTACCGATCCGTGGCCACGGGGCGGCCGGCACGAGTNGCTACAGCGACTTTCATACCCTCTGATGCCTTGGGGCCCAGCCATTATTCATTGATCGCATCTCCTACCATTTATCCCGGCCAGACTGTGAGGGCGCGAGTCAGTACTGATAGGGCCAGTAGCTCTAGTGTCAGCTGTTCTTTGTATCTTCGGGTGTATGACTGTAACGATGAGCTGCAGATGGTCAAAGGTCCCAGCGCTATCTTGGATCCTGGGGCCGAACATGAGTACAGCTGGCAGGTGCCGGACATGGGAGGGCAGCCGATTGCCGAGATCGGTATTGAGATCTCATCGAAGCACCGGGCTGATGGCACGGTTTACCTAGATTACCTCACTTGGGAGGGGGTGCCGACGGTTACATGGAGTCGGCCTTCCAGCGGAGGTACAGTATGGCAGCGAGCCTGGGTCGATGGAATGGACCAGCTCTTGTTTACCGATGAACCATACCGGTTGATCCAAAACGCTGGCACGGGACTTATCATCCAGGGTACCCGGGAGTGGACGGACTATCAAATGACGGCAGATTTCACCCCCCATATGTGTGAGTCCACGGGTGTGGCAGCTCGAGTACAGGGTATGCGTCGCTACTATGCCCTCTTACTCAGCAGGGGCGGATGTGTCAAGTTAGTGAAGGAGCTCGATGGAACAAAGGTGCTGGGCGAAGTACCTTTCCACTGGGAATTCGGCAAAACCTATTTCCTCAGGCTGCAGGTGGAAGGAAGCAGACTTAAGGGCTGGGTAGGAGACAGATGTCTCTTTGACATCACCGACTCCGATAGACCATTGACATCTGGGGCAGTAGCTTTAGTGTGTCAAGAAGGCCGGGCAGCGTGTAATGCTGTGACAGTAGAACCGGTGTAGCTCTCACCAAGAGGGTGGACAATAAAGGACCGAAGGTAGGCTGCTGAAGAGCATGTCCTTTCCACGAGGTAGAATTAGTGATATCACCGGCGGGGCTAACAAAAACAGGGACAGCGCTTAGCTTAGCTACCGCCGCTGTCCCTGTCTTTATTGGCATAGAATATGCTCTAGCCCCAATAGGCCTGGCCCATGGCATCGGCAGCCAGAATCGCATCCCGCACCATAGTGGCAGTGACCTTGAAGGGCATGTTGTGAATAGTCTCCCCCTCTTGGGTTGCCGCTTCAGCTACCTGCATGATGCGGTGGGGGTCAATTTGACTTACTCCCAATTGCCCCAGAGTTACAGGTAGTCCTACGGCCATGCAGAATTCTATGACTTCTTCTATCTCGTGCGTAGACCGGCCTTCCAGCACCAGTTGGACTATGGTGGCAAAGGCCACCTTCTCGCCGTGGTAGGCACTGTGGGTTTCTTCTAGTGCTGTAAGGCCATTATGGATGGCATGGGCAGCCGCTAGCCCACTGCTTTCAAAACCTAGACCAGATAGCAGGGTATTGGCCTCAACTACATACTCTAAGGCAGGAGTAACTACTTTGTGTTCTGTTGCCCACATGGCTTGTTCTCCGTATTCCAGCAGCGTATCATAGCAAAGGCGAGCCAGATTGCGGGCTGCTAGGGTAGTACTGCCCCCTGCCATACTTTGAGCCGATGATTGGGCACATGCTTCCGCTTCGAAGTAAGTGGCCAGTGCATCGCCCATGCCACTAGCCAAGAAGCGAGGCGGCGCTGCAGCAATGACTGCAGTATCTAAAAGGACCAGATCTGGGTTACGGGGTAGGAAGAGGTATTCCTCAAAGATTCCTTCCTCGGTATAGATAACCGATAAGGCACTGGTAGGGGCATCGGTGGCGGCGATGGTGGGTACGACTGCCACCGGTACCTTAAGATAATAGGCTACGGCTTTGGCTGTATCTATGGTCTTTCCACCGCCGATTCCTACGATGGTATCGACGCTATCTCCCGCTTTCTGTTGAAGGCGGGCTATTTCCGTCCGGGAACACTCGCCGCCAAATGATTCTATCAACGAGGTTACATGACCCGCAAGAACAGCGGTGATCTGCTCACCCAGGAAATCCATGACTGTCCTATCTACAATGACTAAAGGTTTACCACCTAAGTCCGCTACGTATTCCCCTAGCCTCTCCAAGGCACCGGGGCCTTGTACATATCTACCCGGTGCAATTAAAACCCTATCCATTGCTTATCCCTCCTACCAGATTTGAATCGGGACTCTTATCTAGTATGTCCCCATTATTGGCAGGGGCTAATCGCAAAATATCGGACTTTTCGCTATTACCAAACTGCTGACACCATTATCTATGAAAGACTTAGGCCGTCAAGTCGTCTGTCTTTTGCTTTGATGCTTTCGTTCTGGGCAGAACCAACAGGGCGTAGAAGGCTGCACAAAGTGCGAATAGACCTTGATAGCGGTACATGGCGGCAGGGCCTATTCGATCAAACATAAAGCCTGCCAAGGCATTACCGGTGGTAGCCCCGAGCCCCCAGAAAACGGCAGTGAAGAGAGTCTGGCCTGTGCTGCGTAGCTCGGAGGGAACCTGCTCGTTGACGTAATTCACTGCTGCTGTGACAAAGAAAGCCCAGCAGGCCCCGTGGAGCAGTTGGGGCATGAGAGCCATCCAGGGTGTTGCTGCTAAGGAGTAAAGGATCAAACGGAGACTATAGGCAAAAACAGCGACTACCAGGAGCGGCTTGACTCCCCACATTGCCAGGATCCTGTCGGCTAGCAGGAAGAAGGGTATTTCACTAATACCTTCTAGGGTAAAGGCTAAACCAATGGTACGGTGGCTGGCTCCCAGTTCCTTGAGGTACAAAGGAAGCATGGATAGAATGGAGGCAGCTGATAGCTGCACCATAAAAGCTAGGACTAGGAACTTGATCAGGTTCCTGTTTTGCAAAATGGCTTTGAAACCGGTAGAGGCTCGGCCTTCAAAGTGTTTTGTTTCTCCGGGAGGGACAAAGCGCCAAAGAAGCAGGTAGACAACTCCTAGCCCCATTGCTCCAAAGATGAAGGCTGATCTTATGCCATAAGCTTGGGTTATCTGGCCGATAACCAAAGCCATGGAAGACCACCCAACTGCTCCCCAGAGGCGGTAGCGGGCATATCGGCCACCGGTGGAGTCTAAGTGATCTAAGACAATGCTATCTAGAATCGGCCCACTGGAGCTGCGGAAAAAGGAGAGTATTAGTGCCAAGGCAGCCAAGAGCCATACATTGACGGGGGCCGTGTAACCTAACGTGAGGAAGGCGGATATTGCTATGAGCATGAGCAGCACCCGCCTGCGACCGTATGTATCACTTGCCATCCCCCAAAAAGGCTGAGATACAAGCATAACAGCTGGCTCGAGGGCAGCTATCAAACCTATGTGGGTAGCTGTGAGGCCCTGCTGCTGGAAGTAAATATTTCGAAAGCTTGAAACCCCGACGGCACTGCCATAGAAGCAGAAATATAAGAGCCGAAGGGTGATAGAAGTTGCCTCCATTAGTAGTTCCTCCCATCATGTTCAACTTGCTCAATAATTTCTTCTATTTGGATGGCTATTAATCCTCTGATGACAAATCTCACCGGCTTGCTTATGGTATCACTAGTGCGAACTGATGCTTAACGGAATGCCTCGTACGGGGCAGTCCGCTGCTGTCGATTTCCCCAAGCTATAAAGAAACGTAAGTTGTTTATTTTTCAAAGAATCCGTGGTATGCTTGAAGCATCATAGAAATGGCAATGCAGGCAGTTCAGTTTCTGAATATTTGAAAAGCAGTAGCTATAGCAACAGTCCCCCTTACCCACGTCTGGCTATATGACAGGGAGGTGATGAACCAAAAGAACCTCTGCAGCTTGGCAAAGGAGGTAACAAAGGCGGGCAACCTGAGGGGGTTAAGAAATGGCTGGATTTAAGAATAAAAGGTCTTTCCACTTATTTTTGCTAACAATGATCATTACGTTGCTGGCTGGGATGAGGGTCGGTGTTGCAGCCAGCGCTGAAACAACCTACATAGAATTTATTTTCGACGCTTCCTTTAGTATGAAAGAGGATGTAGAAAAGGGAAAGTCCCGTATGGATGTGGCCAAGGAAGTCATGATTGATCTTATTCAGAACCTAGAAGACAGGCCAGGTCTAGAGGTGGGCTTAAGGGTATATGGTTCTAGAAATACCGAATGTGATGATTCCATCTTGGTCCAGGACTTCGGGCCGGTAAATGCTGTGAGGGGCAACATCCTGGATGTTGTACGCTCACTCAAGCCCAAGGGCAAGACTCCCATAGCGTATTCATTGGAGCAAGCGGCCCATGATTTTCCCAATCGAGATAGCCGCAACATTATTGTGCTAATTACTGACGGCCAGGAGAGCTGTGGAGGCGATCCCTGCGCCGTTTCGTACTATTTGCAGGCCCAGGGGATTATCTACAAGCCCCATGTGGTGGGGTTCGCCATGTCTGCTTCTGAAGAAGCAAAGGTGAGCTGTATCGGCACGTACTACAGTGCCAAGGATCGAAAGAGCCTCAGCGAGGCACTAGGATCGATTATGCGCAAAGTTGTACAACCTTCCACTTTGGAGATAGAGGCTTGGGCGGGGGGCCAAAACGTCACATCCCAGACGGTGTTTCAAATTACCGATGCCTCTGGGGACGTGGCAGGCGGTGATCTTAAGTCCAAGGGTGACTCTTTAACGAGAAGCTTTACAGAAGGGGTTTATACCGTCAAAGGTACGTTCAAGACGGGGACTATGGTGCTAGAGGCTGTGCAATCCGGCATAAAGTTAGGTGAAGGCGAGTCGAAGCGGGTGCGCCTAGACTTCGGCGATTTGGTGGCCAAACTAGAGGTTGATGTCACCTATCGAGGTGCAAACATTATAAAGGATACGAGGCTCCAGATAACCCGGCGGGGTGAGAAGGAAGCATCCTATGGTACAGGCAGTGACATATTTCGCCACGAAGGCGCCGCTGGCGAAGTGGATCTTAAAGTCACGTATATGGGTCCTGTCAGTGTCGATAAGAATATCCGCAATGTGAACTTAGATCAGGGCAAGACGACTAGGGTCACGGTGAATTTCGATGATATTCTTGGGACTTTGCGGGTCAAGGTTAAGGCTGGTAACAAGGACGTCACGCTTCAGGCAGAAACAACAGCGGAAAGCAGTGAGCATAAGCTGCAGNTAGCCCCTAGGGGTGAGCAGTTGGTTGCNNTTATTCCGGCGGATCTATACGGNGTACGAGCTATATACCAGAAAAGCAAGAGCGATTTGGCGGAAGTGACGGTAAGAGCCGGTGAGATCACTGATGTGACTCTCCAATTGGATGTTCCGGGGAGAGTTGTCCTGTTACCAATTGTTGGAGACAAGCCGGCACCCCTACGCAAGGTAGAGGCCTGGTTCTATCGTACTCCTGGTCAAGAGACAGCTTTTCAGGCTCAAGACGATAGATTGGTNGCNTCCATGGGAGCTGGGACATATGGCATTCGGGCCAAGTATAACGGTGTTCCCGTGCAGATGCGTACTNTAGAGAATCTCGAGGTTAGGGCCGGTGAAACGCAGGAGGTAAAGGTGGTATTTGAACCTGTTAGTAGATTCCGGGTCAAACTCGTTTCTGATGGTAAGCCCTACACCAGTGGAGACCCACGGCTCATGTTATATCCTGCCCGTCGGGAATTCGATATTAATGCCTACCTAACTGACCTGGAGAAGGTAGAAAAGGGTGTATATGAACTAGAACTCAAAGAAGGCAGTTACGATCTCCATATCCTCCACCTCGGCGAAGGGTTCTCCGACAAGAAGCTCTATGATATCGAGGTTGCCGGTGGTAGTACAGTAGAGAAAACCATCGAGGTAGGCGGCACTGGAAGACTTCGCATCAACCTATTAGCCGGAGGTAGGCCCTATCATATAGAAGGCCGTATCATGGTATTTGCCGCGGAGACTGACTATGAGGAATATGTCTGTGACCTGGAAGAGACAGAGAAAGGGGCTTATGAGCAAAAGCTCCGTGAAGGTAGCTATGATCTTGAGTTGATTAACCTTGGTGAAGGATTCGCCAATAAGAAGATACGTGATGTAGAGGTTGTGGGTGGAAGTACTACGGAGAAAACCCTTGAGCTAGGCGGCATAGGGCGAATCCAGGTACGCCTGATCGGCGAAGAAGACTACGAATGGATACGGGTGATGTTATACTCCGCCGATGAGTATGAATATATTTGCGATCTAGAGACCGATGATAGTGGTCGCTGGGCAGCCAAAGTACGAGAAGGCGAATATGACCTGGAAATCACCAACGGCTTCAATAACCAGTGGCTGAGAGGTCTGATTGTTGAGCCCGGGACTACTTTGGAGAAGACCATCACACTTGACCTCGGAGATGAAGAGGACGAAGACTGGTAGGTTGGTGACGCAGCTAGTTCGTGATTAGTAGGCAGTGGCCAGCGGGCTGCCCTTTGGGGCAGCCTTTTGGTGTATACGTATCGAGAACTGGCTCTACGGGAAAGAGGAAGTCTCGTTGCCATGGCGAAACATTGGAATATATGGTGCCATATGAAAGGGAGGTATACCTATAATGAAAGGCAAGAAAGTGAAGGTCGGTATTGTAGGTGTGGGTGGCATTGCCAATGGCAAACATATGCCCAGCCTGGCTAAATTGGATAATGTTGAAATGGTGGCCTTCTGTGACGTCATCAAGGAGAGGGCAGAAAAGGGTGCCGAAGAATATGGGGCACCTGGTGCCAAGGTATTCACTGATTACCGTGATCTTATAGCCTTAGAGGATCTCGACGTTGTCCATGTGCTGACTCCCAATGATGATCATTCACCTATCACCGTTGCTGCTTTGGAGGCAGGTAAGCACGTAATGTGCGAGAAACCCATGGCCATCAATTCCAAAGAAGCTATGGCTATGGTGGAGGCAGCTGAGCGGACAGGTAAAAAACTGACCATCGGTTATCAGAATCGATTCCGCGCCGACTCCCAGTACCTGAAAAACTTATGTGATGCCGGTGAACTAGGCGAGGTCTACTTCGCCAAGGCCCTGGCTGTGCGTCGCCGTGGTGTGCCAACGTGGGGAATCTTCCTCAATGAGAAGCGCCAGGGTGGTGGCCCCCTCATCGATATTGGAACCCATGCTTTGGACTTGACTTTGTGGCTTACCAGCAACTACAAGCCAGTTAGCGTCATGGGTGTTACCTACAGGAAGTTAGCAGACAGAGAGAACGCTGCCAATCCCTGGGGCCCCTGGGATCCTAAGGAGTTCACCACAGAAGACTCTGCCTTTGGATTTGTCCAATTTGATAACGGCATGACAGTGATTCTCGAATCTAGCTGGGCCCTCAACACCTTGCAGGTGGGAGAAGCCATGACGGTTCTTTGCGGTACTAAGGCTGGAGCCGATATGCTCGATGGGCTGCGGATCAATGGTGAGAGGTTCAGCAAACTCTACACTACCAAACCGGCCATGCGGGGTCAGGGAGTAGCTTTCTACGATGCCGATGACGAGGATCCAGGTCTGGAAGAAGCCAAGGCTTGGATCGATAGTATTATCAATGATACAGAGCCTTTGGTAAAGCCACGGGAAGCCTATGTAGTAACTCAGATTCTCGAGGCAATCTACGATTCCGCCAAGACTGGCAAGCCAGTGTATTTCAATGAGAACAAGGGTTGCGACAAGTGTTGCTAGTTGATCTTTGTCGCTAGGATATAGGACTGGACCCCTGGGTTCGGTCCTTTTTTATCCGTGAGTTTTGCGCTAGCCGCCTCGAGAAATACCATGCACGGGGTAGGATTATCATAGAACCTGCGGAATATAGTGCTTAAACAACCGGCAATACCCAGGGAAAGGAGAGGTCGCAGTTGATACAGTTTCGCACTTTGTTGTCATCGGAACTAGAGAATTGGTTTGATCATGTGGCCCTTGTTTTCGACCAATATCGTGACTTAGAAGCCTCTCGCCAGTACTTCATGAACCATTGGTACAACGATCCGTGGCGGGATCGACATAGTGTGTTCGTGGCAGTGGACGGTGATGAGATAGTTAGTACTGTCCGGGTTTTCCAACGAAGTATCTATCTCGCAGGTAATCAGTACACCATGGGCGGGATAGGAGAGGTAAGCACTAAGGAAGCATATCGACGGCAAGGCATATCTGGTAAACTTCTTCAGATGGCCATAGAACACATGGAAGCCGAGAGACTGGATTTTTCCATGCTGGGCACTGGCACCCATCGGCACTATGCCCGCTATGGATGGGAACAAGTCGATGAATACTGGCAAAAGGCAGTAGTCTCTCCCCGAAAAAACTCTAAAGTCAAGCTGATTAACCTCCAGGAGCCCTCGGAGTTACGGCAAATTGGGGAGCTTTACCACGAGTACTCTTCTCAGTTTAACGGGGCCATCGTTCGCGACCACTTTGACTATTGGCGTGATTGGATCATGACAGAGGTGTTGCGGGGCTGGATTCCCAACCAGGTGGGGCGGGGCTGGGTATTGGAGGAAAAGGGAGAGATTATAGCATATCTTATTGTGGCCAAGGGCCTTAATGACGATCTCATAAGGGTGCAGGATTTTGCCTGCCGCGGTGACGCTGGCCCAAGCTTTCGAAAGCTGATACGACATGCTGTGGCCAGTCTGTGTGGAGATGAGCCTGCTGAAGCTGTTTTTCCCGCTGTCATCGCCTCGGATTTTCCGGTGGAGTGGAATGTGGGTCATAGTTTGATGATCAGAATTAACAACCAAGATCTTTGGGGTGAGTTGCCAGAGGAGAATTTGAGTGACCTGTTCCACGGAGGTAAAGATGCTACCTATGGAGCGTCCAAACTGCTTAGATGGAGTATAGACGGGTTCTAGGTTCTGGCAGGATCTGTTTCTAGATATTCGGGAGATTCAATGGGCGTTACCCGATTGATGAGGGGCGCCCTTTCTCATGCAGCGCAAGGCCCAGGGCATGGTTAGACTGCTTAAAATAAGGCTTAAGTAGTATGTGGTTAGTCGCCAGAGCCCTAGGAAGAGAATGAGCCTTTCCTCAGGAAGTTGGGTGTGCAAAAGCCATCCCATGGTGACTTCGCTACCTCCGGCAGCTCCGGGAGTTGGGATCAGGTAGCCTGCGAAATGTGTGGCAACCTGGCTGCCTATAACTACCGGCCAAGAGATGCTTGCCCCTACAGACCAAAGCAGCAAAGGGGCTACTCCGAGAAAGGCCAGCCAATAAACGAGACTCAGCACCAAATTGGAGAGCAGTAATCGACGATGATATCTCCAATAATACCGAGTGATGTCCTCCAACCGGGTAAGCTCCTTGAGGGCTCTTTGTACGACTGTGGCTATGCTGGATGTGTGATTACCATGTTTTTGTGACAGACTGAGGACGAATCTTCTTAGTGTTTTGGGAAATAGAATTGGAACAAGGACCAAGACAATGGTAATCAGCATCATAAGTACAGTAGCCCATAGCCAGGTCTCCGCTAGAGGTATAATTGACCCAAACAGCAAAACACCAGCTATAATCAGTAGGGAGAGCACTGCGTTTACCGAATCCAGTAGGCTAACGGCTAGAGACTTGCCTAGAGATATACCTTGTCTTTGCAGGAGAAAGAGAAAGAAAGGGTAGCCCCCCACTGCACTGGGCGTAATGTTGGATATGAAGACCCCGGCAAAGTAGCTCATAGTAAACTCTTTCCAACCAATGTCGCCAGCTACTGGACGGAAAATATACCGAATCCTAACTAGACGGCTGCACCAAGCGGTGACCAAGAGCAAAAGTGCCCCTGCCAAAGGCAAGTAGGAAAGCTTGTCCAGTGACATGGAGAAGTCGTCGCTGGTCCCGAATTGTCGCCAAAGCCACAAAGAAAAGGGCCCTAGAAGGACTGCCAGTAAGCTATAACCCACCAGACGATATTTTGAAGTCAGCCTTGCTATCTGCACACCATCTGACATATCGCTAGGTGAAGTATCCAATGCCGTCCCCAATTCGTCCGTATTGGGTAAAATTTGATTATGATCTGACACTATGCATGCGCACCTTTGCTTTTTGTTGGCTAAAAGCAGTATGCCCCGGATCATGGATAAGTCATTTTGGATAGCGATAGATTAGATAGCTGCTTATCTGGGTATAAACATTATGGTATCTCTTACCTAGACTGGGGAGGCTTGGAACTAATGAACATTCAACTTTCGATACGCGGTAAGCTCTTGGCTATCTTTGCTCTTATCGTAGCTCTTATAGTGGGGGGTAACATATACACCTTCCGCCTTTTGTGGCAATGGGATGCTGCCCACATGGACGCCATAGAAAAAGAACAGCTGGCTACATTCTTGGCAGAGCGGGAGGTAGATCATCTTGCTTGGGATGTAGATTTGCTTACTGCCTTGCTTTTGGAAAAGGATTTCCAGGGTGGACTCGATCACACTGCTTGTGCTCTGGGGAAATGGTATTATTCATATACTGAATCTGAAGAATTTGGCGCTTTACCCGAAGAGCTCCAAAGCAAGATAGCGTTGCTCGAAGAGCCCCACAAACGCCTACACCAAGAAGCTGGTACGTTGCTCAGCATGCGGGAAAGCGGAGTGACCTTGCCTCAGCTTTTGGTCTACTATCAGAGGAGTGTCGAGCCGAACTTAAATCAGGTGCGTCGCATTACGGGAGAACTCAGGCAAGATGCCCAGCAACAAAGTCATGCAGCGGTGGAGCTGGCCGACGCAGTAGAGGGCAAATCCGTTCGCTCTCTGCTTCTGGTTATGATAGCTGTAATCGTCATAAGCATCACTTTGGTTCTAGCTCTAAGTAGTGGAATCAATACTACCTTGAAGGCCGTTGTGGGCATGGCCAAGGATATTGCTAGGGGAGACCTTTCTGGCTCTTTGGAGATCAACACCGGCGATGAATGTGAAACCATGGCCAGCACCATTAACCAATTTGTGGCCCATGTGCGGGACATAGTGAGGGGAGTCCGTCAATCGGCCACCTTTCTCAATAGCACTAGTCACCAAGTTGCTAGTGCTATGGATGAGATGACCGCGGCCACTCAGGAAGTGGCTTCTGCAGCTTCCGAATTCGCCGCCCACGTACAGCAGGTTAGCTTCGATGCTACGGAGATGTCTAAGCATGCCGAGGAAATTGTCGACTCCGGACAAACCGGATCCAAGCAGCTAGATGAGGTCCTTGCCAAAATGGGGCAGATCGAGATGGTTGTGGCAGAATTAGCGGATTCGGTGAAGGATCTAAACAACGAGACTGTGCAGATCGAGAGCATCACTGCCACGATTTCTGATATAGCAGATCAGATCAACCTGTTGGCCCTCAACGCAGCTATTGAGGCGGCTCGCGCCGGTGAGCAAGGTCGGGGCTTTGCTGTCGTGGCAGAGGAAATCCGCCGCCTAGCGGAACGTTCCAGTGCTGCTTCGGGTGAGATCGAAGCCCTAATATCAAAACTATCAGCTCGGTCCGATGATACTTTGAAAAACATGGAGGATGGCAGCCAAGCAGTAGAAGACGGGGCTGTAGCAGTCCAAGATACTGCTAAGCTCCTGGGAGGAATCATTACTTCGGTGGAGGAAATGAGCCAGAGGATCCAGGCTATTGCCCGGGCCGCCGAGGGATTGGCAGCCGGTAGTCAAGAGATCGCCGCTGCAACCCAGGAACAATCAGCAACGGTAGAAGAGATCAGTAGCTCCTCTCAGATGCTGGCAACAACTGCCGATAACCTTGAATCTTCTGTGCAGGGCATTAAGACTGGTAACGAATAGTTGTTCTCTCCAACTTAGGAGGGTCCAGCAGGGAGGTACACGGGTGAAGATCACAGGGATTGAGTTGTTTAAGGTCAAACCTCGTTGGCTATTTCTCAAGATCAGTACAGACGAAGGGATCGTTGGATGGGGTGAGCCCATCGTGGAAGGCCGAGCAGAGACAGTAAAGAGTGCTGTGGAAGAGCTAGAAGATTTGCTCATCGGTAAGGATCCACGGCGCATCGAGGATCTTTGGCAGGCTATGTATCGCGGTGGTTTTTATCGGGGGGGCCCGGTGCTGACCAGTGCCATATCCGGCATCGAGCAAGCATTGTGGGATATTAAGGGCAAGTTCTACGGTGCACCCATATATGAGCTCTTAGGCGGTGCTGCCCGGGATCGAATACGAGTGTATACATGGATCGGGGGAGACCGACCCCGTGATGTGGCTCAGGCTGCCAGGGAAGCTGTTGCCGCTGGCTTCACTGCTGTGAAAATGAATGCTACGGAGGAAATGCACTATGTTGACTCACTTACCAAAGTGGATGCAGCTGTAGAACGCTTGGCGGCGGTTAGAGAAGCTGTGGGCGATGAAGTCGGAATAGGCGTTGATTTTCATGGTCGGGTAACTAAGACTATGGCTAAGGTCTTAGTAAAGGAGATGGCCCCTTTTCGGCCCATGTTCATAGAAGAGCCGGTCTTGCCGGAGAATAACGAAGCCCTCAAGGAGATCGCCCGGGTGGCACCTATCCCTATTGCTACTGGTGAAAGAATGTACACCCGGTGGGGTTTTAAGAACCTATTGGCGGAGGGTATCGTTGATATCATCCAACCCGATGTCTCCCATGCCGGAGGTATACTGGAGACGCGCAAAATCGCAGCCATGGCTGAAGCCTATGATGTGGCTGTAGCACCTCATTGCCCCTTAGGGCCCATTGCACTGGCAGCATGCCTGCAGGTAGATGCTTGTACCCCCAATGTGTTTATTCAGGAGCAAAGCTTGGGTATCCATTATAATCAGGGAAGTGATCTACTAGATTATCTAGTGGATCCCCAGGTGTTTCGCTACGAAGATGGCTACGTACCGTTGCCATCAAAACCAGGCTTGGGTATAGAGATCGATGAAGATAAGGTGCGTCGAGCTGCCGAGGAAGGCCATAACTGGAAAAATCCCATCTGGCGAAGGGAAGATGGCACGGTGGCAGAATGGTAGCAGGGATTAGAGGGAAGTGTACCCAATAGAAGAGTCGTAACGAGAGTGACTTGACAGGAATGAGGAAATGACATAAAATAACTATTAGCAGATAATGATTATCATTTGCAGGAGGGACCTATATGAAACTGAAAGGCTCCAAAACAGAGCAGAACCTGATGACTGCCTTTGCCGGTGAATCTCAGGCACGGAACAAGTACACCTTCTTTGCGTCGGAGGCGAAGAAAGCCGGATTTGAGCAGATCGCGGCGATATTTCTGGAGACTGCCGACCATGAGAAAGAGCATGCCAAGCGCATCGCCCGGTATCTAGGTCTCATTGGTAACACCGAAGAGAATCTAAAAGATGCAGCGGCCGGAGAAAACTACGAGTGGACAGAGATGTACCGGAACTTCGAGATCGTTGCCCGGGAAGAAGGTTTTACGGAGATTGCCGATTTCTTCCAAGAGGTAGCTGAGGTAGAAGAAGAGCATGAGAAGCGGTACTTAGCTCTTCTGAAGCGGGTTCAGGGAGGCACCGTCTTTACCCGTGAGACTCCCATTCGTTGGCAGTGCCGCAACTGTGGCTATGTTCACGAAGGTACTACACCGCCGGATGTATGCCCGGCATGCTTGCATCCTAAGGCATACTATGAGGAAATGGCAGAAAACTACTAAGCCGAGGGTGGCAGTTAGACTATAGTGATCCGGCAGCATCTAGCTGGTGATTAGGCGAAGTGCCATTGGAGAGGGGTTGAGTTACCGATAGCATCCGGAACTCGACCCCTCTTTCTGATCGAGAACTCACTCTGGTATGATTATTACTTTGCTTGCGGCACCCGACGAGTGGATCTCTAGGGCTTCCTTGATCGCCTTAAGGGGAAATCTATGGCTGATCAACGGTTCCACTTTCACTGCACCACTTCCCACCAATTTAATGGCTCGGGCATGGGTATGGGGATTAATAAAGGAGCCGGAGATCCTCAGTTCCTTGCGGAATACTTCATGGGGTTCGATGGCAGCCTTTAAGCCTTGAGGCGAAACCCCAAACCAGACTATGGAACCTCCCCTTCTCGCTATGGTGATTGACTGTTCTACGGCTGCCTTGACTCCTGCAGCTTCGATGACAACATCAAAGGTATCAGGAGCTAGATCGCCAGGTGCTACTGTCTGGAGTGCCCCCAGCTCCTTAGCCATTACCCATTTGGACTGAACCGGCTCACTGATTGTCACTCGTCCACCAGCAATCGTGGCAAGCTGCAGTAGGATAAGGCCGATGGGCCCCCCTCCTAAGATAGCAACTTCATCTCCCGGTTGGATCATGGCCTGCTCTATTCCCCGTAGGCAGCACGCCACCGGCTCAATGAAAGCTCCTGCCTCAAGACTCATATTAGGCGGCAGCAAATGGGCTTGGGTTGCCGGGACTAGAGCGTATTCTGCGAACCCCCCATCAATATNTACTCCCAATGCCGTAAGGTGTTGGCAAAGATGCGATTTGCCCAAATGGCAGTAATAGCAAGTGTGGCAAAACATGTTGGGATCAACTGATATTCCGTCACCGTGATGTGCATTAGTCACACCTTCTCCCAATTCCACCACCTTGCCGGCATACTCATGACCCAAGACGACTGGGGGTGTAGAACTCGATTCCCCCTTAATAATATGGGCATCGGTGCCACATACTCCGGCAGCTTTGACTTTGATCAGAATCTCCCCGGGACCAGGTTTCGGTATGTCTTTTTCTATCAGTTGTATGCGCTCAATACCAGTAAATTCAGCCACCTGCATTTTGCCTTGGTCCAAAAAGGCCACCCCTTACTCATATTTTCCCGGACGGATCTGCTAGAGAAGAAGCAAAAAGACGTCGTCCAGGTACAGGACTGTCGCTAGACATATTCAATTGTTGGGTACTGGAACCCTCCCCAAACAGAAGAATCATAACTATAAGGAATAGGGAGGATTATCGCCATTGGAGGAGAACTCCTCCAATGTGGGCAAATGGAAACAATAACGAAACAACCGTAATTGGGCATATAGTGCCACATTTATGCGTGTACCGATAATACTGGGCACCGATATCTGGTCCAAACAAAGGGGGTGGTGGGCGGAGCTACTGGTAACAGGGGTCTACCGATGCGAACCAAGTTTTCCAATGAAGGCGAGTAGTACAGGACAGAACGAAGGAGGACTTTGAAGCATGCTGAGATCAAAACGCTTGCTCTGTTTGACACTGGCGTTGGTATTGATCGGTCTTCTGGGAGTTGGCTCGGCCCAAGCCGCTAGGCTAGCTCGGGAAGATACGCTGTATATTGCTGGCCACCAATGGGGACCACCTACAAGCTTTAACCCCCTTGGAACGGGTTCAGTAGCCTGGCCCATCAATAGCAAACTGTATATTTATGAGACGCTGTATGCTTTTAACTTGGCTACCGGTAATCTGGAGCCTATCCTGGCAGAGAAGAATGAGTGGGTAGAGAATGACATGGTGTTTAGGGTTACCCTCTTCCCAGACACCAAGTGGCAAGACGGTGAGCCTCTAACTGCAGAGGATGTACGCTACACCCTAGAGATAGGCCAACGGTATCCAGTATCCTATGCCCCATGGTGGAATTACGTTAACGAGGTCAAAGTTATTGACGCACGGACAATTGACGTAGTACTCAATCCTGAAAGACCGCATCGTACCATGGTCCTGCAAGATTTGGGCAATATCCGCATTTTGCCTAAGCACATCTGGAAGCCTATCGAAGACGCCGGCGAGAATATCCAGAACATTGCTAACCTCGAACCTGTTGGGTCTGGCCCTTACAAGTTGCTTAACTACAATCCCCAGCAGATTACCCTTGAGCGGGATGACAACTACTGGGGCCTCAAGTACTTCGGTACCCCGGCTCCCAAATATATTGCTCACCCGATCTTCAAGAGTAACGATGCTGGTAACCTAGCTTTGGAGAGGGGACAGATCGATTACTCGCAGAATTTCGTTCCAGAGATCTGGAAGATGTGGGAAGATAAGGGGGTGCCTGTAGGCACTTGGTACAAAGATGAACCATACTATCTACCGGCTTCTACGCCTTCTATCTACCTCAATATTCATCGTCCCGGTCTAGACAATATCTTGGTACGCCGGGCCATTGCTTACTCCATCGACTATGCCAAGATCGCGGAAACTGCCATGTCCCGCTATTCAATCCCAGCCCGCTCCAGCTTGCTGATTCCCTATGGTGTGCCGGAGCAACGGTACTTCAACGAAGATGATGTACGGGAATACGGATGGGAATATGATCCCGCCAAAGCCGTCGAGATCCTTGAAAAAGACCTCGGCGCCAAGAAGGGTGCAGATGGCATTTACGTTCTACCCGACGGAACCCGCCTAGGTCCGTGGACAGCTCAGTGTCCCTATGGCTGGACTGACTGGATGACCAGTCTAGAAGTTGTGGCGGCGAGTGCTAGGGCTGTAGGTATCGATATTCGAACTGAATATCCGGATGCACCGGTCTGGACCGATAGCCGTAACGTTGGCGACTTTGACATCATCATGAATACCCCCGCTGGAGGACAAGGTCCGGCATTGCCGTGGACCCGCTTCCGTGAGGTTTTGGACGATAGAGGTGTCCCAGAACTAGGCAAACCAGCCTATCGGAATTTCAACAGATACTCTAATCCGAGAGTGCCAGAGCTTCTGGATAAAGCAGCTTTCACCAGTGACGAAGCAGAACTAGCTGAGATCTATCAGGAGCTCGATCGCATCTATATGCAGGATATTCCTATCATCGTCTTGGAGTATCGTCCCTGGGAGTTCTACGAGTTCAACGAGACCTACTGGACTGGATTCCCCACAGAGGAGAATCCCACAGCGCCGCCTCAGCATAACTTAGCCGGTGTAAAGATTCTGTACGTCATTGAGCCGAAAAAGTAAGGATAGGAGCTGTAGAGGGTAATCTCGGGGGGCCGGCCCGGTCCCCCGAGGCCCGCATATACCATGCTGAAATCGAAATTTACTCGCTATGTATTTCAGAAGCTTGGCTGGTATCTATTGGCTTTTCTCATCGCCGTCAGTTTGAATTTCATCCTACCCCGGCTTATTCCCGGCAACCCGGTGAATGTTATGATCAATCAGCTGGCAGTAGGTGGAGTGCAAAGTGATGCCTTAGCCCGAATCTACGAGAACTATATGCGGGAGTTCGGTCTCGATCAGCCCATGCATATACAGTTTATTAGCTATTTTCGCAACCTGTTCCGGGGAGATCTAGGTACTTCATTCATGCTTTACCCAGGCAAAGTATCTGATCTCATCAAGGAAGCTCTGCCCTGGACTATTGCTCTTCAGATACCTACAATCCTAGTGGGTTGGATCTTAGGCAATATCTTGGGGGCCGTCTGTGCATACAAAGGCGGGCGATTTGATGCTGTTGTATTTACCTCAGCATTGGCTGTATCGAACGTACCTTACTATTGCTTGGCCATTATTCTCCTGTATGGCCTAGCAGTGCATAACCCCATTTTCCCGGTAGGGGGCGGGTATAGCTTTGGTAATTTCCCCGATCTTAGCTTTTCCTTTTTCCTGGATGCTCTTCACCATTACACATTGCCATTTCTGTCTATGATTGTGGTCGCCATCGGTGGCCAAGCCATCGGCATGCGGGAGATGGCACTATATGAGCTGACGACTGATTACGTACATTACTCTAAAGCAATGGGACTCCGGGATAAAAAGGTGGTCGGGTACGTATTTCGCAATGCCATGCTTCCCCAGATCACGGGATTGGCCATCTCCTTTGGCACCATGATGGGAGGAGCTTTGGTAACGGAATCAGTTTTCTCCTATCCTGGGATTGGTAGCCTTTTGTTCACAGCAATTCGGCAGACCGATTACCCCTTGATCCAGGGGTGCACGCTGATCATAACCATTGCGGTGCTATTGGCTAATTTCCTCGTGGATATCGCCTATGGATTCATTGATCCTCGGATCCGAGCCGCACAGCTAGGAGAAAGATAATGGGAGAAGTATTGATATTAGTATTACGATCTAGACGATTTATTATTGGTGCGGTGCTGTTTTTGGCAGTCCTGACCTTTGGTGTGATCGGACCCCGGGTAGCTGATCGAGATCCTTTTCAGATGGCCGGGGGATTGTTCGATCCACCTTCTGATAAGGCTATCTTAGGTACTGACAATCTGGGTAGAGATGTGTTTGTTCAGCTCATGTATGGTACTGGTACATCCTTGCTCATCGGTTGTGTGGCAGGAGTTGTGGCTACAACCATAGGCGTAACCGTCGGTACCATAGCAGGTTTTAAGGGAGGCTTTATCGACGAGCTTCTTATGGGAGTTACCAACATCTTGATCACCATTCCGTCCATCGTCGTACTGATTCTCTTATCGGTTGCTATTAAGAGTCGTTCTGCGGTTGTCATGGGTGTGATCATTGGAGTGACCAGTTGGCCATGGACGGCGAGGGCAGTACGGGCCCAGACCTCTAGCTTGAAGATCAGAGAGCATGTGGATTTGGCCAGAATATCTGGCTATACAACGGCGGAGCTGATTGTCAAAGAGATACTGCCATACATGCTTTCCTATATCTTCATGGCTTTCATTTTGCAGTTCTCAGGCGGGATTACCAATGAAGCTACTTTGAGTATGCTGGGACTAGGACCCTTCCAGACAATATCTCTGGGCGTAATGCTGCACTGGGCCCTTCTTTGGGAAGCTGTGAGAACTGGAGCCTGGTGGGCTTTCGTACCTCCGGTTTTGTTCTTGGCGGTCACATCTTTTTCCCTGATGCTCATCAATGCAGGTATGGATGAAGTATTTAACCCGAGGTTGAGGAAGAGCTGATGAAAAACTTACTGAAAGCACAAGACTTAAGAGCGTATTATCGTTTGGTGGATGGTACGGAGATCAAGGCTGTCGATGGCGTCACCCTAGAGCTTCGGCCCAACGAAGTCCTGGGTATTGCCGGGGAGTCGGGATGCGGCAAATCCACATTGGCAGCGGTAATGTCTTTGACCCATAACCCGCCCCTTAGGGTTGTGGATGGTCATGTTGCAGCTAATGGTAGCAATCTGCTTACCATGCCTCCAGAGCAGGTGAGACGAGAGATAAAAGGTAGGCATATATCAGTAGTGCCTCAAGGGGCGATGAATGCCTTGAACCCTACCCAGCGAGTGCGAAACTTTGCCATCGACATGTTACAAGAGCACTTTCCGGAGATGACCAAAGCCCAGGCCATCGATTTGGCTAGGGCCCGGATAGAGGAGCTGTCGCTACCGGTTCGAGTCTTGGATTCATATCCCCACGAGCTTAGTGGAGGCATGAAGCAAAGGACAATTATTGTGCTTTCCACTTTGCTGGACCCCAAAGTACTGATAGCCGATGAGCCCACATCAGCGCTGGATGTTACTTCCCAAAAGATTGTTATTAAGCTCTTGCTGGCGCTGTTAGGCGAAGGGATTATCACCAGTATAGCCTTTATCACCCATGAACTTCCCCTCCTGCGGCAGGTAGCCGATCGCATAGCCATCATGTACGCCGGCAAGCTGGTGGAAGTAGGCTCCATGGACGAGATTATCTTCTCACCGGAGCATCCTTATACTCGGGCTTTGATGGGTTCCATGTTGGTACCTGAAAAGCATATCCGAGAACAACGCATCGAGGCCATTCCAGGTGTACCACCGGATCTAAAGGATCCCCCGATAGGTTGTCGTTTTCACCCACGTTGTCAAAAACGGCTGCCCGTTTGCTCCCAGGAAGAGCCTCCAGCAAAGATAGTAGGTGACAGAACAACATGGTGCTGGCTAATGCAGTAAAAAGAGATGAAAAGGTAAGACCGCTTTTGCAGGTGGAAAACCTGACAAAGGTTTTTGGCGGTGGCAGAAACGAAGTTGTGGCGGTCGATGACATATCTTTCGCTATCGCGCCTGGCGAGATTGTGTCTTTGCTGGGAGAAAGCGGTAGTGGCAAGACTACTACTGCCCGCATGATTTTGCGCCTAAGCAGACCTACCAAGGGGCGCATCCTCTATGAGGGAAAAGACATCAATGAAATGAAAGGCATTGACTACTGGCGCAGGGCGCAGACCATCTTNCAGGATCCCTTCTCCAGCTTCAATAGCTTCTACTCGGTGCATAGCTTTCTCGGCAAAGCCTTTCGGCTGGCAGACAACGATTTCTCCGAAGATGAGCGCAGGGCGCTTATGGAGAAAGCTATGGAGGATGTAGGGCTAAATGCCTCGGAGCTCTTATTTAAGCGCCCACATGAGTTGAGTGGTGGCCAAAGGCAAAGACTGATGATTGCTCGGGCGCTTTTGATTGGCCCCGAACTACTGGTTGCCGATGAGCCTACATCGATGATTGATGCTTCTTCCCGTGTGGGTATTTTGAATATGCTAATGGATCTTAGCCGCAAGCACGGCATGACCATTATGTTTATCACCCATGATATCGGTCTGGCCTATTATACCAGTGATCGCCTCTTGATCATGAATGAAGGCCGGATAGTAGAGGAAGGATCGGCAGAGGAAGTAGTGGAACGCCCCACCAATGCATACACAAAGCGGTTGTTGGCTGACATACCCACATTAAGGCGGAAGTGGGACACCTAGTGATTCTTTTCTTCGTAAGCAGCAGACAAGCTAAGACCCAGCCCTCTAGATAGGGCTGGGTCTTCTACCTTGTTAGCTGCTTTAGATTAGTTGCTTTAATCCAAGGGGAATTCTATTTGTTTGCCCTGACGATATGAGCGCATGGCACCCTCCATCAACTCCGTCAATTGGGTACCTTCCTCTAGGCCAAAATGAATTGGTGCATCTTCTAAAATGCCCCGAATCCACTGATCCATCGGCATAGGTAGTGCCGCTGGTAGCCGAGTAGGGATAATCCAGCCATCGAGACCGTCCTTGCTCAATTTGGTCGAATTCAAGCGTACGGCCTGCTCTGGTCCACCTGCCAAGAAGGTGCCTTCGGTGCCGTGAAGCTCTAGGGTAAAGGGGCTGCTGTGGGAGACGAAACCTGTCTCGACGACGGCGATCCCTTTATTGGCAAACTCGATGAGGGCTACAGCGTTATCTTCAACCTCATGGTCTGTATAGTGGTTGAACATGGAGGTTATACGCTTAGGCTCTCCCATGAGCCAACGGGCTAGATACATGGGGTGAGCCCCCAAGTCCATCATGGCTCCACCACCACAGGCCACTGGGTCGTAAAAGTGATCTGGTAGCCATCCAGCTGAGGCGCCGTTATGGGCGTTTCGGACTCGCATGAGGGTTACATCGCCAAGCAGTCCCTCCTCCATAGCATGCTTAGCTAGGAGATTAACAGGCCAGGTACGCTGGGGAAAAGATATACAAAACTTCACACCGGCTGCCTCTACCGCCTTGGCGATCTCTTGGCACTCTTTGACTGTCAGGGCCATGACTTTTTCGGTGAAGATATGCTTACCGGCTTTAGCTGCAGCTACTATTACTTCAGTATGGCGGTTGGTGGGGGCATTGACTACCACACCGTCGACATCTGGTCGACCTAGAACACTATCCAGACATTCTTCGAAGGGCACACCCAGATCAGCAGCCCATCTTCGGCCGCGCTCTGGGTCCTCGTCCCATATCGCAGTAATCCGAGCATCGGAACGGGATTGGATCTCCCGGGCGTAGCCTGGTGCATGGACGTGCCAGCTGCTTAACATAGCGATTCGCAACATGTCGTATCTCCCTTCCATAGATCCGTTGGTCTAACACCTATTGAAACATTCTGCAAAGGGAGGAATCTTCCTGCTGCCACAAGGCTAACCCAAAGGTTGCAGGGTTCGCCGGCGATTGGCAAATGTAGCGACATGGGTATAGCCTACGGAGCGAGCAAGATGAATGGCGGCATCCAAATCCCTTCCCACATCTTCGGGGTAATGGGCATCACATGCAAGGGTGATGGGTACATTGGCTTCCAGGCACCTTCTTAGAAAATCGGGATGAGGGTAGATAACCCCCACAGGTTTTCGCAAACCCGCTGAATTAATCTCAACGCAAGCATCTACTTCAGCCAGAGCGGTAACCATGGCGTCGTAGAAAGGTTCCAGGGGGATACTGGGCTCATGACCGAAGATCTTGATCAAATCGGGGTGGGTGATGGAGTCAAATAGGCCGCTTCTTGTGGCCGCAATCAGGGCGGAGAAGTACGCTTCATAGGCACTGTTCACGTCTTTGTCTGGCCAGCCTACTTCGGGCGAGAAATCAAATCCCCACTGACCTAGAAAGTGGACTGAGCCAAGGACGTAGTCCCAGGGGTAAGCGGCGATGATCTCGGCGATCTCCCGTTCTTTGCCAGGTATGTAGTCCATCTCCAGACCTAGTTTTAGAGACCAACCTCGATCCTTACCCGTTTGAATCAAGTTGACGTAATCATCAAGATCATGGGTGAATTTCCCGCTGAACCAGCTCTTAATCTTGGGATAAGCATGGGCATTGTCTCGAATGTGGCCCATTATGCTCTTATACTGCCGGAANTTATGACCATGTTCGCTGACGCCTATCTCATCTAGTCGTGCCACCTGGGCTTGGTGCCAAAATTCTTCCAGATAATCAAGGGTTAGGGAACCCATCTCTAAATGCATGTGGTAATCTACTCTCATTTAATTCGCTCCTTCTTTGCCATTGCCTAGAAAGCTCCACGAGCTACCACAAACACTCTTTGTGGCTCTTGGAGCTTACTTTTGTAGCTTTGGCTACGGAGCGATGTTTTCCTGCCCTAAGATGTCAAATGGTTATGCCACTAGCGTCGTAGAAGTGCTTGTAAACGAATCAATCGTCGATAAGCCGCTAGAAAGCGTTTCTCTCCCAATTCACCGGTTACGTATCTCATGATCAGTGTCCTCAGCTCGTCCTCAAGAGTAGATATACTCACTTTGGGCCCCTCCCCTTTAGAGATTCTTTTCCGAAAAGGCCATCTATCAACCAGTATGGGCCCTAGGCGTATGGATTATGCACCTTGGCTGATGGCTAAGGGAAAAACTGCAGGTAAAGCCCATAGAGAGTCGAAGAAACAAAGGGGAATGTTGGTATGAACTAGCATAGGAGACTATGAGGTACGACTCGTTACCCATTATTAAGGAGGCGGTCAAATGGCCGGGGCAGTCAATCGGGAGAATCTAGACAGAATCGTGGGAGAAATTGTCCAAAATACACCAGTAACCGATATCCATACACATCTCTATGATCCGGCTTTCGGAGATATTCTGCTCTGGGGAGTTGACGAACTAATCACTTACCACTACCTAATAGCAGAGACCATGCGCTGGGTTGATCTGCCTTATGAAGAATATTGGCGGTTGTCCAAGGTAGAGCAGGCTAACCTAGTTTGGCAAACCTTGTTCTTAGATAACAGCCCGTATAGTGAGGCTTGTCGGGGAGTTCTAACTACACTCAAGGCATTGGGCCTAGATGTGGCAAGTCGTGATCTGAAGGCCTATAGAAAATACTTCGGAATTCGGCAGGTGGCGGAATACGTCGATCAGGTATTCCAGATTGCTAACCTTGAATGTGTAGTCATGACCAACGATCCCTTTGACCCAGTGGAGCGCAGGATTTGGTTGGATGAAGTTAGGACAGGGAAAATGGAGCGAGACCAGCGGTTCCAAGCAGCTCTCCGCCTGGACGTTCTTCTCAACAACTGGGACACGGCCTGGCCCCAGCTAAAGGAATGGGGATTTTCTGTCACAGCCAAGCTCAATGAAGACACCATCCAGGAAGTCCAAAGATTCCTTAGAGAATGGCTCGAGATCATGGAGCCTGTATACATGGCGGTCTCGTTGCCTTATGATTTTCAGCTACCGGAGACGTCGGCTCGGGCCACATTAATTGAGAAATGTATAATACCTATCAGTCGCGAAACTGGCATACCCTTTGCCCCCATGGTAGGTGTCCGGCGCCGGATAAACCCGGACTTAAAGGATGCTGGTGATGGGGTGGGAAAAATGGATATCGCCTCAATTGAGTATTTGTGTGCCAGCTTTCCCGAGAATAAGTTTCTGGTCACACTGCTATCCCGGGAGAACCAGCATGAGTTGGCAGTTCTAGCTCGCAAGTTCCGCAACCTTTTGCCCTTCGGCTGCTGGTGGTTTTTGAATAATCCCAGTCTCATAGAGGAGATTACTCGCATGCGGCTGGAGCTGTTGGGAACCAGCACTATCTTACAGCACTCTGATGCCCGGGTTCTGGATCAGCTCATCTACAAATGGGATCACTCTCGGCAGGTTATCACTGGGACACTGGTGGAGAAATACGCGGATTTACTAGCCACCGGCTGGATTTTGACTGAGGATGAAATCAAGCGCGATGTTGAAAAACTCATGGGTGGCAATCTATGGACTTTCTTGGAGCGAAGTATATAGATAGACCTTCTATTTGCCTCCTTGTATGTGACGGCGATCACAGATCCAGAAGGGCTGCTATGACATAATAAAGGAAAAGAACACATGACACATGGGGAGGCATAGGTGATGAAAAGCAGTAAGACGTTGAGGATCATTATGGCATTGTTCTTGATCCTGCTGATGACTGGTGTCTCTGCTGCTCAACTGGCTATCGATTCAGAACTGGATGGTATACTGGACCACGTGATGCGAGAAGAGGGTATCGATCCAACGGAAGAAGATGTAGCTGAAGCCCGTGATGCTGTATTGCTTGAGCTCCAAGCAGAGTATGGAGAAGAAAATGTATTAGCGGCTATAAAGGAAGACCCGTTGACTGTTGTTGCCCGTATATCTGCCCGCTTAGAGATTACTGTAGGCGACGATGGAGAAGAGGACCCCACGAAAGATGAGTCTGGCAGCGAGNCCCCTACGGATGGCGAACCGGAGGAGCCTATAGAACCAGATGATGAGCTACCTNCAGGCGATGAGCCAGAGGAACCTATTGATGAAGATCAAGAGGACAAAGAAGGTGGAGAAAAGCGAGCACCGCGAGCGAGGGCCATTGAGAGGCTCAAAGAACACTTAGAGCGGGGTTTGCCAGTGGAGAACGCGTTGGCCGCGGTCACCAAGGAAAAGCACCGGGCCCTTTGGGCTGAAAAAGGAAAGGCCGAGCAGGGTGCGGAAGATGGAGAAAATGCCGCAGAAGATGGTGATGACCTGCCGGAGCCGCCAATAGGTGACGAAGACCAGTCACGGGACGATGACGATAGAGACGCTTCTGAGACTGATGAAGAAGAATCTACGACCTCGGTTCGGAAGGAAGAGCGGTCCAGAGCTAAGCTACAGGCTAAGGAAGAGAAGGAAGAGGCCAAAAGAGAGAGGAAAGCAGAAAAAGAACGGGAAAAGAAATCTAAACAGGATAGGAAACAAGAGCGCAATAAAAACGGGAAAGCAAACAAGAACTAGAGATTCTACTGAGCGCCTTTTAGCATCATGGTCCGATAGAGGGGGAGTCACTTCGGCTTCCCCTCCACGGGGATCGGTAAAAAGGGGGCTAGTCCTTGCTCAATTGGGGAGGCACCAAGACACTGCTGCCAATATCGGTGGCCGCGATCTTGGCGTTCGTCTTAACTGTCAGCGGGGTATGGCTACCGTTGGAGCGGTGGTTATACGATAAAACTATTGGGCTTTTGGCCTTTGGCGACCCTACGGGAGAAGGCTATGTGCGAGTGGTTGCCATCGACGATGCCTCCCTAAACAAAGTGGGCCCCTGGCCTTGGCCCCGGAGCATCCTAGCGGAGGTGCTCGAGCACATAGCNAAAGCAGGTGCCAGGGTGATTGTCCTGGACGTACTGTTAGCAGAAGCTACTCCTGACGATGGGAGTCTAGCCATGGCCATGGACAGCGCCCCAGTTATTCTACCCTACAATACTGCTGGAGTACACCATCTCGAGGCCGGGGGTGGTTTTCCCGCTAGTATCTTTCCTAATCAAAGATTTCTCCCTCATGTTGTTTCTGGCCACGGCGAGGTACTCCTTGATTCCGATGGAGTCGTACGCAGGGTTCCTATTTTGCTAGATGGTGGTGGGAAGCTGAAATTGCCCATGGAAATTGCCTTGATCGATAGAGGCATCAGTCCATTGCCTGTGTCTGTCGAGGCTGTACGGCAGTTTTTGGCAGCTCAGCAAGGCCCACAAGAAGAATATGGTACGGAGATGGCTCTTGTTCGGGTGGAAAGCAGCGCCCTAAAGATGGGGCTAGTGTCCCATCCCCTAGACGGCAAGGGAAACCTCCTTCTGCGTTATCCTCCTGGTGGACGGAATCCATCCATTTGGCCCCAAGATGAGATTTACTCCGCTGCGGCCATCCTGGAGGGAAGGGTGAGTAGCCATCATCTGAAGGGAAAGATTGTCTTTATTGGCGGAACCGCCACCGGGATCCCTGATCGGCATGTTACTCCTTTAGTCCATCAAGGGCCCATCCCCGGAGTCTTTCTCCATGCTGCCACTGCTCGGGCGCTGCTTGCCGGCAACACCATTGGGATACTACCGACGTCGGCCATTTGGGCCATTGCTTGTGCTTTAGTATTATTTCAAATCGGCTATGTGTACCGTCGGGAGCCTCTGCCGGGCCTAATCTTGACTATGCTTTCCCTTGTGGTACTGGCAGCTTCGTATCTATGGGCTGTTTTTTGCTGGCAAAGGTGGTTTCCCGTTGTTAGCCTGGCAAATACCACAGTCATTTTCCATATTTTTGGATTAGTGCATCAGTATGCCGTGGCCAAAGAGGCCAAGAGGCAGATGGCCGATTCGCTTCGTCGCTATTTCTCGCCTCTGGTCCTGGAAGAGATTCTATCAGAAAAGAAGGATCTAGCAACAAGGGAAGTAGAAGGGACAGTCCTTTTTGCAGACCTAAGTGGTTTCACAGGCCTGGCCGAGACACTGCCTCCTTTGACAGTTGTCTCTGTTCTCAACCGGCATCTGTCTAGATTAGTAGAAATGGTGTTTCGCTATGGTGGTACGTTGGACAAATTCACTGGCGATGGCATCATGGCTTTCTTTGGCGCTCCACTACCGGATCCAAAGCACCGAGAATCAGCTATAGCTGCTGCCTGGGATATGCAGAGACACCTGGCCAATTTGCCCAAGGTCGAGGTAATGGGGTATGAGGTTGCCACTCTCAAGCTTGCGGTAGGTATTGCTACTGGTAGGTTCGTAGTTGGTAATATCGGGGCGGGAGATCGTTTTGATTATACAGCCATAGGAGACGTGGTTAACACTGCCGCTCGATTGGAGCAGTTAGCTGGGCCCGGCGAGATCCTATTGGATGCGGGAGCGGCTAGTGGTTTAAGCGCAGAGTGGCTGATTAAGGATATGGGCTTTCAGACATTAAAAGGCAAAAGCAAGCTCCAAAAGGTGTACCACGTGGTGGGAAGGTGGGATGACTATAATGGCGATGCTGAGAACCCAGATTCAGAGTCTTTGGGCTAGAGCACNTGTAGTGCTTCTGCTTTTGCTNTTCCTCGGGAGTCCGGGAGACAATGCATATGGAGCTCTACCCACCAAAGATGACTTTCGAGCGTCGACTCTTGTCGTTGTAGCCTTTGAGGGTATGCCTATCGTAAGGAAGAAAGGGCTAGATTCATGGGTAGAGATCCACGTTGGCATGCATCTGTGCTCAGGTGATCGGCTACATACGGACAATATGGGCCAAGTGAAGCTGCGGGGAAATAGCGGAGAGACCATATTGGTGGAAAGCAACACGAAGCTCGAGATAGGAGATAGCCTCATTAGTTCAAGACGAGGACGCACTGTTAGGCTAACCAGAGGTACGGTTTGGGTGGAAATTAAGCGCATTGCCCGAGCGGCCCGGGAGATGTTCCGATTTTCTATCATTACCCCTACAGCGTTTGCAGGAGTTAGAGGTACCGCTTTTAGTGTAAGCGTTGGAGAGGATCTAGCAACAGAGGTTACCGTTTTTGATGGGATTGTGGAAGTTACTGCTGCCTGGACCACTGTCCAGGTCTCGGCTGGTTACACTACTAAGGTGGAGCCCAATAGGGGCCCTGAACCGCCGAAGAAGCAAAATGAAGATCAGGGCAAGGCGTGGGATAAGAAGCGGTTGTGGTTTGAGGCGAAGCCTGGCAAGATGCCACCTCCTTTCGAGGAGAACTGGCAACCCCCGGGCCTGGTAGGCAAAGAGCCCCCAGGCTTAGCGGAGAAAGAACCGCCAGGTCTGATGGGAAAAGAAGACGGGTTAGAAAAGCCAAACGCAGAGAACGGAAGCAACTCCAGCACAGAGGGTAAGCCGCCTAGGAAGTCCCCTCCCGGCAAAGGAAAGCCCAAAGGGGGGCCTAAGCAGGATGCACAGGGACAACCTAAGCATCCCAACAAGAGCAAGAATGGTAAAGGCGAGAATGACGATGGATAGTCTGCAGTTAGCGCTGAGTCAAGTACCTGTTTTTCAGTCTGCCGGTGAAGAAGAGCTGAGGGCCATAGCCGCGGTTGCCACTAGACAGAAGCTGGAGGCAGGCATGGTCCTTTTTTGCGCAGGGGATACAGGAGACGCATTATATGTGATAGAGTCAGGCAACATCAAGATTTCCCGGATTACTGCTGAAGGTAAAGAACGGATCTTAAGGATCTTGGGGCAGGGTGAGGTCATAGGTGAGATGGCTCTATTTGATGAAGAGCCGCGTTCTGCCGACGCTGTGGCCATGGGAGATACACTGCTCATTAGGCTACCCAAGGCCGAATTCCTGAAAATTCTAGAGACCGTACCTCAACTGGCCATAAGGCTCTTGGCTGTCCTGGCAGCTAGGCTCCGGATGATGAACGAAAAACTGGAAGATCTCACTTTCTTGGATGCACGGCGACGTATAGCCAGGTTGTTGGTAGATTTAGCGGGCGGATGGTATGAGCAACATGAAGATCCCGACGCGGTAACCCTTAAGCTAAAGCTTACCCACGAGGAAATGGCAGCACTGGTCGGTACTAGCCGAGAGACTGTTAGCCGCGTGTTGGGTGAGTTCCAGGAGACGGGCACTATCTACGTGGCTGAGCGGGTAGTGCATATCCGAAAGTGGAATGAACTCAAGAAATTGGTTGAAACCGGCTAAATACGCATAGAGACCTTTCCGTATTGTAAGGAAAGGTCAACTGCGATATTGTATCGCTCCTCAAGGAACGCATGTGTCTGGCATCACCAGTTCTTGTCCAGGCTTTATCAAAGTAGGATTCTCTATATTATTCAGTGCTGTAATTTGCCCCACGGCAACTCCAAATCGCTTAGCTATTGCATAGAGGCTATCTCCGGGTTGCACTCGGTATATAATGGGCTCCGGCTTTCGGGGTACTTTTAGCTTTTGACCGATCTGCAGATTGGTTTCGGTTAATGCATTCAAACTTACTATGTCTTCCATGGAGATACCATGTATCTTAGCGATAGTATATAGAGAATCTCCTTGTTGAACTGTATAATAGCTGAAGGTTTGTACCTCCTGCAATAGCTGGAAGGTTTGGGGTCCGGCTATGCCATCAGGTTTTAGGCCATGAGCCCTTTGAAGTTCCTTCACAGCCTTCTGTGTACTGGTGCCATAGCGCCCAGTCGCTTCTTCGAGTAACCCCATATCCATGAGCTTCCTCTGGAGCCAGAACACATCCTCACCCCAGCTTCCTAGGGCCAGTGTTCTTTGGCTCAATGGTTCCGCGTAGGAGATTAGGCTCGTCGCCAAAAGGCCGAATATACACAACATCGATAGCAAAAATAAGCGTGTTCGCATACTAATCCTCCCCTGGCATCAGCGCTAAGGCCGTGTCGTTGGGCCAAGTGCCCGGAAAGATGGCCTTGGTTTAGAGGGCCATATGAATGTATTCCCGCACCGGGCGCCGAATCCTGCCTCTATGTATTGTAGCATTCTGTATGGTAATATAAAGTAGTGGAATGGATTCTTGGGCGACTGCTGGGACAGAGGCTGTGGAGAGGAGTAACTCGATGGGTGCAGAGCTTTGGAGGGTGACTTTAGTGGGCCTTCTTACCGGTGTTATCGGGACAGGCCTAGGAGGTTACATTATAGCTGTTATAGGCAGGCCAGAAAAGCGGGTTCTAAGCTCTATCCTTGGCTTTTCCGGTGGCATCATGTTGGCTATTATCTTTGTCGATCTAGTACCGGAGGGCATGGAAATAGGTGGCGTTACCAGTACATTTCTGGGATTGCTTCTCGGTGTAGCACTTCTGGCACTATTGGATTTTTTCTTACCTCACACTCATTTTTCCGGCGAGCAGGATCAAACGGCTCACTATGTTCGGATGAGTGTTATCATGGGTTTGGGTATTGCCATGCACAACTTGCCTGAGGGAATGGCTATAGGGGCCGGTTACGCTGTATCGGATCTTACCGGATGGCGGCTGATGATAACCATGTTAATCCAAAACATACCGGAGGGGATGGCTATGGCAGGTCCCATGGCAGCAGCGGGAGTTGGCTGTTTTAAGTGTGTATCCATCACAGCCATTGCCGGCATACCCATGGGGGCGGGGGCTTGGTTAGGTGCGGTTATCGGCAATGTATCTCCTGTGTCTCTTGCCGTCTCTTTAGGTTTTGCTGCCGGTGCCATGCTTTATATCGTCTTCGATGAGCTGATACCTGAAGCACAGGCTCAAGCTGAAGGCCATAGCGGTACTTTTGGTGCAGTTCTAGGAGTTATTGTAGGGATTGCTCTTTTGGCCTACTTGGGCTAGGCGAACCCAGTCTTTAGTGAAAGGGGAAGACCCCGTGGCTCGAAGGATCCATAGGGTCTTCTTGTTAGAGAAGAGGCAAAGGGTTGCACTGACATGCTCATAGATCCAGTTTCATATCGCCATCTTTGATCCAATCTATCCGCCGCAACAGCTCCGCAAATACATAGGTCAATATTGCCGGCAAGAAAAAGTGCAAGAGCAGAATTTGGGGCCAGACTCCCGTACCCATGGTGGCGATGGTGCCGATTTGACCAACCAAACCACTTGTGCCCATGCCGGCACCGGTGGGGATATTCTCCATATAAAAGACCCGGGTGGCCAACGGACCTAGTATGGCGCTAGCTAAAGTTGGAGGAATCCAGATCCGGGGATTTCGCACTATGTTTGGCACCTGCAACATTGATGTGCCCAGGCCCTGGGCTAGAAGTCCGCCGATTCCGTTTTCCCTATAGCTCGCTACCGCAAATCCAATCATTTGAGCACAACAGCCCACAGTTGCCGCGCCGCCAGCAAGGCCGCTCAAACCTAGGCTAATGGCTATGGCGGCACTACTAATAGGTGCGGTTAAGATCATCCCCATAAGAACCGATACCACGATGCCCATAGGAATGGGGTGGAGCCGAGTAGCCTCGTTAATCACGGCTCCGAGGGTGGTCATGAACCAAGATACACTAGGGCCAACGAGCTCCCCTGCCAGGCCTCCTACCAAGATGGTCGTTACAGGCACCAAGATGATATCTATCTTGGTCTTGCCGGCTATCCGCTTCCCCATCTCAGCCCCGGCTAGGGCAGCGATCAGTGCTCCAACGGGCTCCCCGATCCTAATCAGGGCTGGGGACCCAGGACTAAGGGTGATGGTACCTGCTCCGATTGCTCCCGTCACTGCCGAAGCGTATAGCGCCAGAGGAGGCGCTTTTATGCCCCCGGCGACTGCTACTCCAATAGCGGGGCCCATCAGCAGTTTGGCCAGTTGCCCAAAGCGGACAACCATATCAGCCTGCACTAGATTCCCCACTTGCTCCATGATAACCCCGACTATCAATGATGCGAACAGACCGAGGGCCATGGCATTCAGTACGTTAGCTATGTAACTGAGGATGGAGCTGCGTCTACTGCCACTAGCCCCGGGAGGGCCCTGTGCCGCTGTTTCTTTCTCATTGCCATTCCATGGCGACGGTGATGTACGATTCTTTGTCATCGCGTCTGCTCCTTCCCAAAGGATGTCTATTTCCATAGAGACTAAGGCCGAATTTAGGGTCCTCAACGGGGCTCCAAGAGCCTTTCTCTCATACAAACTATTAGAGTGATTCGGAAACATTCCCGTGAACTCCTTTCGCCTTGGGATCTTTATCTGTTCTTATCATGAAATAATGGCAGCAACAGCTGAAGGAAGTTACTGTCATCTATCTTACAGAGGAATGGTGGGTCTTACCATATAATTAAACTTATGAGACTCTGATCGAGGAGGTATGATCTTGCAGTATCGCAAGTTCGGCACTACAGGAGTTGAAATATCGGCGTTGGGCTTTGGCGCTATGCGTTTGCCCGAGATAGAGGAAAAGGATGGCACCTTTAGGATCGATGAAGAGGTGGCGTTAGCTACCATCACCCGAGCTTTCGAACTGGGCGTCAATTATATCGATACCGCCTACGGCTACTGCCATGGTAATAGTGAAATCGTAGTGGGCAAAGCCCTGAAGGGCTGGAGAGATAAGGTTTATCTATCGACCAAAGTACCCACTTGGATGGTAAAATCTACCGGTGACTATCGCCGGCTATTGGAAGAACAGCTTCGGAAGCTAGATGTCGAGTATATTGATTTTTACCATTTTCATGCCCTAGACAAAGAGCGATTCGAGAATACAGTTCTCAAATATGATCTTCTGGACGAGGCACAGAAGGCCAAGGATGAAGGCCTAATTAAGCACATTTCCTTTTCGTTCCATGACGAGCCGAAGGTTCTGAAGGAGTTGGTGGATGTAGGTATTTTCTCCTCCTTACTTTGCCAATATAACCTTTTGGATAGGGCCAATGAAGAGGCGATAGCCTATGCTCATTCTAAGGGATTGGGAGTAGTCATCATGGGGCCTGTAGCCGGTGGGCGACTCGCAGTATCTTCCAAGACGATTCAGGAACTCTTGGAGGGACGTCAAGCGAGCACCCCCGAATTAGCCTTACGTTTTGTCTTGGCTCATCCCGGGGTGAGTTGTGCGCTCTCTGGCATGAACACAGTGGAAATGGTGGAAGAGAATGTAAAAGCAGCTTCGCTGGAAACACCTCTTGCCGCCGATGAGTTGCAGCGGATCAATCTAGCCCTAGAGGAGAATGAGCGTCTGGCGGATCTTTACTGCACCGGTTGTGATTACTGTATGCCCTGTCCCCAGGAAGTTAATATCCCACTGAATTTCCGCCTGATGAATTATCACAGAGTCTATGGATTAACGGAATATGCTAAAAACCAATACCTAAAGATTGGTACCACAGAGGAGCTCAAAGGAAAGAAGGCCGACGAGTGTATTGAGTGCGGCCAGTGTGAAGATAAGTGCCCACAGCATATAGAGATTCGCAAACAACTACGGGAGACCGCTTTGGCACTAGGCTAGAGACTTCCTATTTGATGCATAATGGCGGCTCTTGCCGCCACTTTTTATCTTGCGCAGGCGTAACACAAGGAGGCTATTATTGGAGTAGTCTAGACAGATTAGAGGAATAGTGAGTGTGGTACATAATAACAAAGTAGTCTATTAGAGCAAGCGGAACATGGTGCTGGTATAAGATTGTGCTAGGCTCTGACCCGCCGAGGATGTGTGTAGGTGAAGTGGACAGCGAAATTGCCGCTTCAATACAAAGGAGGATGCACCATGCTCATAGGTTTGCTGTCTGTTGTAGAGGGCAGAGAGCGAGCCCAGACACTGACGCGGTCTTGGCCAGTAGTTATTGCTGCTGCTAGTTTGGTGTTGGCCGGATCGACAGGGATAGCATCAAAAGTAGCATGGTCACCATCCCACTATTGCTGGCAGCATTCGTTCCTGGAGCTCATTACGCTAAATGCCTCAATCTTTATCTTCCTAGTTGGCTGGTGTGCTGGCACAGAACGACAGACCCTAAGGGGTCTGGTACTTAGCATGATATTTCTGATAGCTGGCTTACTTAGCTTGTTACATGTGCTTTCGTTGCCGGGAATGCCCGCCTTCATTACGCCTAACACTCTTAACAAGGTGCTTCTTTTTGGATATGCTTCCCGTCTGATTGTTCCTCTGGGTTTGCTTTGGGCTGCAGGGTTGCCTATTCGTCGTATACGCAATACTACCCGGTGGTTTTCTCTCTGCCTTAGCTTGTCAATTGTCATCGGGATTACCATCCTTATCCTACTTTACGAACCGAGTTTGTCCCGCTACCTTACCCTAGAGCCCCGATTTCGCCGTATGCAGCTTACGGTGGGGTTGACCATCATCGCCCTCTTGGTTGTGCTTCTGTTTTGGCGCCGTTCTGCTCCTATATACCAAATGTTTCAGAATAGATCCCGAAGGAACGTTATTAATGCCCTGTGCATATGGATAATCAGTGAAATATCTTTTATGTCCATGCGTACATGTGGCGATATGTATGACGTGCTCGGTCACATATATAGATTTATAGCCTATAGCCACATATGTCGCAGTCTGTTAATATCCTCCACGAGGCGTTCGGAGCGAAGGCTCAGGAAGGTACGGCATAGTATGCGCAAGACCAGACACTTTCGCCTTTTGGGAGGTTTGGCTGGGAGTCTGGCCCACGAACTGAAAAATCCCTTGGCAACCATTCGAGCCTCGGCCCAGCTTTGTGGCATCCTAGATGACCCAATCACCAGACACCAATTGACGAAGCGTATAGAAGATGAGGTTGATCGCTTAAGCGAACTCATAAGTATGACCGCAGAGATGGGTTGGGGAAGGCCGAAAACTTGGGATTTGCTGGACATGGAAGAGATCATTTTGGAGATCGTAGCACTTTGGTCAGCTGAACTTGAGGAGTCAGGCATAATCACCCGGCTGGATATNGGGGATGGATTACCTCGTATTCAGGCTTGCCGTAATCTAATATACAGGGCCCTGACCAATATCGTGCTTAACGCAGTGGAAGCTATGCCTCTTGGGGGTGATTTGACNATTCTCGTCGGGCTAGATAAGGGGGCAAAGTCCGTGAAAGTGGTGATTGGTGACACTGGTCCAGGTATTCCCGATGAGATCAAAGACCACTTATTCAAAGAAGCCCTGACCACGAAGGCAAAAGGCACAGGGCTCGGATTGATGATTACCCATCAAATTATTGCTGAGGTTCACAAGGGACGGATTACCTTTGAGACAGAAAAGGGAAAGGGCACCAAGTTCATCTTGAGGCTGCCCATCACCCAGGCGGAGGACGACTCTCCGGCTGCAGCAGGTATGATTTGATCGGTAAAGCCATCAAGGCAAGTTGACAAGAACTAACCTGAACTCCGCAAAGAACTCCCAAGGTGTCATGGGAAGTGTAGCTAATCAAAGAACCAGTGGATTGCATGTCAGGAGGTACAATAATGACGGGCAAGGAATTGGTGTTTGCTGCACTCAGACGTGAGATGACACCCCGAGTGCCTTGGGTGCCCTTTACAGGTGTGCATATTGCCAGTTTGCGGGGGCTGACGGCCAGGGAACTTCTCAATAGCACCGATTTCTTAGTGCTATGCGGGGAAGAGGCCCACAGAAGATACCAGGCCGATGGACAACCGGTAGTATTTGATCTGCAGATAGAGGCGGAGATGCTCGGCTGCAAGCTGCGCTGGGCTGACGATGCGCCTCCTGCCATAGTGTCTCACCCCTTGGCTAACGGGTATGATCAACTCAAGAANCTCAAGATACCATCACCGGAGGATGGCCGACTTCCGGTAATCTTGGCTGCCATGGAAAAATTGAAACGCACTGTGGGCCAAGACACAGCTTTATATGGCCTGGTGGTGGGGCCTTTTACTCTGGCTTTGCACTTAAGGGGGACAAACCTGTTTTTGGACATGTTTGACCAGCCCGCCACTATAGAAAGGTTAATGGATTTCTGCTCCCAAGTGGTAGAGACAGTGGCCGGGTACTACATTGACGCTGGAATGGATGTCATCGCTGTAGTTGACCCTATGATATCTCAGATATCTGTTCAGCATTTTCGGCAATTTGTCAGCCAACATGCTACCAACATCTTTGATTTCATCCGGCAAAAGGGTGCCTACTCATCCTTTTTCGTGTGTGGCGATGCTACTTCTGTGTTGGCAGCCATGGCGGAATGTGGACCTGATGGTCTTTCAGTTGACGAAAACGTCGACATGGTCTATGCCAAAGCAATTGCTGATCAGTACAATGTATCTTACGGCGGCAATATTTCCCTCACCACTGTAATGCTCCATGGAGATCAGGTAGACAATATGCAAAGTGCTCTGCAACTCATCGATCAGGTGGATGGGCCGGGATTTATTCTTTCGCCAGGTTGTGATATGCCTTTTAACGTAAAGCCAGAAAATGTGAGTGCTATCACTTTGACAGTGTTCGATCCCGAAAAAGCTAGGATGTTTGTAGCCAATAGCGATACTAAAACTACTGCTGCGGCCGTTGACCTAGATATGCCTGACTATGATGACCTACCTAGGCCTTTGATAGAAGTTGTGACTTTGGATTCTGCCACTTGCCCTCCCTGCAAGTACATGGTGGATGCTACCCGGGAAGTAGCTAAACTAGTGCCAGGGGGAGTGGATTGGGTGGAGCACAAAATAACCGAGAGGGAAAATGTAGTGCGGATGCAACGACTGGGAGTCGTCGCTATACCTACAATTGTTATTAACGGACGACCAGTTTTCGCCTCCCACATACCAGATATGGCTACCTATCTTCGGGAGATTACCGAGGTGATCGAGAAATGATCGATGTCATCCTACTAACAGGCTTTCTAGGTAGCGGAAAAACCACCTGTCTAAATCAGCTTCTGCCCAGGCTAATACCGAAGTATGGACGGGTCGCTGTCGTCATGAACGAGTTTGGCAGTGTCGGGATTGACGGTAGGCTGATAGAAAACCCGGCGCATCTCGTGGAGCTGCAGAATGGTTCGATTTTTTGCATTTGCATTCGGGAAAACTTTCTGGCTGCCATGGCGAACCTGGCTAACAATGAGCACCCAGAGCTAGTTATCATGGAGGCTACTGGGGTTGCTGATCCTTTGGAGATGGGGGATTTTCTATCATATCCAGCACTGGAAGAAGTGTTCCGTCTACGCCGGACTATCACATTGATCGATGCTGTCAATTTCCCCAAAGTTGTACAGACACTACGGGCAGCTCGGTCCCAAGCCCTGGCCGCGGATGTATTTTTGGTGACTAAGATGGATCTATTGGAGCCCGGTGCAGAAGCTACACTAAAAACCTTGCTGAAGGAGACCAACCCAAGAGCTCTACAGTTTGAGGCTCCCTTCTGCCGGTTATCCGATGATGAATGGGGTCTGGTACTAGGACAGGCATCAGATCAGATGGAGGCTCCCTATGACTTACCCATGGCACAATCTCTCTCACCTGCTCGTGATCCGGTGACTGCCGTAACACTAACGGTAGGCCCTTTTGCTGATATTGCTGCGGCCCAAAGGGCTATATTAGACAGGTTATCTGCCAATGTGCTTAGAGCTAAGGGCTTTATCAAAATCGGTGAGAAGGTTTATCTTTTCCAGCATACCATGGGAGAGACTACCTTGATACAGTGGGAAGAAGAGGTCAGTACCATTGGCCAACTGGTACTTGTTGAACTTGCTGAAAGGGACAAAGAGATATCCGATTAATCAGGTGGATCCGTTAATTGAGACAAGCCAGCCCATCTCTGCTATAATAGCTATGTCAGTCTATACGTAGCCGGGAGGTAAAGGGATGAGTAACTATAACCTCACAATGTCCACCGATTTGTACCAGTTGACGATGGTTTATGGGTATTTCAAGACAAGGACTGCTCATCGTGTAGGGGTATTTGATTTGTTTTTCCGCCGCCTACCATGGGGCAATGGTTATGCTTTAGCTGCTGGTTTAGAACAGGCAATAGAGTACGTTCGGGAGCTTCGCTTCACTGAAGAAGATCTGGCATATTTGCGGAGTTTGGGACTTTTCCCAGATGAATTCCTCGAATACTTAGGGGATATGCGCTTTACCGGGGACATAGATGCAGTGCCCGAAGGAACGCCCATCTTCCCCTCAGAACCTCTCATCAGGGTCAAAGCTCCCATAGCACAGGCCCAACTTATAGAGACAAGCCTGGCGAACATAATCAACCATCAAACCTTGATTGCAACCAAGGCTGCCAGAGTCACGGAAGCTGCTGGTGATACTGAGGTGATGGAGTTTGGTTTGAGACGCGCGCAGGGTCCTGACGCTGGGCTATACGGGAGTCGGGCCGCCTTTATCGGAGGCTGCAATGCCACCAGTAATGTTCTGGCAGGACAGCTATATGGTATCCCGGTCAAAGGCACTCATGCCCATTCTTGGGTCATGAGTTACCCCGATGAATTGACTGCCTTTAGAGCCTATGCGGATGCATACCCCGATGCTTGTTTGCTCCTGGTAGATACATATGATACCCTGAGGAGCGGTGTTCCCAATGCTATTCAGGTTGCCAAGGAATTGGAGGCCAAAGGCGGAAGGTTTTTGGGTATACGCCTGGACAGTGGAGATCTGGCATATTTATCTAAGATGGCTCGGAAGATGCTGGATGATGCAGGTCTGGAACACGCGATTATCGTGGCGTCGGGAGATCTTGATGAGGGTGTTATGCGGGATCTACGAATGCAGGGAGCTAAGATCGATAGCTGGGGTGTAGGTACTAAGCTAATCACCGGTGACAATAACCCAGCCTTGGGCGGTGTCTACAAGCTAGTGGCCCTGGAAGAAAACGGTCGGCTGGTTCCGAAGATTAAAGTCAGTGAAAATGCTGAGAAGACCACCAATCCGGGAGTAAAGGACACTATCCGGTTTTACAGTCGAGAAACGGGAAAGGCTCTGGCTGATCTTCTTGTTCTAGAGCATGAGGAGTTGCCACCTTATGGACCTTTGACGATTTTCGATCCTATAGACACCTGGAAAAAGAAAACACTCCGAGACTACGAGATCCAAAGTCTTTTGGTACCAGTCTTTCGTGAAGGTCGACAAGTATATGACTGCCCATCGGTGCAGGAGATTCAGGCTTACGCGCGAAAAGAGCTCGGACATTTCTGGCCCGAATATAAGCGCCTGATGAATCCCGAGGAGTATATTGTGGATCTAAGCGAAGAACTATGGAATCTCAAACATACAATGATTAGAGAGCTAAGGGCATCCTATACCGAGAGTGACTGATTGTCGGAAATTTGCGGTGTTTCAAGTGAGAGATCAGGCTGATTGAGAGGTGCATATATGATCTACTTGCTGGTAGTAGCAGTTCTAAGGCTTTTTGTGCCACTGATATTCCGTGTGCGGGTCGAAGGCAGTGCCCAGATTCCCAAAACAGGTGCGGTGGTCTTGGCTGCCAACCATAGAAGCCTATGGGATCCGGTGTTTGTTGTCTTGGCCAGCCAACGGCCTGTACACTTCATGGCCAAAGAAGAGCTTTTTCGCGTGCCCATTCTGGGCTTCTTTCTACCTCACCTCAAAGCATTTCCGGTGCGCCGGGGAGCCCATGACAGGGAGGCCATCCGCCGCGCTCTATCAGTACTGGGGCAAGGCAATGTTTTGGGCATTTTCGTGGAAGGAACCCGCAACAAACAAGAATCAATTATGCCTTTGAAGCGCGGTGCGGCTATGTTAGCCAGCAGGTCAGATGCTAGTATTGTACCTATTGCCATTCAGAGGATAAAACGGCGCATTACTATCAGGGTGGGAACGCCTTTGATGGCTGACTGGCAAACAGGCGATCGGAAGTCAACCTATGAATTGATCAACCAGCATCTCCAAGAAGCCCTTATGCATATGCTGGAACCGGTGCCAAACTAGTAGAATTCGTCTGCCATACGACTTTATTTATGGGGCCAGGGTGGCGGAAGCCCTGGCTTCTTCACACTTGCANAAAAGGAGGGATCTGGTTGAAGCGGGGACCGAATATTTTGATCGGCCATAGCCTGGAACCAGAGTATGTGGCGAAAATAGCTGAGGTTGCACCGAAAGCGACTATCTGTCAAAAAAGGCGAGGGGAATTGACCTTAGAAGATTTGATGTGGGCTGATATTTTCTTCGGTTGGCCTCCTAGACAGCTCCTTTCCCAGGCCCGGCGGCTCCGTTGGGTTCATCTGCCTAGTGCCGGGGCGGACGGTTATACGGATCTCCACAGCTATGCCCGTGAGGATGTGATACTAACCAATTCTACCGGTGTCTTCGGTATCCCATTAGCAGAACATGCCTTTAGCATGATGCTGGCCTTCAGCCGTACACTGCATACTTATATACGCTTCCAACAAGAGAAGCGTTGGGAAAAACTACCCCATTCCGGAGAGCTTTTTGGTAAGACCTTAGGGATAGTGGGCCTAGGGGATATTGGCACCGAAATCGCCATCAGAGCTAAGGCTTTTGGCATGCACGTATGGGGCCTTAGACGTCGACCTAGGGAGAAGCCGGACTGTGTAGATCAATTAGTGGGCCCAGAAGGCCTGCAAGAGCTGCTTAAGACTAGTGATTATGTAGTGTTGGCATTGCCTCTGACTGCTGCAACCAGGCAGATGCTAGGAGAGGAAGAGCTAAGATGTATGCAGCCCCACGCCATTTTGATCAATGTTGGTCGGGGTCCGGTAGTAGATGAGTTGGCCCTGGTTGATGCCCTGAGGGAAGGTCGGTTGGCGGGGGCAGGACTCGATGTCTTTGCGGAAGAGCCCTTGCCAAAGGATAGTCCCCTCTGGGGGATACCCAATGTCATTATTACTCCCCATTCGGGAGGCGTAACTCCCGAATCTGCCGGCAGAACTACCGAGATTTTCTGCAACAACCTAGAGCTTTGGCTAGAAGGCCGCTACAGTGAGATGAGCAATGTAGTAGATATGCAGGCTGGCTACTAGATAAGGTAGACTCGCAACCAGTGCCACGGGTTTCATCTTTACCCGTGGCTTATTGTTGCTCTACAAGCCAGGGCGGGTTCCCGCTTTTGTTTCGGTACTGAAGAGGCGAATGTCGCTCGACGGAGTTGTCGCACCAAAACAACTGCTTTACTTGGCCAGGAGCATATAGTTAATCATGTAGATGCTCCACAAGTGGGCAGGGTAGAATATATAGAAAAACCACTTTGAGCCGATGGTCCGTGGACCTGGTTCGCCGTTATATAGGAAGATGAGAGGCAAGGCGAAGATCATCATCCATTGATAGTCAAAGAAAAACAAGCGGTCAAAGGTCAGAGGGCCTGTCACTATGGGAAGTAGAGAGCCTATCGTATAGTAGATGGCGAGGAGTCTTTTATCCTGGCGAAAGCTATAGAAGATTTTTGTCATGAAGATGCCGTAGAGTGAGGCCTCGGTGAAAAGTGAGGCAGCGCTAATGAGAATGACCGCGGTGACTTGGCGCCAGTAATCGCCTTTTGTTTGTGTTGTTTCGAGCTTTTCTAGGGCGGACATTAGAGCAACCCCAAGCCCTAAAGAGAAGAAGATGTTATTATGCAGGACTGTGGGTGTGGGGAACCAGTAGTTCAGCACACCGGAACCTATTGCCATGGCTAAGCCTGCGCCAAAGAGGCGGGCCATGTACTTCGGTCTGCTCCTAGTGTGGAGGAATCCCTCCACAGATAGGAAGAAAAACACCGGGGCTACTACTCGTCCCAGATAGCGAAACCAAAGGGGTGTGAGCTGGGGTAGGAACTGTCGCAGGTGATCTAAAACCATAAGTGCAGCAGCAATACACTTCAGTTGAAAACTATTTAGCGAGTAAGGCTTCTTGTCCATGCGAATCCCCCTTGGCCCTACAATATCCTTTAGATACTTTCTGCGAGACAATTGTATCACAATAAAGCACCGAGGTTGTAGTCATTTATGGACTTTGTCCGGAAGACCCGCCACTAACCGAGATGCCATACCTATTGACGGTTGGGGTTCGACATGGTATAATATATGCCCACATTAATATAATGTGTCACCTGTTATTTGACTGCTTTGTAGGATTTTATAAGCTCAAAGGTCTTTTATCTTCAAGTGCATTACCAGCTTCATACTTTCTAAACTATACAGGCAAGGAGAGGTCTGTGCCCATGCACGGATCCCGTCTCCTTTTTATGCTGTGGTTCTTTGGCCAGTGCCACATGACGAATTTGGGTAATAGCCAGTGAGCAATTGATCGGGAAGGAGAGGTTCATACCTTGTCTATAGCAACAAAGCTAAGTAAGGGGCAGCAGCGGATCAGTTTCGGCAGGATCAAAGAAGTGCACGAGATGCCTAATCTCATTGATATCCAGCGGGAGCCTTACACCTGGTTTATCGAAGATGGTTTGGCAGAGGCCCTTGCTGACATTTCCCCTATAGAGGACTTCACAGGGACATTGGTACTAGAGTTTGTTAGTCACGTCCTTGGGGAACCCAAGTACTCAGCAGATGAATGCATGAATAGGGACATGACCTACGCCGCTCCCATAAACCTACGTGCCCGCCTAGTCAATACAAAGAGCGGTGAGGTAAAAGAACAGGAGGTCTTTTTGGGCGAGTTTCCTATCATGACAGATCAGGGAACCTTTATTATCAATGGCGCTGAACGGGTAGTCGTAAGCCAGTTGGTTCGTTCCCCAGGCGTCTATTATGATAGAGATGTACATTCAAGTGGAAAATATCTATACTCTGCACATATGATTCCGGAGCGAGGTGCATGGCTCGAATTCGAGAGTGACGCAGATGATGTCGTATACGTTCGCATCGATAGAACCCGGAAGCTACCGGTGACTGTGTTGCTGCGTGCCATGGGCTATGGCACCAATGCGCAGTTGATAGAGCTTCTCCATGACAGTGTGGCCCTTGGTCCGACTCTGGATAAGGACGGAACGGAATCACGGGAGGAAGCACTGATCACAATACATGGCAGGCTAAGGCCTGGCGAGCCTCCTACCTTGGAGTCAGCACAGAACCTGTTTAACAATACCTTTGGCGAAGGTGGACGTTATGATTTGGCCGCGGTAGGTCGGTATAAGCTCAACAAGAGGCTACGTATTACTCAGCGTCTAGTCGAGAGGACACTAACCCGACCTGTCATAGACCCTGCCACCGGCGAAATAATAGCAGATGCCGGAACCAGGGTAAGTCGACGTATGGCAGACAAGATAGCAGCTACCATGCCGGAAGCAGTATATGTAAAGGGTAAAGGAGATCGCGAGCTCAAAATAATCGGCAATGGCCAGCCCGACCCGGACGTGCGGGTTCTTACCCCCCAGGATGTTGCGGCAATCGTCGGCTATCTTTTCAACCTCATGGATGGTATCGGCCACATAGACGATATAGACCATTTGGGCAATCGGCGGATCAAGACAGTGGGAGAGCTTTTGCAGAACCAGTTTCGTATAGGCTTGGCTAGAATGGCTAGGGTTGTGCGGGAGCGAATGACTATACAAGATGCAGATAATATAACTCCCAGGGCCCTAATTAACAATAGACCTGTTGTAGCAGCCATCAACCAGTTCTTTGGCAGTAGTCAGCTATCTCAGTTCATGGATCAGACAAATCCACTGGCTGAACTAACCCACAAACGCCGCCTATCTGCTTTAGGTCCAGGAGGTCTCTCTAGACAACGAGCCGGTTTTGAAGTGAGGGACGTACATCACTCGCACTATGGGCGTATGTGCCCTATTGAGACTCCAGAAGGACCAAGTATTGGTCTTATCGGCTCTTTGTGTACCTATGCCAAGATCAATGACTACGGTTTTATTGAGACACCGTATCGCAGAGTTGAAGATGGACGTATTACAGATGAAGTGCGATATCTAGCTGCTGACGAGGAAGATGCCTACGCCATTGCCCAAGCCAACGAGATTTTAGATGAAGAAGACCGCTTTATTGAGCCTCAAGTTACTGCCCGTTATATGGACAGGATCATGTTTNTTCCTTCAGAAGAAGTGGATTGGATGGATGTTGCTCCAAAGCAGCTTGTCAGTGTAACGACCAGCCTGATTCCATTTTTGGAAAATGATGATGCTTCCAGGGCATTAATGGGCTCCAATATGCAGCGCCAGGCTGTACCTTTGGTTGTACCCGAATCACCCCTTGTGGGGACAGGGATGGAATACAAGACAGCCCTGGATTCCGGTGTTTTGACCACTGCTAAGAGGCGAGGCCAAGTGGNGAAGGTGACTGCCCGGGAAATAGTGGTCCACAATGANAATGGGGAGCGGGACGTATACCACTTGAGAAAGTTCGACCGCTCCAACCAAGGGACTTGTATTAACCAACGCCCGCTGGTAAAGAAAGGCATGCATGTGGAAGTCGGTGACGTGCTTGCCGATGGACCTTCTACTGATAAGGGAGAGCTCGCCCTAGGCCGCAATCTCTTGGTAGCCTTCATGCCCTGGGAAGGATACAACTACGAGGACGCTATCTTGATTAGCGAGCGCTTGGTAAAGGATGACGTACTAACTTCCATTCACATTGAAGAATATGAGGCTCAAGCTCTAGATACCCAGTTAGGTCCCGAGGAGATTACCGGAGACATACCTAATGTGGGAGAGGATGTTCTCAAGGATTTGGATGGCCGCGGCATAATCCGAACCGGTGCTGAAGTACAGCCAGGAGACATTCTGGTCGGTAAAGTGACCCCTAAAGGGGAGACAGAGCTAACGGCCGAGGAGCGGTTGTTGCGAGCTATTTTTGGCCAGAAAGCCCGGGAAGTTCGGGATACGTCTTTACGGGTACCCCACGGTCGAGGTGGGATAGTAGTAGGTGTACAGGTGTTTTCCCGGGAGAATGATGATGAGTTGCGGCCCGGCGTGAACCAATATGTCAGGGTATATGTCGCTCAAAAGCGGAAAGTGTCCGTAGGTGACAAGATGGCAGGTCGCCATGGTAATAAGGGAGTCATAGCTAGAATCTTGCCGGAGGAGGATATGCCTTTCTTACCAGATGGAAGACCTGTAGAGATTGTACTCAATCCCTTGGGAGTGCCCTCCCGGATGAACATCGGTCAAGTATTGGAGACTCACCTGGGCTGGGCAGCGGCAGCTTTAGGTATTAAGGTAGCTACTCCTGTCTTTGACGGTGCCCGGGAAGAGGACATCAATGCCATGCTGGAGAAGGCGGGCCTACCCGTAGGCGGCAAGACCACTCTCTACGATGGTCGTACCGGTGAGCCGTTTGATACTGAAGTTACAGTGGGCTACATCTATATGCTAAAGCTCACTCACCTAATAGATGATAAGATCCACGCCAGGTCCACAGGACCCTATTCTCTGGTAACACAACAGCCGCTGGGAGGCAAGGCTCAGTTCGGTGGCCAGCGATTTGGAGAAATGGAGGTATGGGCCTTAGAAGCCTATGGTGCGGCGTATACCCTCCAAGAGATGCTCACGGTTAAGTCTGATGACGTACGAGGGCGGGTTAAGACCTACGAGGCTATTGTTAAGGGTGAAAACATTCCCGAGCCGGGGGTACCTGAGTCTTTCCGGGTACTTCTCAAGGAGCTCCAGAGTATCGGTCTGGATGCTAGAATCTACTCTGAATCTAAAGAAGTAGAGCTCAAGGATGAGACAGAGGATCTAAGCAGGATGGCTCGAGAGTTGGGTATTGATATTCCTGCCCCCAAGGATGAAGAAGGAGATAAGTAAGGAGCTAAAGCCAGCGCAATGGGTGGAAGTCCGACTCACCCATAGACAGCTTTGACCTGGAGTCGAGGAATCGACTCCAGGTCAGATGCCTAACGGAAATTCCCCGGTGCCACTAGGTTGTTTCGGCAATGGGTTTGTGGTACAATATGAAGGCATTCCAATACTCCCGCCCGTAGCTCAGCTGGATAGAGTGTCTGACTTCGAATCAGAAGGCCGTAGGTTCGAGTCCTACCGGGCGGGCCATACCAAAACCCCCATGACCATTAGGTTCTGGGGGTTTTACATTATTTACCACCCGGTGCACAAACCTCTTTGATTGCAGTCAGAACGCACATTCAACAAAAGGGAAAACTAGTACTTTTGCTCTCTCTACCCAAAAGGATACTGTTCATATTTCTTCTTAGTTGTTCATGGTAAACAATCATAGCTCTTAATTGACTACTACTAATAGCGCTTTCCCCTTCGGTTAGCTCATGATTATCGTTACCTCCCAGACAGACCTATGTAGGGTCCAGTTCATCGTGGCCATTGACACACGGCTACTGGTGAAGAGGCATTGACAACAATTGGTTCATGCATTTGGCACGTTTCTCCTGCCAGACCTTGCACTAATTGACCTGAGAAGACAGGTGTGCCATTACAGTACACCAGATGCTTACAGCCAAGCTATGAAACGGGTGGTTCTATAAATGGATATACTGTCGTACAGGAGCCGATTTGGCCTTACACAGTTAGCATGAGTTGATTGGGGTAGCTAGAGGGGGTATAATAATGTTGATGGATTGTGGTTTCGCTATGATTAGGAGGGTAAAAGGAGTTAAGACCAGGAGGAGATGGCGGTGATCGAGGTAACCGAGGCCCTAATTCAAGAAATGGTGTTTGTTGCCGCGTCGGAATGTAAACCGGATGCCATCATTCTTTTTGGTTCTTATGCAACAGGTGGTGCTGGACCTGAGTCCGATGTCGATTTATTGGTAGTGAGGTCTGGAGCCTTTCGGCAGCCCGATGACCGGCGACAAGAGATGGTGCGGATTTGGAGAGCGCTGGCTCAATTCCCAATACCAAAGGACATTCTTGTATACAGCCGTGATGAAGTGGAAAAATGGCGGGATTCTCGCAATCATATCGTGGGTCAAGCCTTACGAGAGGGACGGGTGGTATATGGCAGCCTTTGAGGAGGCTCTTCTTTTGCTATCAGCGGCCCATAGAGATTTGCGTGCTTTGCGTGGTATGTTTGATGCCCATGTTTTCGTGGATGAAATATTCGGATTTCACGCGCAACAAGCGGTTGAAAAGGCTCTCAAGGCTTGGTTAGCTTTTTTCGACGTGCAGTATCCACGAACCCATGACCTTACACTATTGCTTAGCCTCCTTGAGGCCAATGGGCAAGACGTTAATGGCTTTCAAGACTTGGTAGAGCTGAATCCATACGCAGTCCAATATCGCTATGAGGCGTTTGATGAGATGAGTGGCTCGATCGATCGTGCTACAATAGTGAGACGCGTGGATGAACTTATGTCGTTGGTGGACTCTTTCGTTAGCTCAGCTGGATAGAGTGTCTGACTTCGAATCAGAAGGCCGTAGGTTCGAGTCCTACCGGGCGGGCCATATAAACCTTGGTGATGAAGCTCACCGGGACTGATTGTCCAGACCGCTGTAAAGCTAATGGCTTCTGTGATATGCAGATATCGCAGTGGCCATTTTTCGTTGGGGGTACGATTCATGCTGCAGGGAGCTATTGTTGCGCTTATGGTAGGGTTGTTGACAGGCAGGGCGGCTAAGGGGTGTGGCATTCCGGGTCTTTTAGGAATGCTGCTAGCTGGGGTGTTGTTGGGCCCCTATGGCTTAGGCTGGATGGATCCTCAGCTTTTGGAGCTGAGTGGCGATATCAGGATGCTAGCACTAACGATTATCTTGCTAAGGGCCGGTTTGGGACTGGATAAGCAGAAGATCCTAGGCCAGGGAAGCACCGCTCTATTGCTGGGTATCATACCCTGCACCATGGAAGCTGCTGTATTGGCCGTTACCGCCCACTACACACTTGGCTGGAGTTGGGTTGTGGCTTGGCTATTCGGTTGGGTTATATGTGCCGAATCTCCCGCTGTACTAGTCCCCATGATGCTGCGCCTTAAGTCCCAGGGGTGGGGGGCGAAGAGCGGTTTGCCGGATCTTGTTTTGGCCGGTGGTGCACTAAGTGATGTTGTGGCTATTACCGTCTTTGGTATAGTTCTGAATATGGCTAGTGGCCCAACGAATCTGGGGTTAGCTGCTGTGGGTGCAATTCCCCTAAGGGTGGCTGCGGGCCTACTGGTGGGCTTTCTTGCTGGCAGGCTGTTGGTAGGACTTTTGGCCAGAACCGAGCTGGTGGAAGGTTCTACTCAAGCCGCTGTGCTAACCCTAGGCGGGGTAGTCGCAATTGTCTTGTTAGGCGATAGGCTGGGATATTCTGGCTACCTTGCTGCCATGACAGCAGGTTTTGCCATTATCGATACAGACGAGGTGCTGGCCAGACGGATCCGGGGTGAGCTGGAACGGGTCTGGGTAGTAGCGGAGGTCTTCTTGTTTGTGCTGATTGGTGCGGAGGTCAATATCCCCATGGTGGCCGAAGCAGGTAGTATTGGTGTTTTGCTGTTGGCCATGGGGTTTTTTCTGGGCCGCTTGCCCGGCATCTTGCTGGCCACTGCTGGTTCCACTCTGTCCACGAAGGAAAAGCTATTCATGGGTGTGGGCTATCTGGCCAAGGCCACTGTGCAGGCGGCTATTGGAGCTATACCACTATCTATGGGAATTCCCAACGGCGAGCTAATACTGGCCTTTGCTGTCTTGGCCATCGTAATAACCGCACCCCTTGGCGCTGTAGGGACCAGCCTCCTGGCTCCTTTACTGCTGGAGCGGGGAGAAGTCGATCCGACTAAGGTAACTGTCGAAACCAAGTACCGCTTCTTGGTGGCACTCGATCCCAGGGGAGCTGCTTTGAGAGCNTTAGAAGAGGCAGCCCGCCTTGCCAGGCAGACCGATGCCACACTGCTAATAGTCCATGCGGACCAGAATGGCCAGACAGCAAGGATGGTCACGGCACTTTATGATAGTATTCGCCATCTGATCAGCGATATAGAGCACGATCTGATTATNNTCGATGGTGTTCCCGCTGATAGCATTATCGAGTTGGCGGCTGCAAGTGCTGTTGACGTGGTTTTCATGGGCAAGAGCAAGACCGAGATGGCATCGCCTTCGATGGATGGTGTCACCCCGAAAGTGCTGGAGCTCTCCACGGTTCCAGTTGTCGTGGTAGAGGCAGTTTAGAATTCCCCCACCAATGTGGGACTAGTGGGAACATGGCTTCTTATAGCATTCTGTACTGCCTTAGGACTAGTATTGGCATAGCAATAAATACAACCGGAGGCGCAAGTGTTGTAAAAGCCCATATCTACTGCCTCAGCGCACAGGCACTGGGGTCTTTGGGCTTTATCTTTCTTGACGTCAAGAGTAAGTCCAAAGAGCCTCTCCAGGAGGTTCTGATCAATGCAGGCCCCATGCTTAATGCCGATACTATCTAGATCAATGGATTCTGAGCAGGTGAAGACTTCCATGTGATTTGCAGCTGCTATTTCTACTAGTGATTTGGCCAATCTTAAGAGATTCTCCGAGTGTTCCGGTAGGGTGATATCTACAACCGTGACCCCGTATTCGTCCCGCAGTTGTCGGAGCCTTGGCTNCACCTTGCCGTATATGTCGAGAAAGCTAATCATCACTCGCCGAGTATAGCCGCTAAGCTCCGCAGCCAGATGGGCAAATCTATCCTCTAAGTAGGCTAGGGGAGTGATGGAGCTATAGATGATTGGGTCGAACCTCCATATGACTCGCTCTTCTTCTAGACAGTCGCAGAGTTCCTTGAAACAGCCGATCCTAGCATCAAGGGCAGGGATACAGGGCTCAAACAAGGACGGGTAGTCGTTTAGGGTATATTGGAAATAATACCTGTAGCCCATGCTGGTGAGACTGCCCAAATGCTCCATGAGTGGTCTGGGATTCTTGGTCCAAAACACGATGGCATCCACATCACTTGGTTTTAGGCTGAAGGTTTTCTTTTGCTTCAAGTTCATGGGGTTAACTCGTACGAAAAAACCCTCTTGTATGCGATACATGAACCAGTNGGTATAGAAAGCAGGAATATCTGTGCGGCGACTGGCACTAATAATCATGGGAGTTCCTCGCCCTCCTGCCCGATTGATTGAATCTCTGGCTTATTCTATTAGAGTCCATTTCTAGCCACTCGTCACCGATTAGCGCAAAGAATCTGCTGGGAGATCGGCGCCTACCAGCTTCATTGATCATGTGGCCACTTAGCGCTAAGTGGTGTTTGGCCCTGGTTATGGCGACATAGAAGACCCTTATTTCTTCTGAGAAGTCATTTGCCGCTATGGCAAAATAGCTGGGGAACTCATACTCCGAGAGGCCAGCAACAAAGATTGCATCAAACTCCAGCCCTTTGGCTTGATGAACGGTGAGGACCTTGGCTCGATCCCCATAGGCATCTAAGCGGTCGACGTTTCTCGCCAGAGCCGCAAATTCCATAACAGAGTAAAGAGCTGACAGCGGATCTTCGCTGGGATCGTCTCTATCGGTAAATATCTGCACTAGCTCCTTGAGATTGTCCATCCGGCGGGATTCTGCTTGGTAAAACCTCCATAGTCCGGACTCGTCCAATAGTCGCAGCAGTAGTTCTGCTGGTCGCAGCCACCCCACCAAACCTTCGAATGCTTGTATTTCCTCCGCCAGTTGAGCGAAGTTAGGTAGTACTTTGCTTACTATAGCTTGACGCTGTGGGGCAGACGTCTCGACGAGGGGTAGTAGATGATCAAGAAGTGCCGTTGTCACCCTAACATCGTCCATGGCGTGGTGGGTGGGCTTATTTGCGATGCGGAAATGCTTGGCTAGATCAGACAGTGAATATCCCTGCGCTTCTACGAACCGACGGGCAATCTCTAGGGTATCAAACATGGGGGGTGTATGAATTCGCAGCCCCAGGCGCCGCCCGTAGGCCCTTAGCATGCCGACATCGAATCCAACGTTATGTCCGACAATCACGCTGCCGTCTATGAACGAGAGAAACTTCCGCAATACATCAGCGGGCTCCTCCCCGGCCGATTGCAGAAAATCATCGGAAAAGCCATGAATGTGCTCAGATTGTCCCACGGGTTTGGCATTTCTCAGATACCGGTGGAATTGGCCAACCGGTCGTCCTTGCTCAATGCGGACGGCGGCTAGCTCCACGATCTCATCTTTTCCTGGATTTACCCCGGTGGTTTCCGTATCAAAAATGGTCATAGCGCCGTTTCTGGCTGCCTTAAGCAGGTGCCCGAAGGGATCGCCCGTAGCTAGAGTAGAGGGTCTTACCATATCCGGTAACCGCAGACCAAAGTGGGCTCCATCGGTGACTGTGAGGATAGTGCGCTGGCCGATCCCCTTGGGTGGGCGCTTTAGCATGCGCCGAAAGCTAGTGCTATCTGCAGGATTGAGGAGAAATCTAAGGTACGCGAGGGCATCTTTTACCTCTTGGCGCCTGAAAAACTCGAAACTCTCCACGGTTAGGTGGGGTATATTTCGCTCCGTTAGTCTACGGGATATTGCTTCACCTCTTCTGTTGGAGCGAACTAGTATACCTATCCGCCCGTAGGGTAGTGGCTTGCCGTGGGTATTGGTTGTTCNTTGCCGTAGGTGATTGATCTGGTCTGCTATCCAATCGGCTTCATCGGTAGCAGTATTGGCAAAGTGGGCGATGGCCGGATAACCTGCAGGTGAGCCTGGTGCCGCTTTAGGGGAAGAGTTGGAGCTAAACGATCTAGCCACATGGTTTGTCAAAGAAAGGAGCCGTTTCGTCGCCCGGTGGTTATATGTAAGCTCAAAGCGCCTTACGTTGCCGAATTCACGCTGAAATCGATTAAGGATCACATCTGGCTCTGAGCCCCGCCAGGCATATATGGTCTGATCAAAATCTCCTGCTAGAACCAAGTTCTTATGTCCCTTTGCCAAACAGCTAATAATCTCATACTCCCCGGGATGGGTGTCTTGCATTTCNTCTACCTGGATTAAGCGGAACCTAGTCATCCATCGCTGCCGGATATCAGGGTGGTTAAGGAGCATTGCCCGGCTATATAGCACGAGGTCGCCGAAGTCTAGGGCGTGGTGTGCTGCTAGAGCTGCCTGATACGCCTGGGCAAGCTCTCTTGCTGATGAAGGCAGGGACTGATAAACATGTTCCAAACCCAGATCTTTCCGTAGGCTGCTTTGAGGCGCTTGGGATTTCGCTGTCTCTATCGAGTGATACAATTCCTTTATCTTTGCGTCAATGTGTGCGGGGCGAAAGGAGTAATGTTCCCGGACAAGCATCGCCAATAGCTCTTTGGAATCCTCTTCATCGAATATAGTAAAATCGCTGGCAAATCCTAAAGNTTTGGCTTCTAGCCGCAGCATCCAAGCGCAGAGAGAGTGGAAAGTGCGTACTATTACAGCTTGGGCCCCAGGTCCGCAGTACGATAGGATTCTGTCCTTCATCTCCCTGGCGGCTCGGTTAGTAAAGGTGAGGCAGAGGATCTCGCTGGGAGGGACTCCTCTGCTTATTGCGGCGGCTGCTCGTTCTGCTATGCTCTGGGTCTTGCCTGAGCCGACAGGGGCATGGAGTATGGCGCAACCGCGCTGAAATTCAACGAACTTTCTTTGCTCATGGGTAAGGATGATCTCTCTTGCAGTCAAAGGCCAAACTCCTTTCGAAGCCTTCCTGGTGGGCAACGCGCCTAATCATATCTTCTGACTGGGTCGGATGATTCCTTTCCATGGCGTGGTTTTGTGTCGCTTAATACAGATCGAATTATGCTATATATGAAAGAGAAGATAAAGCTCTATATACGATAAAAGGGGCCGAAAATTGCCATCGGGCCCCAAGGTCTTGCGAGTAGTTCTAATCAAGTATTCAGTCTAGGTGAAGCTCTTGGCAAAGCTGCTAATTGCATCATGGAGTATATTGAGCTCGTCTTTCCTCTTGCCAACAGCCCTTACTATCAGTCGTTCAAGCAGATTGAGTTTGGCTATGTCAAGTTGGTGACCAAAGTAACCCTTGGCCCGGGCGCTTTCAACCAACTCGCTTGGGAAGCCATTCACCAGTTGCTCCATGGCTTTGTCCGGCTGAGCACAGCAGATGAATAGGCCGATCTGCTTCTGCTTTAGGATATTCAAATGAGTGGCGCAGAACTTAGCCACAGCTTTGCTTATTCTTCCGGCATAAACAGAGCTGCCGATTAGCACAGTATCATAATCGTCCAGTGAGATAGAAGCTTCCCTGCAAATATCTACCACGTCCGCACCACCAAGTTGCTCACCTAAGAGATAAGCACATTCTCTGGTGCACCCATACTTACTGCCATACAAGACTAGTGCCTTCAAAGCTACACCCCCACAGGAATTTGATGGGCTGGACGGGTATATTGCCAGCAGTGTCAAGTATACAACAGCTGTAGGCGGGAATCAACGGATATGGGGCTTTCCATGGAAATTGTCCCTTGTAACAGCCAGAGAGTCGCAATATTCACACTTGCCCCAGTGCAAATTGGACCATGATGGATACAACGACTACGATGACAGATACGACAAAGCCTAGCATCATTGGGTAGATGCCCGAATCGAGCATTTTACCAAAGTCCGTTCGTAGCCCGATAGCTGCCAAGGCCATAGCCATGAGGAATCTGCTAAGTTGCCTTAATGGTGCCTGCATCGCCGGAGGGATGAGACCAAGGGTGTTGGCTATCGCACCTAGTGCGAACAAGAGAATAAACCATGGGAAGAGTCCACTTATGTGCATGCTATTGCTCCTAATTTTCCCCGGGGTTTTCCCATGTCTTGTACTGCGCTACAATGGAGAAGATGAGGGCAATGGGGATTATGGACGTAGTTCGGGTGAGTTTTACTATTGTGGCATAGTCTCCGGCGGCTTCGCTGAAGGCGTAGCCTGCGGCTACTACTGACGATGTATCATTGACAGCGGTACCTGTCCACAGTCCATACGCCAGATCCGATAGGTTTAGCCATCGCCCCATGAGGGGAAATGCCACAATCATGAGCACATCAAAGATGAAGGTAGCCGACATGGCGTAGGCAATATCTGTATCATCGGCCTCAATGATGGGCGATAGGGTAGCTATAGCTGAGCCACCACAGACTCCAGTACCCGCGGCGATCAGGTTGCTGAGCTTCCAGTTGACCTTAAGGAGCCTTCCGAAAACGTATGCTGAGCCGAAGGCTGCCGTCAAGGTAAACACCATCACAGTCAGTGAGTATCTTCCTACCCTCAACACTTGGGTGATGCTTAACCCGGTGCCTAAGAGGATAATGGAGAATCTTAAGAGCCGCTTTGAGACAAATTGAAGGCCCAAATCTATGTTTTTGCGGGAGGGAAAAAGAAGGTTAACCAGCATACCTATCCCTAGAGCCAGAATGCTGGAACCAACTATAGGTAGCTGCTTTCCCATTGTGCTAGCGACGAGCGCGATGCAGCAACACACTCCCACCCCTACGACCAAGCTTCTCATCTTACCATTATTGTCATGCATGAGTGACATCCTTCCTGACCGATATGATTGCGAACACAAAGCTCTCCCATTTGATTCTAAAGAAGACGCGTGATAAGATCCAATTATGTTTTCTAATATTTGCATAAGCACAACTTATATAATGAGGTGTAGGACAGATGATGGACCACCGCTTACTTACCTTCATGACCTTAGCGAGATACGGTAACTATACCAGGGCAGCAGAGCACCTTAACATGACCCAGCCGGCTGTCACTCAACATGTTCAGTATCTCGAAAACTATTACGGTGTGGAGTTAGTAATGAGAAATCGCAGGAAAGCTGAGCTGACGGCGGAAGGAAAGCTGTTGCTGGTAACGGCCCAAAAAGTGAATGCCCTGGCCATCGGAGTAAAGCGTGCTTTGGAGAATAGCGCCGCCGTAGTAAAGCGCTACAAGGTAGGGGCAACCCTTACCATTGGCGAATACATATTACCCAGCATCTTGGGTGCTCATAAACAAGCTTACCCCTTCACTTATATCTCCATGATCGTTCAGAATACTGATACCATCTTGGAGGAAATCGATAGTGGAGATCTCGACTTTGGCTTAGTGGAAGGGCCTTTTAGTCATAGCAAATATGAACATCATCTGCTGCAGGAAGATGAGCTCATATTAGTCTTTGCACCCCAAAACAGTCTGGCTGGCAAAGATGAAGTTGAGCTTCAGGATTTATTGAAGGAGAAGTTAATCGTCCGGGAAGAGGGTTCCGGGACGAGGACTTTGTTTGAAGAAGAATTGCTAAGATGCGGGTACACCCTAGGCGATTTTGATTCCGTCATGGAGATCGGCAACCTAAATGCCATCAGAACCTTAGTCCTTTCCAATCTAGGGGTTACAGTAATCTCAAGGGAAGCAGTGCGCAAAGAGCTAGAGAGCAAAGCATTGTGCTCCATACCTATCCGTGGTATTGACTTGGCTAGAGAGTTCCGGTTTGTATATCGAAATGATAGCTTGGCTAGAGGGTTCATTAAGGACTTCATAGGCTTTTGCCTAGAGCAAAGGAAAATCCTAAATCTTGACGAATGAGCCATCAGAAGAGCTTTTTGCGAACTAGTATTAAGGAAGGATGATGATGATGGGCCACAAGATACCAATAGGTTTGCAGCTTTTTTCCGTTAGGCACGATGTAGAAAAAGACCTTAAAGGGACATTACAGGCAGTGGCTGCGATGGGATACGCGGGCGTAGAGTTCTTTGGTTTTCCCAAGCATGGAGCCCAAGAACTGCGGGGGCTTCTAGATGAATTTGATTTAGCCTGTTGCGGCTGGCATACGCCCTTCGAGCTGGTGCAGGATGATAAACTGGAAGAGACAATCAGCTTCAATAAAGAGCTGGGCAATAAGTACATCATCGTACCGGGTATTCCTGAGGAGCTACGGAAAACGAGGGCTGACTGGCTCAAACTGGCTGAGTTTTTCAATAACCTTAGTAATAAGCTCGCCCCCCACGGAATGGTGACAGGATACCATAACCATAGTGTTGAGTTTGCTGAGCTGGACGGGGAGAAACCTTGGGATACGTTCTTCCAAAATACCAAATCACAAGTGGTTATGCAGCTCGACTTGGGTAATGCTATGGTGGGTGGAGCAAAGGTAATTCCAATTCTGCAGAAGTATCCTGGACGAGCTACCACTATCCATATGAAGCCTTACTCCATTGAGGCGGGCAAGGAGAACCCCCAGGACGGGTATCGCCCCTTGATTGGTGAAGACAGCGTGCCTTGGGCCGAGGTCTTCTCTCTTTGTGAGGCAGGGGGGACAGAGTGGTATATTATCGAATATGAAAGTGATGCCTACCCGCCCCTAGAGGCTGTGGAGAGATCTCTTAAGGGCCTAAAGAAAATGCAGTCAGCTGCAAAATAGCTGATACGTGATGTAGAGGAAGCATGTGAAGCATGTTGGGCAGCCCCTAGGTGTTGGCAATTGGGGGCTGCTTCACCTTTTGCAGTAAACCAAAAACCTTGCTGGCAGAGTCTGGGCGGGCTTATAGCCGTTAGCCCCTTGCTGTTCTCTTCTAAGGGAGTTGCTCACTTGGCCATTGATTTAACCAGTATTATCCTAAGCTCTATATTGGTTGCGAACATTGTGTTTGCCATCATTGTTGTTTTCTTCGAGCGAAAGCGGCCTGCTGAAATGTTGGCTTGGCTGCTGTTGTTTGCTTTCTTGCCAGTGGTGGGTTTTCTATTTTATATGTTCTTTGGACAGAAGATATTTAACCGTCTAAGAAAGCTTAAGCTCAAGCAAGAGGACGACCAGAAGCTAGTAAAGGCCCTCGAGGGGCAGTACAAAGGGCTAACTCAACTTGGAGAGGGTGCTTTCATTGAACCTTTGATGGAGGATCTCGGCCTCATCCGCATGGGGTTGGTCCAGGCAGCGGCTCCTCTTACCCCATATAACGATGTCACCATTTTTAACCACGGCAATGAGAAGTTCCAGCACCTATTTGAAGATATCCGCCTGGCCAAGGATTCCATCCATTTGGAATACTTTATTTGGCGGGGTAACGATCTTGGGCGCCGGCTCATTGATGCTTTGACTGAGAGGGCTAAGGAGGGGGTTGAGGTTCGGGTTGTCTTGGATGATTGGGGATGCAAACTCACCCCCAAGCGATTTTTTAGACCCCTACTAGAGGCAGGGGGCGAGGTATACTGGTTCTTGCCTGTTAGCCTTGCGTGGAGCTTTAATGCCAACTACCGCAATCACCGCAAGATAGTGGTCATCGACGGAGCTATCGGCTACACCGGTGGGATGAACGTCGGCGATGAATACCTGGGATTGCGACCTAGCGCCTCGCCTTGGCGGGACACCCATATTCGAATTGTGGGACCGGCAGTTGCCCACTTGCAAGCGCGGTTTTTTATGGATTATTTCTTCGCCTCCGGCAAGAAAGTAGCTCTAGAGGAGCGTTATCTGCCGACCCTCGGCTTAGAGCATGGTACAAGTGCTGTGCAAATCATCTCCAGTGGCCCCGATTCTAAGGAGCAGCATGTAAGGCAGTGTTTTTTCAAAATGATTAACTCTGCACGGGAGAGCCTCTATCTGCAAACCCCGTATCTTGTACCGGATGAGAGTATTCTGGAGGCCTTGAGGGTTGCTGCATATTCCGGTGTGGATGTACGGGTGATGATTCCGGGTATTTCCAATAACCGATTTGTGCACAGAGTGACTATGGCTTACGCCGGTGAGCTCTTGGAGGCGGGAGTGAGGATCTATGAATACGGCGGATTCCTGCACAGCAAGTGTCTTGTGGCGGACAGGCGAGTGCTTACCATTGGTACGACCAACCTAGACGTACGGAGTTTTGCCCTAAACTTCGAGGTAAATGCTTTTATCTATGATAATATGAAGGCCGCAGAATACTCCGATATTTTCCTTAAGGACATCGCATCGTCCAATGAGCTTACCCTCGATGAGTATCGCAGGCGTGGATTATGGCAACGATTCTCCGAAGGCATTTGCCGTCTGTTTGCACCGCTAATGTAGCAATGTCAATTTACACCATTGGTTTTTATACCATACTAACCAAATAAAGGAAGTGAATGAAGGGACGTGCTCGGTAAAGCTTTATAGCGCTTTGTTATATATCTTCGAACCATAATGCCAAGATCTGGGTGGGTTACAGGTTTGTACATGAAGAGGAGTTTTATTTTTTATACCGAACTAATGTGATCGGAATGGGAGTCGATGGCCGTGGCGAAGAATGGTGCGAGACTGACCCTAAGAGGAGACAATATTACCCAAGTAAGGCGTCGCAACCGCTCGATGATTCTAGAGCTTATTCTAAGGGAGCCAGGCATCTGTAGACGGGATATTGTACATGAGACAGGCTTGACCGCGGCTGCGGTAAGTGACATAACCAGGGAATTGATCAACGAAGGGTTGGTGGCAGAAGCAGCCTCAAGCTCTCTTGAAGACAAAAGAGTCGGTCGAAGTCCCGTGGGCTTGGCCATTAGGGAGAATGCAGTCTGGGCTATGGGAGCCTTAGTGCAGCGGGAGCAGGTTGCCGTGGGGATAAGTAACCTTGCGGGCCACCTCGTCTTCTCTAGAGAAATGCAAGCAGACTGCTCATCGGTTCTGACAGCTCAGAATTTGCTCATTCAGTTAGCCGATGAAGCCATTGCTTTTGCAGAATCCGCGGATAGGCCAGTGGTGGGCATGGGTGTCTCCATACCAGGTATAGTGGTACCGGCTAATGGCGCAATCCGACATTCCTCCGTTCTAAACTGGCAGGATGTCAAGCTGGTGGAGAGGCTGCAGAGCCAGATACCCTATCCCCTTATGATGGACAATGATATTCGCGGCATGGCATTGGCTTGGTACTGGTTTCAAGAACAAGCTCATGGGCAGTTCCTAATGGTACATGTCGGTAACGGGATAGCTTGTTGTTCTGTAAGGGAAGGACGCATATGGGCAGGTAATTCCGGAGCAGCAGGGCAGATAGGCCACTCCATTCTCGATCCCAATGGCCCAAAATGCGATTGTGGGCAACGGGGATGCTTCGAAGCCATGGTCTCAATCAATCGTTTACTGGAGATGATTGCTGAGGAAATTCAAAACGGAGCCATATCCTCCCTTGATCTGCATGGAGTTCACGCAGGACGGGTGAAGATGGCCAGATTATATGAGTTGATCGAAAAGGGAGACGAGGCAGCTAGGGGAGCCTATCGCAGGCTGAGCCGCTATCTTGGTATTGGCCTCAGCAATCTCATCAAGATATACGATCCCCAGGCTTTGATCATATCTGGCGATATTTTCCGAAGGAGCAAGTTCGCTGCAGATCTGACTAAACAGGATGTGCGCTCGCATTTTTCCACGGAGCAGATCTTCCCAGAGATTATTGTAGACGGCAGCCCCAATCTACCACTTCTGGGAAGCGCAACGATTGCTTTGGATCGCTTCGTGTTTCGCCCCGATGCATGTTCCGATACCGACGCCGAGTGGATAGGTTCACAACGTCGATAGAAATGCACGAAAGCTGCGAATCATCAACTATCCATGTGCTCCGTGGGCAGGCGGCTTGTATCAATGGGCAGATGGTATTATCAGTTTCACAGAGGGGGTGGCGCCTAGCAATAAGTTTAAGGAAGGCAGTTTTCGGGAAAACACACACAAAGGAGGAGCATCATGAAGAAACATAATCTGACGAAGAGAGCTTTATTTGTATTCTTGGTTGTTGCCCTCGTGGGTGCTTGCTCAGGCTTGGTATTGGCTGGGGATATCGACTGGCGTCAAGCGGAGGGTACCTCACTCTTTGTGGCCCTGAATAAGCATGTCTACGCCGATGCATTACAGCAGCTGATTCCCGAATTCGAAGAACTGACTGGTATCAAGGTGGTCAGTGAGGTCTACTCACAAGATGAGTACATGAACAAGCGATTAGTGGATCTTTCCTCAAGAGCTGGCGTCTTCGACATAGTCATGATGGACCAAGCTGTTGTCCAGTATGCTCGGGCTGGATGGATTGAGCCCCTAGATGGGTACATCAATGATCCGACGCTGTTCAATCAGGAGGCGTACGCTCTAGACGATTTCTTCCCGTCCTTATTGGATGAGGGCACTGTAGATGGCAAGATCTATGCTATTCCGGTAGCCGGTGAGACCCAGGTTTTGTACTATCGCACGGACGTTTTCGAAGAGAAAGGTATTCAGGTTCCCAAGACATTTGATGAGTTATATGAGACTGCTGTAGCACTAAACGATCGTCCCAACATGGCTGGTATCCTCTTGAGAGGGCAGAAGATCCACACCGCGTGGAACAGCTCTGGTTTTGTCTGGTCATATGGTGGTCGCATCTCAGACGATCCAATGAATCCCACCAAAGCTGCCTTTGACAGCCCCGAAGCAGCTGAAGCCATTACCATGTACGCAAAACTCTTGCAGGATGCCGGTCCCCTAGGAGCTGGCAACTACACTTGGTATGAGGCTGTATCCGACTTCCAGCAGGGTAAGGCCGCTATGTACCTCGATGCCTCCGTCTTCATGGGTGATATCGAGAATCCCGAGAAGTCCCTGGTAGCAGGTAAGGTGGGCTATGCACCGATGCCTGCAGGTCCTGCCGGAAATATTGCCAACTCTCTTTCGTGGCTTCTTAGCATGAGCTCATCTTCCAAGAATAAGAAGGGCGCTGCGTTGTTTTTAGCTTGGGCTACGGGCAAAGAAACCAGCCTAGAGCTAGGCGTTGCTACCGGTGTTTTTGGCCGCAAGTCAGTTCTAGAGTCAGACGCTGTTCGGAACAAGTATCCTCGGGCTTGGTCTGAAGCTGTGCTATCGTCCCTCGAGGCCCCAAAACCTGAAGCAGGCTTCCCCAGGATTACAGAGATCGATGAATGGCTTGATATCTATGGCGGAGCAGTTAATGCTACTATTCTCGGACAAAGGGATGCTAAGACTAATTTAGAGCGAGCAGCTGCTCAGATGAATAAGATTCTTTCTGAAAGTCAGTAACAGGCGGCTTTCAGCTCTATAAACAATCTGGTGGGCACTGCGTTTGGCAGTGCCCACCGATTACACAATTACTAGATGATGGTGCCACAGAAAGGTGTGACCACTTTCCATGGGACGTCTCTCGGACAGTCGACCGGCGAAAACTAGGCGACCGCTCATGCAGCAGCTGGCGTTTCTGTCTCCAGCTTTGATTGTTCTTGTCGCAGTTAACATATTGCCGGTTTTCTACACAATCGCCACTAGTTTTCAGTCACTGCATCTGGCCTATCCAGGCAGAAACAAATTTATTGGCTTGGGCAATTATATCTCTATCCTTCAAGATAGCCGGTTCTGGAACTCCCTAGGGCTCACGCTAACCTATGTGGCAGGCTGCTTGACCATTGAACTGATCCTTGCCTTTTGCATAGCACTCTTGCTGGCGAAGCAAACAAAGGGTGTTGGGTTTATCCGAGGCGTCTTGCTCTTACCCATCTTCTTGACTCCTATTGTCGTAGCGTTTTTGTGGCGGCTGTTGTTCAGCCCTTCCCTTGGTCTTTTGAATTACTTTCTGGCCTTTTTTGGCCTTGGTCCCTACGAATGGATCTATAGTCCACAGCAGGCGCTGCCTTCCCTAATCATAATCGACATATGGCAAAGGACGCCGGAATTGGTCCTTATAATATTCACGGGGTTGCTTGCCATACCACAGGATGTTATAGAAGCTGCTGCGGTAGACGGCGCCTCCCCTTGGCAGCTCTTTTGGAATGTAAAAGTACCATTAATCAAACCAATACTTATGGTTGGCATTCTGTTTCGAGTCATAGACCTTTCCAAGGTGTTTGATGTGATTTACATTCTCACCCGTGGGGGCCCGGGTATCTCCACAGAGACGTTGTCCTTATACACATATACCATGGGATTTAGCTTCCTGAGAATGGGTTACGCATCGGCGTTGGGCATGATTCTATTTGCCATCATCTTGTTAATGTCCTTTATCATAGTGCGCTGGGGAGAGGTGGATTTCGAATGAGACTATTCAGCCTAGACGCTGCGCAGCGGAAGAGACTGGGGTCGATTCTGAACACGTCAATTTTGCTGATTATCACCATCCTCTTCTTTCTCCCCATTGTATGGGCTTGTTTGATGTCATTTAAGACCCGGGTAGATGCTTTGGCCATGCCGCCCAAGTGGGTTTTCAAACCAACCATGGCCAACTACAAGGCAGTGTGGGGAGACGGGAGATTTCTAAAGTATACCAAGAACAGCCTGATCATAGCTGCTGCATCTACAGGCCTTGGCCTTGTACTAGGCGTTCCAGCAGCTTACTCCTTGGCACGACACCGGTTTAAGGGGCAGAGAGCCCTGCTCTTGGGTATTCTATCTACGAGGATGATTCCGCCGGTTGCATTTGTTATCCCGTTTTTTATTATCTTTACTCGCCTTTCCCTAAATGATACCCATACGGCCGTTATCATCATGCATCTAACGATCATCCTTGGCTATGTAATATGGATGATGCGCAGCTATTTCATGGATATTCCCAAGGAGATAGAGGAAGCTGCGTTAGTCGATGGGTGCAGCGTCTGGCAGACCTTCACTCGGATAGTGCTGCCTATCAGTGCGCCGGGTCTAGGGACGTCAGCCATCTTTTCCTTTATTTTTTCTTGGAATGAATTTCTCTATGCCATGGTCATGACTACCGTTGAAGCTAAGACACTGCCTTTAGGAGTCTACAACTGGGTGGCCTATGAGGAGATTATGTGGGGCGAGTTGACGGCTGCCTCTGTTATAGCCATGATTCCGGTGATTATCTTCTACGGATTTGTGCAGAAAGCGCTAGTGCGGGGTCTAACCATGGGCGCTGTCAAGGGCTAAACCCCATAATAGATAATGATGTTGGGAAAGGAGTATCGATGGTAGTGGCTTACAAACTGGATATAGGCATCGTAATCAAGTTGGAAGAGGAACGGGAAAGGACTATTCAAAAGGTGCATGAGCTGGGATTTAGCGTCTGTCAGATCTCGGTATATGATACTTCCCTCTATACTGACGAAATGGCAGCAACGCTCAAGGAGCAGTGCACCCGGTACGGTGTTGCCATCGATGGGATCTGGACTGGCTGGCCGGGATATCTAGCTTGGAACTTCACAGAGGGGCCGGAGACTGTCGGTTTGGTGCCGCCCCATCTTCGAAGGGAACGGGCTCAGGTCATCAAGGAGGGTTCCGATTTTGCAGCTAAGCTGGGAGTCAAGCGGATTATCACCCACTTGGGTTTTGTCCCTGAGGATATGAAGGATGAAAAATACATCGATCTCATCCCAGTGCTGCAGGATATTGCCGCCTATTGTAAGAAAAACGGTCAGGATTTCCTCTTCGAGACTGGTCAGGAGACTCCTGTTACTCTCCTCCGTACCATTGAAGACATTGGTGCAGACAATATCGGAATTAACCTTGACCCTGCGAATCTCATCCTTTATGGCAAGGGCAACCCCGTTGATGCTTTATGGGTTTTTGGTCACCACGTCAAAGGTGTCCACATCAAAGATGGTACTTATCCCACCGATGGCCGCAATCTGGGTCAGGAGATGCCGGTGGGCAAGGGCCAGGTGGACTTTCCGGTACTCCTTGCTAAACTAAAAGAACTGGGCTACTCCCAGCCGCTTTGTATTGAATGTGAGCTAGATGAAAAGGTGCGCCTACAGGAGATTGCCAATGCCAAGGTTGCTTTGACGAAATGGTTGGCAGAGATCAAGTGACTGAGGAAAACAACGTAATTGCTCCGTAAAGGGCATAATCTTGGCCCAACGCCAAAGAAGCAATAAGGGACCTCGCCTCTCTCTTGAGCCCATGACTATCGGTGGAGAGTAGGACGAGGTCCTCTTATCTGTCCTGAGTGCTGACTGGGATATGGAAAAACGGCTCAAGTGGACGGATATTTTCGGTCTCCATTGGGCCTATCTGCNCAGGATATCCAGGAACTGATCCTTATGGGCAGTAAAGCCTGCTTCATAGGTAAAGAGAATGCAGCTCTGCAAACTAATGTTTTNTAGCTGCCTAAGGGTTTCTTCGAGCTGAGGGTCTCCTGCCCAGATGATGGGGGCTACTTTCCCTTGGGATCCCGCCATGGCCCTTGCTGCTTTGACTTCCCCTATCACATGGGGTATTGAAATCCCTGCGCTATCTTCGATGCTATTGGGAAATGAACCATCGATCTCCAGCCCGAAAATGGCCAACAGATCCTTAAATCCCTGGCCAAAGGGTATGCCTGCTTCCTCTAGGAAGTCAGCCATGGTCATCATCTCTTGGTTTATGGTAGCAGGGCCCGGCTGATGAGGGTAGTTACGGTAAATCATGGGGGAGACGATATCTAGGTGGGGTGCCAGTGCCAGGTAGTTCTGCCCTACTAAATAAGATAGGCAAGGCTGAAAGAGAAAGGCCGCTAACTTTTTATCCGGCGAATGTTCCTTCATCCACGCCCGAAGCTCCTTGACAAAGACGGTAACACACTCTGCTCTATACTGAAGCCAGTCTAGAATGCCGGGATAGGCAGCCATAAGGCTAAACCAGCCAGAAGGGGAGTACAGGGCTCTTAGCCAGGATCTCTTGGTACCGGGGGAGGAGAGCAACTCCATAGCTGTGTTTATATCCTGCCTTATCTTTTCGGCATCATATCCGTGCTTGGCCATGTCCCTTTGACAGCGAGGGCAAAAGCAGGTTAGAAAACTAGTCTTGATTGTCGAAGAGGCCGGTGAAGAAAAACGGATACCATCCAGAAAAATACCTCTAATTGGCTGGGCTAAGAGCCGCTCCATTTCGGCATAGAAAGCGCTGCGGATTGCTGGTGAGTTAGGGCAACCTGAGCTGAACCATTCTACGGGTTGGCCATGGATGTCCATCGCTAGATCTTCAGGACTGCCAGTTGTGGGAAAGACATGAATCATGGCATAAGTGGTGAAAGGGGGCTTCGGGGGGATATCTTTTATCCTACTGGTCACAACGGTACTTACCCCTGCTTCTTGTAGGGCCTTTAGACTCAGAGCATCGGTGGGTGGGTTGAATACCCAGATTCTCATAGTAAGCACCTCCGAAGAATTCTATAATGAGTAGGTATATCCTACCTAAATAGACCTTTATCATATGGATGGCATTATCCTGCTTGATTGGAAAAGGGTACCTTGGCAACCATGCCGAAATCATCATGTATGAAACAATTTCCAAGAAGGGAGACTTGGCATGGTTGGGTTCGGTCTAGTACACTACAACTTCCCCGGTACTTTAGAGGAATTTCTGGATTATGCAGCTGAAACAGGATTTGCCTATGCGGAAATCATTGCTCAAGATCTCTGGGAAAAGGGCACAGACTATGAAGCCGCTGTGGACAACACTCGGCGGGTGAAAGCCATGCTAGATGCCCGAGGACTCAAGGTATCGGCAGTGGCGGCGCAAAATGATTTTCTTGTCACCAGTCAAAGGGCAATGGAATCCCAGGTGGAGCGACTTAAGCAAGTTTGTCGCTTAGCGGAAATGGCAGGGACCCGGCTACTTCGAGTCGATGGTGGCTGGGCTAAGGATGGGGTTCCGGAAGAGAAATGGATGGAACTGATGATTGATGGGTTTAGCCACTGCAAAGATTTCATAGAGAATGAAAACTTCCAGTTAGCCCTAGATAACCACGGTTTGGTGACCAATGATGCTGATCGGCAGATAGCCCTATTTAAAGCTGTTGATAGCAAAAATATGGGGGCCAATCTAGATACTATGAATTATCGATGGGCCGGTCACTCCCTAGAGGTAGTCAACGGATTCTATGAAAAAATTGCCCCGTGGGTGCTCCATGTTCATATGAAAGACGGCCGAAACTGTCTGGCTGAATACGAAGGGACGGCTCTAGGCGAAGGAGAGATTGACCTTGAATGGGCAGTCAAATGCCTAAAGAAGGTCAACTATCAAGGTGCATGGTGTGTGGAATATGAGGGCAAAACTGATTCCCGGGAAGGCTACCGGAAAGGCTTAGAGTGGCTGCGTAAGCACTTGGGGTAGTTAGCTCGATGATGATACTGAGGTTAGGGTGGTGAGTTTTTGCTAAAGTTCATAATCGGAGTCGATTTAGAGGGATTGGCTTGCGTAGTTGGTTCACCGGGCAAGACCTTGACGGACTCGCCTGACTATGATTTCGCTAGAAAACAAGCGGTTCGAGAGGCCAATGCCGCGGCAAGAGCCCTATTTGACATGGGTGCCCATGAGGTTGTAATTTGGGATAATCATGGTTCGAGTCTTAATCTGTTCTATGATCAACTGGACCAGCGCTGTAAGATTGCCGTGGGAGTAGGTGGTAAGCAGCGATGGCCGGGCCTGGATAGCTCTTTTAGCGGAGTGCTATTGATCGGATACCACCCCATGGATAACACAATAGACGGTGTTTTGGCTCATACGTACAGTTCTGTAAGCTACCAGCATGTTAAAGTCAACGGTGTTGAGGTGGGGGAGATGGCCGTTGATGCCGCTTCAGCTGGGGAAAAAGGCGTTCCCCTAATCTTCGTAGCTAGCGATGATCAGGGCACAGCTGAGGCGAAGCATTTCATGCCCTGGGTAGAGACAGTCGCCACGAAGCAGGGATTGGGGCGTAACCTCGCCATCAGCAAACATCCTCTTCAGGCAGCGGACGAGATCTATACAGGAGTAAAGCGAGCTATGGTACGGCTTAATGATATGCAGATATTCTCCTTTGATAGTCCTGCCACAGTGGAAATCCGCTATAAGCGCTTAGAAGAAGCGGAAGCAACAGCAAGATCCAAAGCTGGTTGGGAGCGGGTGGATCCTTATACCGTACGGAAAGATTTCGCACAGTTGAGCGAATGGATATAGTGAAAGCCCTTTATACAGAAAAGCCAAAAGCACCTAGACTTGCACTGGGAGCCTAATTCATGATACCCTATAGCTGCCGTCCCTTTGGGACTCCTCGTTAGGCATCGCAGTTGAAACCCCGCGGTTACGCTGACCTAGGTATGAACCCTTATAATTAGAACGACAGCGAATAGGGTCGGCTGCCCCAACAAGTTGGGGTGAGCCCTCTGCCTGCACCAGGAGGTGGATTGTCTTGTTTGTAATACCAGATGCAGGTAAGAAGCCTATCAAAGTATGGCTCCGGGACAGATCGGAAGTCGACGATCTGTGCATGCAGCAAGCCACCAATTTGGCTAATTTGCCCTTTGCTTTCCGACACATAGTTCTTTTGCCTGATTGCCATACAGGCTACGGCATGCCCATCGGTGGGGTGTTGGCAGCTTTGGATGCCATTATCCCCAACGCCGTCGGCAATGACATCGGTTGTGGAGTGGCTTTTGTCCATACCAATGTACCAGCTAAATTACTGAGTGAGATAAGAACTAACAGTGGAACCCTGGCAGAGAGCATAGTAGGAGATATTATGCGGAGTATCCCCACGGGTTTTCGCCATCATAAACAGCCACAAAGATCATCAGTGCTCGATGGTTTTAGCCCACCACAGCCAAGAATGGCCAATCTGGAAAAGGAACTGGAAAGAGGATACTATCAATTGGGAACATTGGGCGGAGGCAATCATTTTATAGAGCTACAAGAGGACGATGACGGCAATCTAGGGATTATGGTGCACTCCGGGTCTCGCAATCTAGGATTGCAGATTTGTAGAGCATACAATAACAAAGCCAGAGAGTTTANTGCCAAGCAATCTTCACCGGTGCCGCCCCAGTGGCAGCTAGCTTATTTGCCCACGGATCATCCCGAAGGCAAGGCATATATCAAGTGGATGAATATGGCCCTAGACTTTGCCAAAGAGAATCGGCATCTGATGATGGAGCGGGTACAAGAAATCGTATTTGAGAATCTGGCAAAACATGCGGGAGTGCGGGATGTTGATCTTGACCTTGCGATCAATGCCCATCATAACTATGCTGCTAAGGAGACCCACTTCGGTGAAGATGTCTGGGTACACAGGAAAGGGGCCATAAGGGCCCGCAAAGATGAGTATGGTATCATACCTGGCGCCATGGGTTCTTTTAGCTATATCGTAAAGGGCAAGGGTAATTCAGAGTCCTTTCACAGCTGTTCCCATGGGGCTGGCCGGGTGATGAGTAGGAAAGAAGCTATCCGGCAGTTCGATGTGCAAGAGGTAGTGGAGGATCTAAAAGCTCGAAATGTCACCTTAGGCAAACGGAAAAGGTCCGATGTTGCTGAAGAATCAAGGTGGGCCTATAAAGATATAGACGAAGTGATCGCTAATCAGAATGACTTGGTTGAACCAGTATTGAGACTTAAGACAGTGGCGGTAGTAAAAGGTTAGCCCAAAAGCCGATTATCCATGGTAGATAAGTTGATATGGGTAGATCAAAATACCAGGGCACATCATGTGCCCTGGTATTTGCTGAATATGCCTCGGGACTATCCTTCCAGTGCTGCCAATATGGCTTTACTAAAGGGCACTAAATCCCGGGGGGTTCTGGAAGTGATAATGTTTCCATCGGTGACCACTTCTGCATCGATCCAGTTGGCACCGGCATGGACGAGATCATCTTTGATAGCTACATAGGATGTTACCTTCTTGCCCCTCACTACATCGGCAGAGACCAAAAGAGAAGGCCCATGACAGATGGCCGCGATAACCCCGCCCCGCTCATTGGTCTTCTTCACCAATTCCACCATCTCAGGATAGACCCTCAAGCGATCTGGAGCCCATCCCCCAGGCACCACGACCCCATCCCAGTCCTGGTCCTTACCATCTTTGCGGCACATGGTAGACTTGATGGGATATCCGTGCTTACTTAGGTACACTTCATTGGCTTCCGGGCCGACTACATTGACATCGCAGCCAGCTTCCATGAGGCGTAGGTATGGATACCAAAGCTCCATATCCTCGTATTCCCGTTCCACCAAGATAGCGACTCGCTTCACGTTGGCCAACATAGGACACTCCTTTCTTATAATCTCACTAGGTAAGTCATATTTCGCCGTGCTGCCAGCATTTCCTGCACGATTGACATTTGTCCAGGTTGTCTGGTCAGATGGCCAGTAAGGCCGGCTCCTTGTCAACCCTACACGGTATGGTCATGGTATGGTTTTCGTAATTTCTTAGTATAGCGTAATCATCGTTAAGCTCTACTAACTTGGATCGGCAGAGCGGTATTTTGCCAATGGGGCTGTCCACAATAAACTGCGGGACAGCAAAACCAGTAGTATATCCCTGTAGCTGATCAATAAGATCAAGTCCCGTGGTTAGTGGTGTCCAGAAGTGCTCTGTTCCCACTATGCGATCGCACTGATAGAGATAGTAGGGCCGAATGCGCATTTTCAAGAGTCCATGGAGCAGGCTTTTCATTGTATCTCGATCATCGTTGATACCTTTTAGCAGCACGCTTTGGTTACCGACGGGGATTCCGGCCCTAAGCATCCTATCTGCGGCCTTGGCAGCTTCTTCTGTAAGCTCTTTGGGGTGGTTAAAATGGGTGTTGACCCAGATGGGGTGGTATTTGGCCAGCATATCACAGAGCTTATCGGTAATCCTTTGCGGCAATGTGCAAGGTGTCCTTGTGCCCAAGCGGATGATCTCCACATGGTCAATGGAACGCAGTGCCTTGATGATGCGTTCTAGCTTATCATCAGAAAGGATGAAAGGATCACCACCGGTCACTAAAACGTCTCTGATGGACTCGGTTTTTCTGACATACTCTATCCCTGCCTCGATGGCTTGCCAGGTAGTACGCTGTACCGGCTGGCCGACGAAGCGCTTGCGGGTGCAGTGGCGGCAGTACATGGCACACTCAGAACTGACTGTAAAAGCCACCCTATCTGGGTAACGGTGAATCAAACCAGGAGTGGGAGACTGACTCTCTTCCTGGAGAGGATCTTGCATACCACTGTTGTTCTGCAGTTCCAGGATGGAAGGTATGGCTTGCATTCTGATGGGACAATGGGGGTCGTGTTTATCCATAAGGGAGGCGTAGTAAGGAGTTATGGTCCAGCGAAATCGTGTCTCGGCGGCAGTGATTTCCAGGGCCTCCTGATCACTTATATCGACATACTTACGCAAGGAGGAGATATTTGAAATCCTGTTGGTCATTTGCCATTGCCAGGTATCTAGTGTTTCCATAGTTAGCCGAGAGCGGCCTCCTTCAAGTGATATTCACTCTTAAGATATCTGTATCGTTCCAGAGCTGCTTGGAGAATGGCATCGATTAGGCTCACAAAGTCCAAGCCAGCTGCTTGTGCCTGTAATGTTAAGAGGCTAACCTTAGAAAGACCGGGTAGGGGATTAACCTCTAGAAAGCGAGGATTGCCCTCTCCATCAAGTCGAATATCGATTCTGGCTACATCTCGACACTGAAGAGCGTCGAAGATGTGTAGAGCCATGGCCTGTATTTTTTCACGCAGTATAGGTTCAACTTCGGCCGGGCAGGAAAAGCGCTCTAAGTTGCCGTTTTTTGTCTCAAAGGAGTAGACGAACTCACCATCTTGGGGACACTCCTCGCCGGGCAGAATCTCCATCACGGGGAGTATACGGGGGTTTTGGTTGCCAATGATGGCCACGGTAAACTCCCGCCCCGGTAGGAATTCCTCAACTAAAGCAGGCTGCTGGTAATTGGTCAGAAGCCAATCAAGCTTCTCCGTAAGCTCAGCATAGCCACTGATTCGGGACCAGTTGCGGATGCCTTTGCTGGACCCTTCGGCGTTGGGCTTGATGAAGACAGGGTACTTTAGCTCGGCCAATCGAGGATCCCCTGCGCTGGTGATTGTCACGCCCTTGGCTACAGCAATACCGGCGGCTGCAGCTGCTATTTTGCAGAGGGACTTGTCTAGCGTAAGCCCGAGAGTCAAAG